>Ga0115007_10000118_pt1 | contig 46617 bp, 43 predicted proteins | sample ArcOceMetagenome_2_FD_87166 | JGI IMG/M metagenome (GOLD analysis project Ga0115007, IMG submission 87166) | Marine eukaryotic phytoplankton communities from Arctic Ocean - Arctic Ocean ARC135M Metagenome | ecosystem: Environmental > Aquatic > Marine > Oceanic | place: Arctic Ocean | collected...
TGTTGCTAACTTTAACCTCAATATAAAAAGCATAAATACTGATGAAGACCGCCTTGGAGTTACACTGGGTTTGATTGCTTCAGCGGCATTGCTCATGGCCATTGCTTGGAGCGGCTGGCGGGTATTTAAAACAGGCACTACCTTGCATGAAGTAATGGGAGAAACAGCTAAAACCACCTCTATGGTATTTATCATTCTTATTGGTGCTGCCATGCTCACATCTGCCTTCCGCGCCTTCGGTGGAGAAGAGTTAGTGAAACACATGCTAACAAGTCTTCCTGGTGGTTTTTGGGTGCAGTTCTTCGTAGTCATGGTAGTTATCTTTGTATTGGGCTTCTTCTTAGACTTTATTGAAATTGCCGTAGTAGTGGTGCCCATTGTGGCGCCAATATTGTTGGCCGACCCTAGCGCAAATGTTACTGCTGTATGGCTTGGGGTAATGATTGGTTTAAATATTCAAACTTCATTCCTCACGCCTCCTTTTGGCTTTGCACTCTTTTACTTACGGGGTGTGGCGGACCAGGTAGTGAAGACGCTGTCGATCTACAAAGGAGTGGTACCATTTATTGGGCTGCAGATATTGGCGTTAATCATCACGGGGTTTTTCCCCAGTTTAGTTAACTACCTTCCTAATCGCACCTACCTTACTTCTGAGTCAGCACCACCACCTATGAATCCCCGCATTCAGCCGTGTTTAGAGGAGCAAGTGCTCACTCTTTACGCCAATCAAAAAATTAGTTTGGTAGCGGCCATAGATTCGATGGCGGCGGCAGATACCAGCTATGTGTCTTCTGCGGCAGCACAGATGTTAGACGACAGTTTAACTAAGGCACGCCAAACATTTGTTAAAGTAGAAAGCATTTATCAGGCTAAGGCTGAACTCACAGACTTCGAACAAAACTATGAGCCATTGCATCAGCAAGTGCGTGAGATCCAGCTTAATGTGCGTCGCAATAAACGCTTGGTCGAAGACGCTAAGTTACAATTACGCCGACTTGATGATATTGAGTTAAATGCTGATCGTAGATCTAGTTTAGCCATACGTATTGATGAACTGGGGCTGTTGAATCAGCGTTTAGAAGCTAGCATTCCTGCAGTATGGGCAACCCAAAGGCCTATATTTGAGAAGCTCAACAAGGCAGAAAAGCAGTCTCGTAATCAATATCGCCGCAACGCTGATGAAGCTTATGAAGGCATAACTGAGATGCGTTTGTGGATAAGCCAAGCGCCAGAGTTAGCTGAGCTTGAACCGGGGGTGGCCGAACTTGCCGCTAACATTGACCAATTAGACGCCAAGGACGCGATGTCAGCGATTAAGTTACAAGAGCGAAATTTGGGAGAGTTTGCCGGTGTAAGCAGCATCAAGTCCAAACTCTCTAAAGCACGAAGGGCGCTAAAGGGCAGTAAATATAACCCAGAAAAAGCCAAAGGCTACCATAGTGAAGCTATGGCTTTGCTAACCGCAGAAATCACATGGCGAAAACGTGCACTAACTGACATGGTTCCAGCTTTAGTGAGCTACGACCTGGCGATTAAAGACAGCATTGGATTGCGTCTACAAGAACGTATGAGTGATGATGTAGCCACCACAGTTTCTGCGTGTATGGCTAGCCATAAGGATATCTCCTTACAATTTTGAGTATAGGCGGTGGATTGAGCTGAAGCGAATAGGGTAGAATGTTCCTCATTGCTTATTGCTTCGGCTCAACCCATGTTTACATCTAACCTCGATTTATTTAAAACTATCGCACAAGCCCACCCGCAGTTACGCAAGTCTGAGCGTAAGGTGGCAGACTATGTGCTAGAACATCGTGCAAAGATTGTACAAATGCGTATTGTCGATTTAGCGGCGGCGGCAGCAGTAAGTGAGCCCACTGTAGTGCGCTTTTGCAGGGCATTAGGCTTTGATGGGTTCCAAGATTTTAAGCTTAAACTTGCTCAGTTTGTCGGTGCTAATACCTCTTATCAGCAATTTCATCTAGATAGTCGTGATTCAGTAGAGCAGTTTAAAGAAAAGATTTTTGATTCCACGATGGGTAATCTAATGCGAGTAAAATCTGATTTAGATGCCGCTAACCTAGAGCAAGCTATTGTTGCCTTAGCTCAGTCTAAGCGTGTTGACTGTTATGGTTTTGGCGCTTCTGCCCCTATCTGTAGTGATGCACAGCATAAGTTCTTCCGCCTCAATATTTCGGCTGCGGCCTATTCAGACCCTCACCTGCAAACGATGGCGGCTGTTACCTTGCAGCCTGGCGATGTAGTGATCGCAGTCTCTCAAACGGGCCGTACTAAAGATCTACTTCACACCACACAACTGGCGATGGATGCGGGTGCAACAGTTATTGCCTTGTGCCCAAGTGATACCCCTCTAGCTGAGCAAGTGCAGATTCCTTTGTATATCGATTTAGATGAAGACAAAGAACTCAACACACTCATGTCCTCCCGCATTACCCAAATGGTGGTGATAGACGTTCTTGCTGTAGGCGTTACTATGAAGCTAGGTGAAGAAACCATGACGCATCTCAAGACGATTAAACGCTCTCTTAAAAGTTTAAGGTTTCCAGTTAAGCGTATTAAATAATTCTGCCTTTTTCAGCACAGCAAAAGGACTCTCTAAGTTTTATTAACGCATAGGTAGTCAATGGTCAGACCGTTTATGGTTTGATACTGGAGGTGTCAGCATGGCCAGTATTTATAAGCAGCTTGTTAAACCTTCGGATGCTCTTATACTGAATAAAATCAACTTTGCCAAGAGGGTGTAATAAAGCTCACCTTCTTAGGCTTGAACTATCTGTTTAGTGAGGAGAATAATAGTGAGTTTGTCTTTAATAATGCGAATCAGTGCTGGCTATACTGGCCTATGGGTTTTAATGATGGCGTTAACTCCAGCAATGGTAGCTGGTGATCTATTTGGCGTTGAGTTAACCGCACCGCTTCATGCACAAATGCAATTTACGGCAACGGCGGCAGCAGCTGTTGCCAGCATACAATGGATGGTACCTACATGGGCGCCAGCTAGTATGGCTAAATTTGCACGCTTAGCAGCTATTATTTGGGTTGTTTTTGCATTATTAAATGCATCACTAATATCCTCTGGCACAATGCTAGCCAGTGTGCAAAATTATAGTACACCCATTATCATGGCTGCTATTGCTTTGTTGTTATGGGTAAAATCCAGAAGCTAAGTTTGTAAATAATGACCTGGCCAGGGCAGCCCCTTTAACTGTGTCTAAACAGTTACGCATATCGACATGTTAGGTATAACAGCCTATTAATGGGTTGTTTCAATTCATTTTAAACTGCCAGACTCTTCTGCATTGTGGGTAAAGGAAAATACATATGAAGTTTGAAGGTAGTGCAAGTGTGCTGCAGCAAAAAATGGCTGGTAGCAGTGCTGGTGTGGCGCGTCGTCTTGCAGTAATGAGTGCACTTAACCTGCAGGTGGGTAACACTGCGTTAGATGTGGGTTGCGGTGCTGGACATTTAATTGAAGACATTGGTCTTGCTGTGGGTACTAGCGGTAAAGCCTTTGGACTTGATCCGAGCGAAACTCAGTTAGAGGCTGCAAGGGTGCGTTGTGATGCCTTGCGTAATGTTGAATTCTTATGTGGCATGGCTAACAATATTGGCCTAGCTAATGAGTCTTGTGATGCAATTGCCTCCATTCAAACGTTGGACTATATAGACGACGTGGACGCTGCATTGGCTGAAGTAGCACGACTATTAAAGCCTAAGTCTAATTTTGTTAATGTGTCTGTGTTGTGGGATAACTTCAAATTTCACGGGGCTGACGATAAGCTTAACAACATCATTCATGAAGCTTTTAAGGCTCATTGTTATCACCAAATGTTACCTATGGAGCTTCCCGGTAGATTGGCTAAGCATGGCATCGGTAACATTCGCACTGAGTCATTGGCTTTTGTGATGACCCAGCGCCACGAAAACTCACCTGCAACTTATGCCGAAATGGTGCTTGCTAACTTTGCCATTAGTCAGGGTGTGGAAGAAGAAAAGGTACAACAATGGCGATTTCAATTAGAACAAGCAGAAAAAGAAGGTAGATTTGGCTTTACTAGCTTTCCTGTGCTTACCATGGGAAATAAATTTTAAGATGGTGATTTAAATCGGCTAAATTCTAAATAGCATGATGTATACAGCTGCTTTTACTGTAAAAAAGTAAAAAAAGAGGACTTTAAGTGCCTTAAGCTTTACAAAAGCGTACAGTGTTTAGATAACGAATTGAATTGTAACCACAATGAAAAAATCACTGTTAGCTGTCGTTCTTTTAGCGTTTTTAGCCCAAGCGCACGCCCACAAACCTGTTTTAAATGAAAGCTCAACATACCCTGCTGACGCACCATACGAAATAGAAGAACCAGAAATATCAAAAGCTATCTATTCAACACTGACAGGTGACCCTCACTATTATCGAATAGAATCTGCCACTGATTTTAATTTTTATGCCGGCATCTTGGCTGCCAAAATTGGTGAATGTGCACTTGAAAGTAAATTTTCATTTGAAGTTCTAAATTCTGATTTTGATGCAATTTATCTTGCAGATGGTGAAAACTTTACTTGGGCACCATGGTATGAAGAGTATGGTAAACAGTGGTATTGGAACGGCCCAGAGGTCGGTGAAAATTTTTTATCTAATGAGGTTTTTAAAGCAGGGGTCTATTACATAAAAGTGTTTAATAGTTTAAATGTTGGGCAATATGTCATCGCTGTTGGTGATATTGAACAGTTCTCGTTTACGGATATTGTGGGTTTAATTTTCTCTATGGGCGACATAGAAGATGAATTCTGGAACCCTGACAAATGCAATAATGGTTAGCGCCTTATATTAGCCATTCTCAACAAATCACATTAAACATATTAAGGCCTTTGAATACTATCAAGTTTTGGTTGCTATCACGTGCTCAGATTAATGAAAATCTCGAGAACTGATTTTTAACTGTTCTAGCAAATGGCTACAATCTATGAGCTTTCCTGCAATAATGTGAGTGACTTGGTTATCTGGGTCACGCTCTAAAATGCCTTTTACTTTCAATATTTTAGCATTTAAATAAACTTGTCTTTGTGCGCGGGCAGTGCCTTGCCATACCACTAGGTTAGTATTTCCTGTTTCATCTTCTAGGGTAATAAAAGTTACACCAGAGGCTGTGCTGGGCCTTTGTCGACCAGTAACTATCCCCGCGGCAGTGACTAAACTTTGATGAGGCTTATGTACCATTTGGCTAGTGCTTAGGCAGCCTTTTAGAAGGCCTGCATGGCGTAGCAAGGCAATGGGGTGTTGTTCTAAGCTTAGGCTTAGGCTGGCATAGTCTTCAGTTAACACATCTAAAGCGTCAGGCCCTGGTAATTGCTCTGGGTTTGTTTCTTGCACTTGGTGCAGTAATGGTAGGTCTTGATAATTGTCGAGTAATTGCCAGCGGGCTTGGTAGCGGTGGCCACTAAAACAGGTGAGTGCATTAGCGCTAGCAAGAGATTCTAGCTGGCCTCTAGGAAGGTGTAATGTTTGTACTTGGGGAAGGTCTTTAAAGCCTTGTTTGGGCCGGTGTTTTAATAGCTGCTGTATATGAATTTGGCGCACTCCTTTCACTTGCCGAAAGCCTAAGCGTAATGCCAGTTCTGCGGTCTTAGTAGATTCTAAACTGTGGTCCCAAGCACTATGATTAATACACACCGGCAGCACTTGAAGACCATGACGACGGGCATCCTGAATTAACTGTGATGCACTATAAAAACCCATAGGCTGGCTATTGAGAATGGCACAATAAAATGCTGCAGGGTAGTGGTATTTAAGCCAAGCCGAAGCGTAAGTTAAAACTGCAAAACTGGCTGAATGGGACTCGGGAAAACCGTACTCTCCAAAACCTAAAATTTGTTGATATAAGCGTTCTGCAAACTCTGTTTTATAACCTCTTTTGACCATGCCATTGACAAGCTTATGTTGGAATTGATCAAGCTCTCCATGACGTTTCCAATTGGCCATAGCGCGGCGCAAGCGATCAGCTTCTCCGCCACTAAAGCCTGCTGCTACCATTGCTAGCTTTATCACTTGCTCCTGAAAAATAGGCACACCTAAGGTACGTTCTAGCACTCCCTTCACTTCCTGTGATGGGTAATCTACGTTTTCTTTACCCGCTCTGCGGCGCAAAAATGGATGCACCATGTCTCCTTGAATTGGCCCAGGGCGCACAATGGCAATTTGAATCACAAGGTCATAAAAACAAGCAGGTTGTAAACGTGGCAACATGCTCATTTGAGCACGGGATTCTACTTGAAATACACCGACACTATCGCCCTGCTGGAGCATGGCATACACCTTGGCATCATCATCCATGCGAGTGATGTCAGCTAAGCTGAGTTTACGCCCGTGATAGTGGTGCACCATGTGTAATGCTCGTCTTATAGCGCTAAGCATGCCTAAGGCTAAAACGTCTACCTTGAGTAAGGCAAGGCTTGCTAAATCGTCTTTATCCCACTGAATCACAGTACGATCAGCCATGGCTGCATTTTCTATAGGCACCAGCTCACTTAAGGGCCCTGCACTAATAATAAACCCCCCAACATGTTGTGATAAGTGGCGAGGAAATCCTTGTAGTGTTTGCACCAGTTCCAAAAAGCATCGGGCCACATGGCTCTGGCTGTCTAAACCCAAGCTGTGTAATTGCTTATCCCACCCTGTACTGTGATCTTGGCGATCTACATTTTTAATAAACAGTTCAAGTGTGGGTAAGCTAATACCTAAGGCTTTACCTACTTCACGCACCGCACTCTTAAAACGGTAAGTGATAACAGTAGCAGCTAAAGCTGCCCGATGGCGGCCATATTTTTGATAGATGTACTGAATTATTTCCTCGCGCCTTTGATGTTCAAAATCTACATCAATGTCTGGTGGTTCAGCCCGTTCCTTAGAAATAAAACGTTCAAATAATACCTGTATTTGGCGAGGATCTACGGCAGTTATTTCTAAACAATAGCACACCACAGAATTAGCTGAAGAACCACGGCCCTGATATAAAATGTGCTGACTTTTAGCGAACTGTACTAAGTCATATACGGTTAAAAAGAAGTGGGCGTAACCTTCGGACGCGATAAGGCTAAGCTCTTTATCTATGATGAGGGCAATATCGTGTGGCACCCCAGCAGGAAAGCGAATTTCTTTACCTTGTTCTACAAGGTAGTGTAGATAACTGTTGGCATCATAACCACTGGGCACTAGTTCAGCGGGGTATTCATAGCTTAGTTCTGATAAACAAAAGTTACATTGTTGGGCAATTAATACACTGGTTTGTATCCATTGGAGGGGATACAGTTTGGCGATTTTATCCAACGATCGTAGGCTATGTTCACGGTTGGCCTGAAGAGCGTAACCACAGGCATGTACAGGCATACCAATACGAATGGCTGTCAGGGTGTCGTGTAGCATTTGCCGATCTGGGCTATGCATAATTACTTGACCAAGAGCTACTATGGGCAAATCATAAGCCTTGGCCATGGTTTGGCAATGGGTTTGTAGGCGCTGATCTAGGGCACTTAAACGCCGGTGACAGCCTATCCATAAGTGGTCTTTATATTGGCTACTTAATTTTTCTCCTAATAAACTTTTATTGCTTGGATGGGGGTTCCATATAAGTAAGCACTCACTAAGATTGTCAAAATCATTTTCAAAAACTTGGTATTTACCTTTTTCACAACGTTGCCTAGAAAGGCTGATCAGCTGACATAATTGAGCATATCCTAAGCGATTTCTTGCGAGTACTATTAAGCTCTCTTGAGCCTCAGATTGGTGTGGATTAAGTAAAAACTCACTACCAATAATGAGCTTAATATTTAAATTATGTTCTTTTTTATGCTGATAGGCTCGAACAACCCCTGCTACTGAACATTCGTCTGTAAGCGCAAGGGCTTTATAACCTAAAGCATCTGCTTGCTGGATTAACTCTTGGGGGTGGGAAGCCGCCCGCAAAAAGCTAAAATTGCTTAAACAATGTAGCTCAGCATAATCGACAACAGGTTTGCTACTCATGAAAAGTAGCCATGTAAAAACCACTCTTCTCTGGGAGTGCGAAATAACCAACACACCTGTCCAGTTGGGTTGCGTGCGATGAAGTAGTCACGGCAAATGCTCACGTTATCCCACCAGCCACTTTGGATGCGTTCAGGGCCAGATAAAATACACCACTGCTGATCAGGCTTATGATTTAAGGCCTGTGGCAGGGTGAATAATAAGCTTGGGCGTAAATATGTTGTAGCCTGATGTGCCTGGTAACTACTTTGGGGCGCACCTTGATAGAAGCTTCGTTCGGGGCGATGATCATCTCGCAAATACACTTGTTGTACGGCATGGTCTCCGAGTTTATTTTGTAAGCGGCTAATAAGCTGTCCAGCTGTAAGTTTGCCCCCTAAAGGCTCAAATAATTGTGCTGACAAGGGTGCCCATGGCATTTGTCCTTTAGTTTTAAGGCTAATAGCAATAATAGGTGCTTGAAGTTGTAACTGTTCTAACCTCAGCATGGATAAACCTAACCAAGACTCTGCCCGATATTCGCCATCGCTACAGCCTATGTAGACTCTTTCTGAAGTGTGTTCTCGGTACTCTAGGCCTAAAATCAGCCCAGCAGCTTGTAGTTGGCGAGGCGCTAAAAAGGCTTCCAGATCACTTAATAATCGTTTTAATGGAAAACGTAATGCTGTGCTGTGTTCAATTTCGTAGAGTAACTCTAAACGCTGGCGAAAGTGTTCAGGGGGTTGGTATCTAGGCCTGCTAGGCGCACTGCTGTCTTCTAGTTGTTGTAAATAAGTCACTAGAGTTTGGCCTAAGCGCTGGCCTAGTGCTGACCGTGGTAACGCTTGAGCTTGGCCAAGAGTATTAAGCCCAAGGCGCTCTAACTGTAGGCAAAGTTTATAGTTAAGGCCTGCGCTGTGAATGGGCAACTGATGCAGTAACCCTGTGGCTTCACCTTGGTGCGTTAGTAAGCGATCATTGCCTGCGCGGGCCAAAACCTGCGCAGCTAGGGGGCTGTGAGCGCTTGCATAATGGTAGTGCAAGCCACGTTCCATAAGCGGTTGCTGCAGCTGCTGCCAATAAGGGGCTAGGCCCTCATACAACCGTAGCATATCACTGGTTTGTAATAATAACCCTTGGGGAGGGTCAAGATACAAAGTGGCGCTGGTCTGATACAAACGCTGAGCAAGTTGAGCCAGTAGGCGCTGTTCTTGTTTAGGTTCGTAGGCAATTACTTTAAGTTGAGCAGATAAAAGTGCAGCTTGGCCTAATCCTGTGCCTATTTTTATTCCTAGTTGGCGTGCTTCTGAGTTAGTTTGTACCACCTCGTTTTTATCAACCAAAACGCAGGCTTGGTTATAGGCCTGTTGATGTAACAGGCTGTCTAGTTGAAGGTTTGGAAAGTATAAATAAAGCCACTGCATAGGTCACCGTGGTTTAAATGGCAGTGCCGCAATGTTGCTTGACGGTGCAGGGCCATGGTGAGTGGGTAAATGGGTAGGTATCGCTAAAGATGGCCAAAGCTCATGCATATCTACTTGGCAAAAGCTTTGTGGCCATTGGCCTTGGTACTTATGGATTTTTAGGCGTAGCCCTGTGGCTAGGGGGGCAAGAGACAGACGCGCACTAATTGGTAAAGCGCTCGTGCTAGGTTCGGCTTGAGGGTGTAACCAAAACATCAGGGCTTGATTGCCTTTGGCAGACACCTGTAGGCGTTTAGCTTGGGGCGCAGTTAATCCAGGTGCCCAGAGAATAAGGTGGCTACAGCAACCGCTATTAAGGCTTTGTTCGGCACTCCAAAGGGCTTGTTGTGGGTTTTGGCAGCGTATTAATAACGTTTGGCTTAGGTCAATGCCATGTTGCGCTAAAGCTTGTCCATTTAGCTCTGCTGGTGGATTTATCCACACCTGTAAGCGTGATTCAGTTTGTGCTAATAAGGGAAATAACAAACGTAACTCACCAATACCTGCAGAGCCATAGGCCAATTCCACTAGCCCTGTCTGGGGCCAGCCTCCTTGTAAGTGGGCATCTAAAGTAGGATAAAAACTACTTTGACGGCGATGATCTGGGCCGGTTAATTGCCGAGCTCGCCAGACCAAACGCTCTTTTTCGAGTTGTAAGAGAGCCATGGTAAAATTCACAAATACTGTATATATATACAGTATTCTGACATATTTTTGGCTCAGGTCAAGGAAAAAACTAAGTTAGCTTCGTCAAAGTATCAGCTGCAGCCCTCAAGCTAGCATGAGCAAAGACTGCCAAAATATCAAAGGCCTTGGTGGTAAGTTTATGAAGCTAGTGTTGATCTCATCCTCATGCAGCAAACCTAGGCTAGCCCACCACCTGTGCTAACAAAAAAATAACAACAAGATGATAGTTTGTTCGGTATTGAATAATAATTGCTCCTAAAATGTCAATTAAATCCCCATAGGCAATGCCATTATTGCGCCATACAATTAACGTAATTAATAGAGGACCTCAGCCGTGCCATTACAAGCTAGCCAAAATGTATTTATTACCTGTGCTGTGACAGGGTCTGGTAGTTCTCAAGACCGCTCTCACCATGTGCCACGTAGCCCTGAACAAATTGCTAATAGTGCTATTGATGCAGCTAAGGCTGGCGCCGCAGTGGTGCATTGCCACGTGCGTGATCCCAAAACGGGGATCCCAAGCCGCCGCTTAGATTTGTATAAAGAACTCACGGAACGTATTCGTGCTTCAGAAGTGGATGTAGTCCTTAACCTTACCGCGGGCATGGGTGGTGATATAGTGTTTGGTGATGCTGAGAACCCACTGCCTCTGCACCAATCTAGTACAGATATGGTCGGAGCCAGCGAGCGTGTAGAACATGTGCGTCAGTGCCAACCAGAAATCTGCACCTTAGATTGTGGCACCATGAACTTTGCTGAAGCTGATTACGTCATGACTAATACTCCAGGCATGTTGCGGGCTATGGCAGGAAAGATGACAGCTATGGGTGCTCGCATTGAAATTGAAGCCTTTGATACGGGCCATTTATGGTTAGCTAAAAAGCTGGTTGAGGAAGGTTTAATTACTGAACCGGTAATGGTACAACTGTGTATGGGTATTCCGTGGGGTGCGCCGGATGACCTCAATACCTTTATGGCTATGGTTAACAATGTACCTAAAGACTGGGTGATGTCAGCCTTTGCTATTGGTCGTAACCAAATGAATTATGTAGCCGCTACCGTATTGGCGGGAGGTCATATTCGTGTTGGTTTAGAAGACAACATTTGGTTAGAAAAAGGTGTATTGGCGACTAACGCGCAGCTAGTAGAGCGTGCCGCAACCATCGCCACTAACATGGGTACCACATTAATGACTCCAGCTCAGGTGCGTGAGTTGATTAAAGTAGAAAAACGGGCACCTTTGGCATGATTGATATGGTAAATAAGAGCTATAAAACAGCCGCTTGTATCGGTGGTGGTGTTATTGGTGGTGGTTGGGTAGCAAGGTTTTTGTTACATGGTTGGGATGTTAATGTTTATGACCCTGCAGCTGATGCTCAGCGTAAATTAGATGCAGTACTAGATAATGCTCGTGCTGCTTTGCCTCAACTAGCCGATGTGGCTATGCCCAGGGAAGGTAAACTTATCCTTTGTGATAGTTTGGAAGCAGCAGTCGCTAACGCTGATTGGATTCAAGAAAGTGTGCCAGAACGATTAGATATTAAGCACATGGTATTTGCTCAAGTGCAGGCTGCTTGCACTGAATCAGCTATTATTGGCTCCTCCACTTCTGGCTTTAAACCTTCACAATTGCAAGAAAATGCCCTAAGACCAGAACAAATTATGGTGGCCCATCCGTTCAACCCCGTGTACTTGTTACCTTTAGTAGAATTAGTGCCTAGCCCAGCCAATGGTTTAGGCATTATTGAACAAGCCAAGGCGTTATTAACCAGTGTAGGCATGAAGCCTTTGCATGTGCGCAAAGAAATTGATGCCCACATTGCCGATCGCTTTTTAGAGGCAGTATGGCGTGAAGGGTTGTGGATGATCAAAGACGGTATCGCCACTACCTCAGAAATAGATGATGCAATTCGCTATGGCTTTGGGTTACGGTGGGCACAAATGGGTTTGTTTGAAACCTATCGTATTGCTGGTGGTGAAGCGGGTATGGCGCATTTTATTGCGCAATTTGGACCTTGTTTAGAGTGGCCATGGACCAAGCTCATGGATGTGCCGGAACTTACAGACGAACTCATTGCAACCATTGCAGAGCAATCAGATGCACAGTCTGGGCATCACTCCATTAGAGAGTTAGAGCGCATTCGGGATAAAAACTTAATAGGTATTATGCGTGTGCAAAAAGATAATAATTGGGGTGTAGGTGAGCTATTGAACCAACATGATGAGCGTTTAAAGCAGTTAGGTTAATATGGCTTATCTCTAGCAGCAAGTAACTCATAGGGTGTTATTAAGACGCTAGATAAGGCCATGCCTCATGTAGGTGAGCAAGGTTTGCGATTAACCAGGAGCACCCTATGTTTTACCTAGGTTAAATAAGACCGCCTTAATAGGGTAAAAAATTGTCAGATCACCTAGTGCTTACTGGTATGATGGCGCTATGTACTTGTTGTATTGGTTTATTTAATGAACGCCATTTTTCCAGTTGTCAGCTCCATTTTGCTGGTGATGCTATTAGGCTACGGCCTGTCTAAAAAACTTCTTGTAGACGCCAGTTTTTGGCAAGGTATTTCAAAGTTATCCTACTGGGTGTTATTCCCGGTGTTGATTGTGCGAACTTTGGCTAACGCCACCATTGATCCAGCTTTGGTTTTACCTTTGTTCACTATCTTTACTGTGGCGCTGATATTAATTTTAATTTATTGTGTGGTGGTGTCTCGGTTACTGGGTCTAGATGGAGCCTCCACCTCATCGATTACCCAAGGTGGTGTACGCCATAATGGGTTTATTGGTTTTGCGGTGTTGGTGGATATATTTGGCCTGCCCGGTCAGGAGCTTGGGGCCTTAATTATTGCTGTGCTGTTGCCCTCTACTAATATTCTCTCGGTGCTCTCTGTGAGTTTGCTAGTGAGTAAAAAAAACCAACCCTTGCCCGCTTTAATGCTCAAAGGACTATTGCGTAATCCAATGCTCATCGGCGTAGCTATCGGTCTTTTTCTTAATATACTCGCCATTTCTATCCCTACTATATTGGATCAATCGATGGACATGGTGAGTCGTGCTGCCTTACCTTTGTTATTGCTCAGTGTGGGCGCCAGTTTGAAGATGAGTTCCTTAAGGGGTAGCTGGCTACCCTTAATTGCTGCCCTTAGTGCTAAGCTCTTAGTGTTTCCAGCCTTGTTTTTAGGGGGCGCATGGTGGTTTAATCTAAGCCCTTTGGTGACCGTTTGTGTGGTGGTTTTTGGGGCTTTGCCGGCCGCCGTATCGGCTTACCCCTTTATCCAACAGATGGGTGGTAACGCCAAACTCATGGCTGATATTATTACTTTGCAAACCTTAGCCAGCTTGGTAGGGTTAACCTTTTGGACCAGTTTGGCGATACATATCACAGGTTTAGTACTATGACTTTTTCTGTACCTTATGATTTTGTTCAGGGGCACTCTCCACTATTGGTGAGCATGCCCCACTCTGGTTTGCAGCTTACGCCTGAAGTGGCGAGCACCTTAATACCAGAAGCCTTGGCCTTACCCGATACAGATTGGCACATTCCACAACTGTATGACTTTTTAGAGGCCATGGGGGTGGGTGTGATTAAGGCTAATTATTCACGGTACGTCATTGACCTTAATCGCCCAGAAGATGATAAACCACTTTATGCGGGTAAAACCACAGGCTTATTTCCTCATATTTTGTTCAACGAAAAGTCTATGTTCAAACCTGGCGCAGTTGCAGATAAAGCCCATCAACAAGCCTGTATCGAAAATATTTGGCGGCCTTATCATCTGCAGTTGGCTGCGGCATTGACACGCATTAAACAAAAATTTGGCTATGCCATTTTATTTGATGCTCATTCTATTCGAGCACAAGTGCCTATGTTTTTTGAAGGCACCTTGCCAGATTTTAATATGGGTACTAATGGTGGTGCGTCATGTTCTCCGAAGCTACTTCAAGCGGCTGAGCGAGCCCTGTCTGGCTCAGCTTACACCCAAGTAAGTAATGGGCGCTTTAAAGGTGGTTATATTACCCGCAGCAATGGCCAGCCTCATGATCATGTGCATGCCTTTCAGCTAGAATTATCGCAAACCACTTATATGCAAGATAGCGGCAGTTATGCACTAGATAATAGCAAGTGTAACCAAGTTATACCCCAACTCAAGGCGCTAATTGAAGCGCTTGTAAGCTGTAACCTCACGAGCCAATAAGGGATTGTGTAATGTATTTGAGTGAATCAAAAATCAAGGATTACGAGCGTGATGGCGCTATCGTTATTAAAGGCGTGTTTAAAGATTGGATCAGTAGTCTAAGAACAGGTTTTGATAAAGTGCTATCTGAACCTAGTGAGCATGGGCGGGAAAATGTGGCTAAAGGTGATACTGGACGTTTTTTTGAAGATTATTGTAATTGGCAGCGTATTGAAGATTTTAAACGTTGGATTGTTGAGTCTCCGGCAGCAGAAATTGCTGCTGAAGCCACTCAATCAAAGCAGGTCCAAGTGTTCCATGAGCATATTTTACTAAAGGAGCCCGGTACGGCCAAAGTGACACCTTGGCATCAGGACATGCCATATTACTGTGTGTCTGGCGAGCAGACGGCGAGTTATTGGATCCCTCTTGACCCAGTGACTAAGGAGAATACATTACAGCTAGTATTAGGCTCTCACCGCTGGCCAAAACTAGTGAGACCTACGCGTTGGTCTACTAATGAGCCTTGGTACAGCAATGATGCTGACTACATGGACATGCCTGTGATTGATGCTAGGCAAAATATTTTGATACCAGAGCTAGAGTTAGGTGACTGTGTGTTGTTTAACTTTAAAACAGTACATGGTGCACCTGGTAACTCATCAACTAGTCGCCGGCGTGCCTTTTCCACCCGCTTTATGGGTGATGACGTGCGTTATGTGAATCGAGGAGGCCCAACTTCACCACCTTTTGAGGGATTAGTTCAAAGTGATGGTGATAAAATGCCTTTAAATTGGTTTCCTGAGGTATATAGAGAAAATGTTTAACAATGACAATTAATGCTACAGGAAGCTGCCTATGTGGTGCAGTTAAATATCGACTCATGGGTCCATTGCGCCCTGTAGTGGCCTGCCACTGTGGCCAATGTCAAAAAACGAGTGGTCACCATGTGGCTGCTACTTCTGTGAATCGCAAAGACTTTGAGCTACTAAAAGAGCGTGGACTCAAATGGTTTTCTTCTTCGCTTAGAGTTCGTCGTGGGTTTTGCCTAGAATGTGGTGGAAATTTATTCTGGGACAACACTGAATTACCCACAATTTCAATCTTTGCTGGCACTCTAGATCAGCCTAGTGGGTTGCAATTGGTGGAGCACATTTATGTGGAAGCAAAGGCTGACTATTATGAAATAACAGATGGGCTGCCCCAACGTCAAGGATTTAGTATTACTGCGAGGGTCGAAAATGGCGAATAAATGCCAAGAATGTGGTTTTAAAATTACGTCACGTAATCAGTTGTGTGATGATTATAGAGACCCTAATAAAGCCTATGGTTGTCCGCAGTGTGGTACTTTTTATATTTTGCCAAGAAGCGCTGCACCCACATCGAAACAATGGCTATTGTACTTAACCTTAGGCTTTTCTGGGGGGTTAATTTCCAGTCTGGTACAACTGAACGGCCACAGTCGTTGGTGGTTTTGGAGCTATGTAGTCGTCGTTGGCATAGGGCTTAGCGTATATTACTTCAAGTCAAAAGCGGTCACCTTAGAAACGTCTGGATACCGAGCTAAACCTAATAATGATTGATTTTATTGTTCCATTTTGTGAACAACAGGTCACTATTATTTATGTAGACGATGACATTCTAGTGGTTGATAAACCCAGTGGTTTACTATCTGTACCAGGTAAAAATGTGCTGAATAAGGACTGTTTAATTACTCGGGTTCAGCAACAATACCCCAACGCACACATAGTCCATCGTTTAGATATGGACACTTCTGGTGTGATGCTTTTGGCCCGTGGTAAGGCGAACTTATCATGCTTAAGCCGCCAGTTTCAGGAACGAAAAACTGAAAAACAGTATCTAGCGTGGGTGTATGGTGTGCTACAAGATGACAAAGGCGAAATTAACTTGCCGTTGTGCTGTGACTGGCCCAACAGGCCTAAGCAGATCGTACACTATGAATTAGGTAAGCCCTCCTTAACCCGTTTTGAAGTGCTTGAAAGAAACCCTGTAACGTTTCAAACTAAGGTGCTTTTGAAGCCTGTTACAGGGCGGTCTCACCAGCTCAGAGTACACATGGCAGAGCTTGGGCACCCTATTAGTGGTTGTGAGTTTTATGCGCATCAAGACGCACTAAAACAGGCTGATCGTTTGCAACTGCATGCCTGGAAGCTAAGCTTTATACACCCATCCACTGGGGCTTTACTGACACAAATAGCCCCCGCAGTATTTTAGTTTAAGCCTTTGCGAGCTCTAGTACGCTAAGCCATACTTTTTCATCTAGGTCGACAGCGCTAGGTAGGACCCTCTGGGACCCAGGAAGCCGTGCACCAGGTTGGCTAGTGATGGCTTCTGAGATAAGGTTAAGTTTGTCCCAAAATAGGTCTCCAGAAACATTAGTAGGATCAATAATAATATAGCACTGCCCCAAGTCGTGAGGCTTGCCTTGTGTAGCCTTGAGTGGTTCTAACTGAGTACTCGTGCTGCCACCTGTAAAAGCAGCAGCAAGGATCTCTGCCATAAGGCCAAACCCATACCCTTTATAACCTCCAGAAGAGACTAAAGAGCCACCGCTGAGCACGGCATTGGGGTCTTGTGTGGCTTGCCCTTCACTATCTACCCCCCAACCTAATGGGATTTTCTCACCTGCAGTGGCGGCCATGTTAATCTTTCCAAGAGCGATAGCGCTGGTAGATTGATCAAACTGCATGGCTAGGCCACCTTTGCCATCGGGCACAGACATGGCGATGGGGTTAGTGCCTAGAACAGCTTTAGTGCCACCAGGAGGGGAGACACAAGATTTGGCATTAGTCATGCCAATAGCAATGTACCCAGCGCGAGCAATCTGTTCTGTAAAGTAACCCATAGAGGTGCAAGTGTGGGAATGGCAGATGGCTAACGTGGCCACACCATTGGTTTTTGCAGCCGCAAGGGCGGTGTTCAAACCGCGAGAAAAAGCCGCCTGAGCAAAACCTAACTTTGCGTCCACCACTACACTGGCAGGTTTTGGCTGGTGTACTTCTGGCTCAACGTCACCCTTCACCCGCCCTACCACTAGTTGGCTACAATAGCTTTGTAGATAAAAAAGCCCACAAATCTTGTTACCATGAGCTTCGGCAATACGCACAGCATGCGCCACAGAATCAGCAATCCATGGTTTTGCACCATGAACTTCTAGGGCTTTTGCGGTGGTGGTTTGAATGGTATCTAGATCAACACTAATGGTGGCCATAGAGGGTCCTACTATAAAAGTTATTTAGCCTACAATTTTATGTTGCTTTGCCTACATGGGTAAAGTAAAAATAACACTTCCTAGACTTTTAAAGCATGTTTATGCTGTTAATAATGCAAAACGTTAGTGTGGCCATAAGGCCTTTTAGGTCGACCGACAGTGCACAAGTACAAACGCTACTAAGTGACGCTAGAGTATCTCGTAAAGCGGGTAATATCCCTTATCCCTATGCTAAAAATGGTGCACAGACTTGGATAACATCTCATGGCCCACAGCATCGATCTGGCACTGCCATCATCCGAGCCATAGTTTGCTTAAAGACGAAGCAATGTGTCGGCGCCATCAGCATTGACCAGATTTCTAGGGGACTAAACAGCAGTGGAAACCTAGGTTATTGGGTGGGTGTGCCCTATTGGAATAAGGGTTTTTGTGAGCAAGCCGGTGAGTTAATGCTAGCCTTAGCTAAAAAAGAATACGCTATGAAGCGTTTAGTTGCAGCACACCGTATAGATAATCCTGCTTCAGGTAGAGTATTAGAAAAGTTAGGTTTTAACGAATTAGGACCACAGCGAATGACGAATTTATCGGGGCAGTATTTATTTCGTTATTATGAAAAGTGGTTTTAAAGTGTTAATAACCTGAGTAGCCGGTTAACGGCTATATAAAGTTGGGAACATTTTCCCAGCTATGTGGTCGCCATTTGCATAGCCATTAGCCTCCATGATAGCTCTTTCATCTTGAGCCCAATCACCCCGATACTGAACTATAGAGCCTTCCTTTGCCATTCTTAGGGTATATCTGTGGACATCTTTTTTGGGGGTGACTTGATTTAGGCTTCCGTGCAGTGTTCGCATATCAAAAAATACACAGTCGCCCAGTGCAAGGTCCCACTGTAAGAACTCATAGTCATCTTTATTTTGAAGAATATTTGGGGTTATATCGTATGTTTTCCCATTCACCTCGCCCGCCTTACCATCGATTGGGTGCCCTTCTTGAAATCGAGTTCGCATATAAAGTTTATTCCACAAATGAGAACCTTTAATCCAAGCAATACCCTCTTTTTTTGTCACAGGCGTAAGTGGCAGCCATAAAACACACATCGAGCCCTCAAAATCAAAATAGGAGATATCATGATGAAAAGGTGCGCCAGATTTTGATCCAGCTTCTCTAAAAAACCAATTATCCATGACTAAATTAACTCGTTTTGCATCTAAGAGTTCAGATGCTATTTGCGCTGTTGGTGAATTAAAAACAAAGTCTTTAAAGTCTTTATACAAGTCCCAGGTCCAAAAATCTTCAAAATAGCCAGGAGCATTTTCGTTTTTAGTATGCCTGACAAATCTTGGGCTAGGGCTGCTTATATTCTCATCGATACCTCTTCTTAACTTATCTATCCACTCTTTACTATACTTACCTTTAATTAGAACGGCGCCATCACGTTTAAAACTGTTTACTTCGTCTTTATTCAACATGATTTTAATGCTTAGATAGATTAAGTGGATGTGTTAAAAAATATTCGTCAGCTAGTGAGCTACCCTATTATCTGTAAGCCATGCCCTAGTGACAACGCATAGGGATTTAATTTTATGGTGACCATTTGAACATTTAAAAATCCCCATTACACTGGCATCATCTAGTTTAAGTGAATTATCTAAAAGAGGTTTATCACATTTTGTACAGGTTGCCATAATTCCATGCAGTTAAGGACCAACATAATAACAGATAAAAGGTAAAAAAAAGGCGCCTCTAGGGCGCCCTTTTTACTAGCTATACGGGGTTATCAGCGGCGGGCTGGGCGACGGTTTGTGCCATTTTCGCTACGAGGGTCCTTGCGCTGATTTGGACGATCGTTACCGCGCTTAGGCCTAGGCGTTTTGGCGCCAGGGGTGAAGTCGTCAGCAGCGCCTTGAGACTGAATGTTCAAAGGCTGACTGCGCACACGTACTTTTTTAAGTAGTTGGAGCATTTCTGCAGGCATGCCTGCAGGAAGGTCTACTGTAGAGTGGTCATCAAATAAGCTAATACGACCAATATAAGCACTACTAAGGTCTGCTTCGTTAGCAATAGCGCCAACAATATCACCAGGCTTAACTTGATGTTCGTGGCCCACCTCTATACGAAAGCGTTCCATTGCAATAGATTCGCCACTGAATTCTTCTTGCTTACGTTCTTTACGCCGCGGGCGCTCTTCTTCATTAAAACCAGGTGTGGTGTCACGAGAATCGCGACGCTCAGATTTGGTATTTTCTGGCATTGTAAGCGGGCGATCTTGCTGGGCCATAAAGGCTAGGGCAGCAGCGACTTGCTCTGGTGCAACTTCCCGCTCTTTGATAAACGTTTCTACTAGATCGCTGTAGATGCTCAAATCAGGCTGCTCAAGGGCAGTGTCGATGCTGGCCTTAAACTGGTCTATGCGACGTTCTTTCACTTGCTCGCGGCTAGGTAAATCCATTGGAGTTATGGCTTGGCGAGTAGCCTTCTCGATAGAGCGCAACATATTACGTTCGCGAGGTGCCACAAACAAGATTGCGTTGCCAGCACGACCGGCACGGCCAGTACGGCCAATACGGTGAACGTAAGCTTCAGTATCGTATGGGATATCGTAGTTGATTACATGACTAACGCGAGCCACGTCAATGCCACGAGCAGCAACATCGGTAGCAACAACAATATCGATCTTGCTGCTCTTTAAATGTTCAATAGTACGTTCACGCAACTGTTGAGACATGTCGCCATTAATGGGCGATGCACGATGGCCTCTTGCTTCTAGTTTTTCAGCAAGCTCTACAGTGAGTGTTTTAGTGCGGACAAAAACGATTACGCCATCAAAGTCTTCCGCTTCTAAAATGCGAGTCATTGCGTCTAGTTTACTAGTGCCAACAGCTTTCCAATAGCGCTGAGTAACGCTGTCTACCGTGGCTGTTTTAGCTTCAATTTTAATTTCTTCTGGATTGTTAAGGTAGGTATTGGCAACCTTACGAATTACAGCAGGCATAGTGGCAGAGAACAGAGCGACTTGGCGCTCTTTTGGCGTGTGGTCCAAAATCCAAGTCACATCGTCGATAAAGCCCATGCGGAGCATTTCGTCAGCTTCGTCTAAAACAACCGTCTTGAGTTTGTCTAGCTTCAATGTGCCACGGCGTAGGTGATCCATCACTCGGCCAGGAGTACCAACAACAACATGAACACCTCGTTGGAGCTGACGTAATTGACCGCTCATGCTGCTGCCACCGTAGATAGGCAGCACGTGGAAGCCGCGCATGTCGCTGGCATAGTTTTGGAAAGCTTCAGCAACTTGAATAGCCAGTTCTCGTGTTGGTGCAAGCACTAATACCTGTGGGGCTTCAATTTTTAAATCGATGTTAGAGAGCGCAGGTAGTGCAAAAGCAGCAGTTTTACCTGTGCCTGTTTGTGCAGTACCGAGTATGTCTCTGCCTTCCAAAAGATGTGGAATAGCAGCGGCTTGAATAGGGGACGGTTGTTCGTAACCAATGCGGGTAATCGCATTAAGTACTGGCGTAGAGAGTGCCAAGTCTGCAAAAGTGGTCATCGTTTTATCCTAAAATAAGTGATCTGATGACTTGGTGGATATCAATACCCACAAAGCCCGCGCGTAAACAAAGCCACTCTCCCAGATGTAACAAAAAAACCGAGATGAAATAGGAGTAGTGAACGAGACTGTTATATGTAGCAGTATAATGAAATGAGATAAAACCCATCCAATGGATGCGAAAAACACAGGTAATAGCAAGCTGTTGCCTAGTTTTTCAACGACAATTGATGAGGTTTTAGCCCTTTTATCTTAGTGAAGGCTCATGTAAGGGCCTCGTGCCCTTTGTTCGGTATACATTGGCCTCAACTTAATCTTATTAAGGTACGCCAATGCCCGGCACCTGCTGGTGCCTTACCGTGCCACTTTCTTTTGAAGGATGGCCGAGATAACGCGGATGCAAGTGATATTACGCGGCGTAGTATACATCGCTTACATCCTATATGCTATTAAAAATAAAGCATTTATAGAGGAGAGGGATATTTGATCTGTCTAGCTTTTTATAGCTGCAAGCACAGATTCGGCAGAGCTGACCGAAAATGGATCAGTACCATTATTATCTTTACGCCCAGGTTCTTCTAACCAATGCTCAACCACGCCATTATTCACTACCATGGCATAGCGCCAAGAGCGCTGGCCAAAACCAACGTTGTGCTTGTCTACCAGCATGCCCATCTGACGAGTAAATTCACCGTTACCATCGGGAATGAATTTTATATTTTTAATGCCCTGGTCTAGCATCCATTTGCGCATCACAAAGGTATCATTTACAGACAGTACATAGACTTCATCCACACCCAGTTGTTTTAACTCGTCGTAAGCTGCTTCAAAACCAGGCACTTGAAAAGTGCTACAGGTGGGTGTGAATGCACCCGGCAGGGAAAACACCACAACTTTTTTGTTACTGAAAATTTCATCGCTGGTTATGTCTTGCCAACGAAATGGGTTATCGCCACCAATACTGGTGTCGCGTACACGGTACTTAAAAGTGATTTGGGGTACTGTAACTCCATGGCTCATGTGCTTTATTCCTTTTGTTTAGTAATCTGTATTTAGTAGAGCGTGCTGCGCAATTGCAATCTACCTAAACAGTGTGCAGCATCTACAAATATTTGTATAATCGTTATTATTATATTTTTTAATAGGTATTTCCGATCACATGTTAAGTCTTAAAGACCTCAGTTACCTTACTGCATTAGATGAATTACGCCATTTTGGCAAAGCTGCAGCGGCCTGTTATGTGAGCCAACCCACGCTGAGTGGTCAGCTTAAAAAACTAGAACACCAACTGGGAGTGACACTTATAGAGCGGGGCTCGAAAAAAGTTATTTTCACCCATGTGGGCCTGGAGATTGCCCAGAGGGCAAGAGCCATGGTGTTGCAAGCCCAAGAGATGGAAGAGTTAGCAAGAGCTTCAAAAACACCACTTGCGGGGCGCTTAAGGTTAGCCATTATTCCGTCCCTTGCGCCCTATTTGATGGCAAAAACGGGGTCCACCGTAAACATGCTTTTGCCTGAACTCAATATTGAATTGCACGAGTTAGAAACCCATGAACTGTTACGCCAATTAAGAAGTGGAAACATTGATATTGGCATTTTGGTGCTGCCACAACCGCAGCCAGGATTGCGTAGCTTGAGCTTATGGCAGGAACAGCTTTGGTTGGGTGTGGGCCATAACCATGAATGGGCACAAAAAACCCAAGTGACTCGGACAGAGTTAGCTGGGGCAGACTTAATTTTGTTAAAAGAGGGGCACTGCTTGGCTGATCAAGCCCAGCAACTGTGCCAAATAAAAAGCCAATCCCAAGCCTTTAGGGGAGCGAGTTTAGAAACCCTAAGGTATATGGTGTCAGCCGGTAACGGCGCCACCTTGGTACCGCAGCTTAGTATGGAGGCTTGGCTCAGCCATGGGGATGATAAAATTATCTATATGCCTATTACAGAACCAAAGCAAGCCAGAGAAATAGGCTTTTTAGCACGTTCAGGCAGTGCGTATTGGCCCTGTGTAGAAGCACTTCACAACACTATGGCTTCGGTATTGCCAGACGTATCAGAAGGCACTCAAAATGTCCCCCTAGTACTTTAACAAAAGTGAAATCTAAAACAGGTGAGGGAGATCAGGCTGTGCGAGCCAGTTTGTGAGTGATATAGACTGCAGATAAGACCAGTGCCGAAGATAATAGCAAACAGGCGATAAACCCAAATTGTAAAAATACCCAACCAGACAAGAGTGTGCCTAAAAGGCGCCCTGCAGCGTTAGCCATATAATAAAACCCCACATCCAAGGCTACGCTATCTGTTTTAGCAAGGGCAACTATTAGGTAGCTATGGAGGGATGAATTGACTGCAAATACAAAGCCAAAAATACCCAATCCAACCACTAGAACAGTGCTGCTATGCAGCTGTGAATGAAGCCCATAAGCCATAATTAAGGGAACTAACGCTAGTCCAATTTGCCACTTAAAGGTTGTGTTATGTGCAAACTTAAACGTTGTTGATGGGCTTTCATTATGCGCTTGTGGGGTTAACAAAGGCGCCAGTACTTGTACTAAGCCATAGACAATAATCCACACTGCTAAAAACGTACTCACTTGCCAAGAGGTCCAGCTTAACTGTTGCGCAAGATAAACAGGAAGAGCCACCACAAACCAAACATCACGAGCGGCAAATAAAAACAAGCGCGCACCACTGAGTTGGTTAATAGTAGAACTTTTAGACAGCAGCTGAGCTATGTTGGGTTTATTTTTGCTACGCCCTAAATCAGCTTTTAGGAGCAGCAAGCTAAGCAACCAAATACTGCCAAGGCCTATTAGCATTATGAGTATGCTGGTGGTAAATCCGACACCAGTTAATAATGCGCCACCTAGGAAAAACCCTAAGCCTTTTAACGTATTTTTTGAGCCTGTAAGTAATGCCACCCAGCGGTATAGGCTTGAGTTTTGGCCTGCGGGAGCTAACAACTTAATAGCACTTTTGGCGCTCATTTTATTAAGGTCTTTGGCGACCCCAGAAACTGCTTGTGCAGCCATCACCCATGCAATTGTGAGCAGTTGTGGGTTAACCAATAGCATAGACAAGGCGACAAGCTGCAAGCCTAGGCCAATATTCATGGTGCGGTTAAGGCCCACGCGCGCGCCAAGAAACCCGCCAAGCAAGTTAGTCACCACACCAAATAGTTCATAAAATATGAACATTACAGCGATCTGTAAGGCGTTGTAGCCCAAGCTATGGAAGTGCAGCACCACCAGCATACGCAATGCGCCATCAGTTAGGGTAAAGGCCCAATAATTGCCAGTGACTAAAGCATATTGGCGCAGACTAGGCGCAATTAAGGCAGCCATTAGTGATCATTAGCACATATGTACTTGGCCAGTTCAGCAGCACGGTTTACATAGCCCCACTCATTGTCATACCACAAATAAAGTTTTACCTGCGTGTCATTGATCACCATGGTAGATAGTGCGTCAACAATACATGAACGTGGGTCTGTCCGATAATCTATAGACACTAAGGGCCGGTTCTCAAAACCAAGAATGCCTTTTAATGAATCAGACTGAGCAGCATCGTGCATTAACTGATTAATTTCTTCTACAGAAGTTCCCCGTTGCATTTCAAACACACAGTCTGTGAGTGATGCATTAGCTAAAGGAACCCGCACAGCATGACCGTTAAGCTTGCCTGCTAAGTCTGGAAAAATATGCGTAATTGCAGTAGCAGAGCCAGTAGTAGTAGGAATTAAGCTCATGCCACAGGCTCGAGAGCGGCGTAGATCTTTATGATGGGCATCTAATATGGATTGTGTGTTGGTGACATCGTGAATGGTCGTCATGGACCCATGACGAATGCCAATGGTCTCGTGCAGTACCTTTACTACGGGGGCTAAACAGTTAGTAGTGCATGATGCCGCAGTCACTAGCTGATGGTGTTTTGCATCGTATAGGTGATGATTTACACCCATTACTAGGTCTAGTACCCCAAGCTGTTTTACAGGTGCAGTCACCAATACCCGTTTTACACCTTGTACTAGATAAGCGTGCAGTAATGCCTTCGTTTTAGTCTGGCCACTGGCTTCGATAACAAGGTGGCAATGACTCCAGTTGGTAGATGAAATGCAGTTGTTTTGGGTATATGTCACCTCTTTGCCATCGATAGAGATGGTACTGCCATGGCTTTTTATATCAGCTGCCCATATACCGTGCACTGAATCAAATTTAAGCAAATGCGCAGTGCCTTCTGCATCTCCTGCAGGGTCATTAAGCTGAATGAACTCAAATTCTGGCCAATGCCATGCGGCACGCAAAATAAGTCGGCCAATACGGCCACAGCCGTTAATTCCTACTTTAATAGTCATAATAAAGCGTTGCAAAGAAACTGGATAACGGTATTGTACCTGTTTGTGAACAAATAGAGTGAAGTGCAGGTGGCACAGATGATAAAAGCTGGATTATACCGACATTATAAAGGCGCCCAGTATCAGGTGATTAATACTGTACGCCATTCAGAAACTGAAGAAGAGCTAGTGCTTTACCGAGCACTTTATGGTGAACAAGGCCTATGGGTAAGGCCTTTGATTATGTTTACAGAAACGGTATGGGTTAACGGTAAGGAGGAATCTCGGTTTGCCTATGAGTCAGATTGACCAAAAGCTGCTTTAAAAATGAGTTACCAGGCAATAGCAGCGCCGTTATAGTTAATAAAACGACCACTGTCTGTAGGCCTAATGTGTTCTAAAACCTGTCGTATACCACTAACGCTGGTTTGAGTATCAATTGAGCCATTAGGGCCTCCCATGTCGGTACGAACCCAGCCTGGGTGCAGGGCAATAACCTTGATGCCTTGGGCTTGCATATCGATAGACAGGCTTTTTACCACCTGATTCACAGCCGTTTTTGACGAACGGTAAAGATAAAGAGAACCTCCGTCATTTTCATCAATACTACCCATCCTTGAGCTGATAACCGCAAAGGTACCTTGTTTGGTGGTGAGGTTATTGTGCAGTGCTTGCGCTAGCATCAGTGGCCCCACACTATTCACATTTAATACGTCTAACCACTGCTGGCGAGAGACTTTCCCCAGCGATTGGTCCCTTGGCCCGAATAAGCCTGCGTTGTTGATGATTAAATCTAAATTGACACCACTTAACTGTTCTTGCAGTACCCAAATACTGGCGTCCTCAGCCACATCTAACGGCAGTATTTTAAGCTGGTCACAAGCCAATGAGGCAAGTGCTGTGCCTGGTTGCTCGCGATATGTAGCATAGACGTGCCAGCCGTTAGCCAAATATTGTTGAGTAAACTCTAAACCAATACCACGGTTGGCTCCGGTAACTAATAGCTGTTTCATGTTTGAGTGCTCGTGAGTTCAAAATTTGATTTTATCTTAGAGCAACAGGCATATTTCAGCAAACAATCCCAACGTTATGAGACCCAAGTCAGGGGTACTTTACGTCTATTTACAAAAAAAGCGCATTGTATTGAGTTCGGTTGTTGTAGTATGGGAAAAAGATGACTAAACCACCTATATTTTATATGGCTCGATTTCTCATAACTTCGCTGGCTCTTTGCTTATTGTTTTTATCAGCAGGGAAAAGTTATGCCAGCGCAGAATTACCCTTAGTTAATGGTAATCATGACGTTATGAGCACGCACACGTCTAATGAGACAATGGCACAAGGCTGCGATGATATAGGTAGTGGCGGTGCCGACTTATTCAGTCATTTTAATTGTCACTTAAATATGACGTCTTTAATCACTAACTATTCCTCTATTGGCCTGATGGACTTGCCGTCGCCTAATTACATATATCAATTTAGTAGTAATGTGCATATACAGGCGTTATCTACCAAACCCCCCCTATTTGCTTAGTTATCCTCTGCCGTTGCTATAGAAATTGTGCCACTGTGTGGACGCTATAAAACCCAGATTTAGAGCTGAGTATCGTGTTCCCACACTCGTTTTATCTTATTCTTTAGCAATATCGATTCCCAGTATTATTTTGGATCGTTTAGCGATGTTGAAAGTTACAACTCTGTCTACTAGGTGGGCATTACTGATTGCTACTATGGGTTTACTGTCAGCCTGCAGTGATGCTGAAAGTACTGCCACTGATGACTCTGCAAGATGGTACACCCCTGAACAGTTAGCTCAAGGTAAGGTGGTTTTTGCCAACAATTGCGCAGCTTGCCATGGTTCCAAAGCTGAAGGCGTAGCCAATTGGCAGACCCCAGATTCAAATGGCCTTTACCCAGCTCCTCCTATTAATGGCACTGCCCACGCTTGGCATCATTCCCTTGCGGTGTTATTGCGTACCATTAACCAAGGTGGAGAACAACTGGGTGGGCGCATGCCTGGGTTTCAGGGCAGGTTAACTGAGTTAGAGCAGCGGTCCGCGGTCGCAGCCTTTCAAGACTACTGGCCTGATGCTATCTATGCCCAATGGCTTGTGATTGATAACCGATAGGCGGTTTAAAGTGCGTGTAAACCAATTAAAATGACTCATTATTAGGTAAAAATGAACAGAAAATATAACGTAATAATAATCCTATTATCAGGGTTTCTCATGGTGAGTTCTCTTTATGCAGGCCATAAAAAAAGTCACGTAGATGTCAAAATTGATGACTTATCACCTATGGCTACTAAAGGCCAGGTTGTGTTTAACACTAGCTGTGCATCCTGCCATGGTGTAAATGCCGCAGGTGGTATTGGGGGCCCACCGTTGATCCACAACATCTATAACCCCGGGCATCATGCAAATAAATCCTTTACTAATGCCGTGCGTAATGGGGTGCGGCAGCACCATTGGAAATTTGGTGATATGCCTCCACAAAAGCACATTGCTTTTGGTGACTTGGTTTTTTTAATGAAGTTTATTCGCGAAGTTCAGCAGCAAAATGGTATTACCACTGTGGTCCATAAAATGTAGTTTTATTGGATGAGTTAATGCCTAAGTTCACGCAGTCTAAAATGATTTTATAGAGAAAATAATGATGATTATAGCAAAAAAAACAACGGCTATTGTTATGATGGTCGTAGGCCTATCGAGCGTCCCCGCCGTAAGTGCTCATGAAGGCGCAACAGGTGTTGTTAAACAGCGCATGGGGGCCATGTCTGACATGGCTGATGCTATGAAAGCGATGGCGTTAGTGGTGAAAGGTAAACAAGGATTTGATCCGGCACTGTTCACAGAAAATGGTGGCATTATTGTGGGACACAGCGACATGATTCCATCTTTATTTACTCAAGGATTAGAGCAAGATATGAGTGAAGCCTCTCCCGCTATTTGGCAGCAGTGGGACGATTTTGTGAGTATTAGTATTCGAACAAAAACTGACGCTGAAGACCTTGTCCAAATGGCCCAAGAGGGCGGGGAACTGCGCCCGCTTACTAAGCAATTTGTAAAGCTTAGCGGTGGTTGTAAAGCGTGCCATAAAGCCTATCGGAAAAAGAAGTAAACACCGTGAAACGAATCAAGTATTTATTTATTATACTGGCATCATCTGGTTTTGCGCTGCTTGTTACACCAACATTCGCTGCCACAACATCACAAGAAGAGGCAATATCTCGTGGGGAGTATGTGTTTCACATTGGTGGTTGTGCCTCGTGCCATACTCAGGACCAGCCTTTGGCAGGTGGTGTGGAGTTGGTCACCCCATTTGGTGTCTTTATTGGCCCTAACATTAGTCCGGATAACCAGCACGGTATTGGGGGATGGAGTAATGCACAATTTATTAAAGCCATGCGCGAAGGGGTAAGCCCTAAAGGAGAACATTATTATCCAGCATTTCCATATACATCGTACGTAAATATGCTAGAACAGGATTTGCTTGACCTTAAGTCGTACTTGGATGCACAAGAGCCTGTGTCTAAGTCTACGCTGCCGCACAAATTAAAATTCCCTTATAATCAACGCACACTTTTAGGTGTTTGGAAGCTTCTCAATACCACAAATAAGTGGGTGCCAGACCCTAATCAAAGTGCCATGTGGAATAGAGGGGGTTATCTTGCTAATGGACCTAGCCATTGTACTCAATGCCATAGCCCAAGAAATTTCATCGGTGGCTTGCAAGTAGAAGCTGGCCTGGTGGGCAACAAACAGGGACCTGAAGGGGAAAGTGTGCCGCCGTTACTTGGTGTGAGTGAGGCAGGCTTTGGCACGTGGACTAAAGAAGATATCGCATTTTCCTTAGAAATAGGGATGACGCCAGAAGGCGATTTCCTGGGTGGAAGTATGAGTCATGTCCTTGAAAATACGACAGGAAAAATGACAACTGAAGACATAGAGGCGCTTGCAACATACCTGTATTTATTGAACAACCCTTGACCTATGTGTAACACCCAGGTTCTATAATGTGGTTCTATATAATATACCCATAGGTAACTACAGGAGACAGTGCATGAAAACTGTAAGTCAGCTCGCTAAAACAGCGCAAGTGAGTGCTGAAACTGTGCGATATTATAGCCGTTTGGGGTTGTTAGAAGCGCAACGAGATCCTCACAACGGTTACCAGCTGTTTGACCAAGATGCGTTGCAACGACTGGCCTTTATCAGTCAGTCTCGGTCTTTGGGGTTTAGCTTAAAAGACATACAGTCTATCTTACAACATACGACTAAAGGCGACTCCCCCTGCCCTATGGTGCGAGATATGCTAAGCCAACGAGTGCCTTTGGTAGCAGAAAAAATACGCTTTCTAGAAAAACAAATGGCTCGTATGCAGGTTGCATTGGAACAGTGGCAGACCATGCCAGACGGCGTACCTGATGGGCACCACATATGTCACCTAATTGAAGATTGGAACACGCCAACAATGGAGGTTAACAGCCATGACTAATACCGCACAAGACACGATTACACAGTTAACACTATCTGGAGTGACTTGTGCTGGCTGCGTAAGGCGTATAGAAAAGGCTCTGAATCAGGCCCCGGGTGTGGCGGCTGCCCAAGTAAACTTTGCTAGCCGCACTGCAGAAGTAAGTGGTGGAGATGTGCATCAGCTTATTAAAGCGGTACAAGAGGCAGGTTACGATGCGACGGTCATAGAAGACCCTGCCGTAGCTGAGGAACAGCAAACCAAAGCGTTACGTCAACTGTTGAAGAGCCGATCTTGGTATGCTGCTTCGGGCGTTGGCTTAGGTGTTGGCTTAATGTTATTTGGCATGGAGATCGGCGACCCGTTTATACTGCGCGCTGTTGGCTGGCTTACCTTGGCAATTATGATAATGACGGGTGAGCATTTTTTCAAAAGTGGCTTTAAGGCGCTTAAGTCTGGCCATGCCAACATGGATACTTTGATCGCTATAGGGACCAGTGCTGCTTGGCTGTATTCTATCTTAGTGGTCTACCGACCGAGCATGTTCCCAGAGGCTGCTCGTGGGGTTTATTTTGAAGCTGCCGTGATGATTATTGGCCTAGTTAACTTAGGTCAAGTGTTAGAGATGCGTGCCCGTCTTAAAACCCAATCTAGTCTTAAAAATTTGCTTGGCCTGCGCCCGAGTCATGCCTGTTTGGTGGGTTCTGGCGGCATAATGATGGAAGCTGAAGTGCAGGTCAATATTGTCCAAGTTAAGGTGGGAGACTTGTTACGTATTAAACCAGGTGAACGGGTGCCGGTAGATGGCAAAGTGACTCAGGGAGAAAGTTACTTTGATGAAGCCATGCTTACAGGTGAGCCTATGCCAGTGCTCAAACAGCTGGCTGACGAGTTGGTGTCGGGTGCTATTAACGGCCAAGGTAGCGTTGTATATGAAGCCACTCGAGTGGGCAAAGATACTGCTTTAGCGCGCATTGTTGAAATGGTTCGACAAGCACAGAACAGTAAACCGTCGATCAGCCAGCTAGCTGATAAAGTGGCTGCCATTTTTGTACCTGTGGTGATTATTATCGCCGTGATAACCGCAATAGCATGGTATTTTTTTGGCCCTCAACCTGCGCTCACTTATAGTTTCGTTAGTGCCATATCAGTCCTTATTATTGCGTGCCCGTGTGCGTTGGGCTTGGCTACCCCTATTTCAGTGATGATTGGTGTAGGTAAAGCTGCACAATTAGGGATATTGGTGCGTAATGCTGAAGCACTGCAGCAAGCGAGTAACATCCACTGGGTGGTGTTAGATAAAACCGGTACGATTACTCAGGGTCGCCCAAGCGTTGAAGAGCATGTGGTCTTTAATGGGGCAGATAAAGCACAGAATTTAGCGATTGCCGAAGCGATAGAACACTCATCCGAACATCCTATTGGGTTAGCTATCGTGGCCTATTGCCGCGAGCACCAGCCCCTTCGAGTACCAGATTTGTCCGCGGCAGTACCAAGTGCCAAGCACTTTACTTCGGTACAGGGCATGGGTGTGGTGAAGGGTGACTTTATTATGGGTAATGTGAAGCTAATGCAGGCTCATAAGGTTGATATTAGCACTGCAAAAGTATGGTTAAATGCGCAGGAAAAGGAGGCCAGAAGCATCGTATTACTCGCCCATAAAGATAAACTAGTAGGCGCATTCGCACTTGAAGATGCCTTGAAGCAAGATAGTGTGAACGCTGTAAAACGCCTTAAAGCTGAGGGCATTAAAGTTATGATGTTAACGGGAGACAGCCAGGCAACAGCGCAAAGGGTGGCTCGTTTGGTCGATGTGGATGACTATGCCGCAGACCTTATGCCTGAGGATAAATTAAATAAGATCAAACAGCTACAGGAGCAGGGCCAAGTAGTTGCTATGGTAGGTGATGGAATCAACGACGCTCCCGCTTTAAGCCAAGCTAATGTCAGCTTTTCTATGGGTCAGGGCACTGATGTGGCGATTGAGAGCGCAGATCTGTGCTTACTCAATAGCTCCCTGCATGGTGTTGCAGATGCCATTGAATTAAGCCACGCTACGTTGCGCAATATCAAACAAAACTTATGGGGCGCATTTACTTATAACACCCTAGGTATTCCTATAGCGGCAGGTGTGTTTTTTCCTCTCACAGGCATGTTACTTAGCCCTATGATAGCTGCCTTGGCTATGTCCCTATCATCGGTCACCGTGGTGACTAATGCTAACCGATTACGTTTGTTTAAGCCTAGCCCCCGCAACTAGCTAGAGCACTTGGGGCTGAGCGTCACTGCGGCGGGCGCCAATGGCTTGTACCATAACGCCCAGCATAATTATGCTACCACCAACTAACGTCCAATTACCGGGGTGCTCATTAAACAAAAACCAAACCCAAATAGGGCTTAATATCACTTCAAGCATTGTTAGCAAGGTTAGCTCTGCTGCAGAAACGTGTTTTGACCCAGAAATAAATAACACCAGGGCTAATCCCATTTGAAAAACACCCAGAGCTAAACAAATACTAAGGTCTACCCAGCTGATAGCAAAATCGTCAATAGCGACAGCCGCTACGAGCATGGAGAACAAGCCACCAACCACTGCTGCAGGCAACATATCGCTGCCTTTGCCGCGGCGAAAGATTACGCTAAATGCAGCATAAAAAACTGCCATCATGAGTGCAAAAGCCATACCGATAATACCGTCGCCACTTAGGGCATTACCAACCATCACGCTAACGCCCACGCTAGTGAGCGCAATGGCGGTCCAAGTGCGGTTTTTAACGCGCTCACCGAGGATAAACCATCCCAGCAAGGCAGCAATAAATGGTGATGAACTCAACAGAAAGGTGACGTTGGCTACACTAGTATGGAGAAGTGCAAAAATGTTGCCAAAAAATGAAGCGCCCAAAAAGACGCCAGCTAGCAGGCTAAGCTTATTGGTACGCTTTAAAGGGGTTATGAGGTCACCTTTGTTACGCCACGCCATTACTGTAAATATAGTAATGATTAACCCAATAGAGCGAAAGAAAACAATATGCCAGCCTGATGCCTCACTGATATAACGCACGCCAACACCAGCAGTACTCCACAATAGGCCGCACATAATGACCATGATGGCCCCATTACGATACAAGTGGTTGGGGATTGTTGCACTGGGTGCAACTAATTGAGTCATGGGTTTGCCTGTGACCAAGCAGTGTAGATTGTGGTTGGCCATAGGCTTTGAGCCCAAGCTAAAGTAGCCATAATTTCTTCTTCTGTAAGGGTGTCTTTCCAAGCTGGCATGGCGCCGCGGCCTTGGATGACTGTGTGGGTTAAATCTGCTAAAGAATGATGCCAAGCGTGGCCACTACCATTTAAGGGGGGTGCCGGGCGGATGCCCGCAGCATCAGCTTGTGTCCAGTTTAGCGCCCCTTGACCTTGGTCGCCATGACATGCAGCGCAGTGGTTTGCATATAAAGCTTTCCCTTGGTTCACCTGGCCCTGACTATACCACTGGGTAATATTGTTTTTAGTGGCGTTATTCTCTTTGGCTAAATAGACATAGGTACTCAATACTGTAACGAGTGCTAAGCACGCGATTAATAGTAAATTTTGAGTTTTACTCATGGCCTGGAACCTATTCCTAATTTAATATCGCCGCACTATATAACATGCGGGTGAGCACGGTCTATGGTTGGTGTATTGATTGATTGTTCTGGCGGGGGAATTATTTTATAATTTTGCACTCTTAGCCTTACTAGAATTCATATTTGGCCCTTTAGATGGCAAACGCAGCATCGTTGTTAACACTTGTTAAGTTGGTACTTCGCTTTTTGGTAAGTGGTGGTATTGCTACAGCAGTCCACTGGGCTGCATTATGGGGCTTAATTCTTCTTCAAGTAGACGCTGTGCTGGCGTCTAGTATGGGTGCTTTTTTAGGCGCTATCGTGAATTATTTTTTACAATATTTTTTCACTTTTAAAACTAAGCGCCAACATAAACAAGCGCTGTTAGCTTATGCTCCAGCTGTGTTGGTGGGTTGGCTGCTAAACTTAGTACTGTTCTATAGCCTTTACGGTGACGTTTTTCTAGACCCGTTGGTGGCCCAGGTGGCCACTACAGCTGTGGTCATGGTAGTTAATTTTCTGTTGTATAAAAAGGTAGTGTTCCGTGCAAAATCAAACACCTAGTGGAACAACTAAGGTAGATCCAATTGTTGCCACTCCCATGATTTCCTTAGTAATTCCTGTGTATAACGAAATTGAAGTTTTGCCGCTATTGTTTGAACGTGTAAGAAAAGTTATGCATAGCATTAACTTAGCCTATGAAATAGTGATGGTAGATGATGGTAGTAAGGATGCTAGTGCTAGTTACCTGGTCCAACAAGCGCAACATGATGAATGTGTAAAAGCTGTTATTTTATCTCGTAACTTTGGTAAAGAGGCTGCCTTGTCTGCTGGTTTAGAGCAAGCTGGGGGGGATGTTATAATTGTGCTCGACGCAGATTTACAAAACCCTCCAGAATTGATTCCAGAAATGCTAGAGAAATGGCGTGATGGCGCTGACATAGTGGCTATGAAGCGGCGTAATCGAGAGGGGGAGTCGTGGGTTAAGAAATCGGGTTCATATATTTATTATCGTATTATGAATCGTATTACTGGCCCTATGAGCATCCCTGAAGATACTGGAGATTTTCGCCTCATGAGTCGTAGATCACTGGATTCACTTAACCAGTTACCAGAGCGTAATCGATACATGAAAGGCTTATTTGCTTGGGTGGGTTATCCCACTCATGTGATGGAGTATGATGTGGCCGATCGTGCTGCAGGAGAAACCAAGTGGAACTATTTCAACTTATTTGGCTTGGCCTTTGAAGGAATTACGTCTTTTTCTGTTGCGCCACTCAGGGCTATGGTGCTGCTGGGCCTTGTGACGGCAGCATTAGGTGGCTTTTATGGTGCTTGGATCGTGGTTGAAGCGCTCCTTTTTGGTAATGACTCTGCTGGATTTCCAACCATTATCGCCATGATTACTTTTTTAGGAGGGGTGCAATTACTCTCCATAGGTGTGTTGGGTGAGTATGTGGGAAAAACCTATTTCGAGGCCAAACAACGGCCACTATTTATTATTCAAGATGTGGTGCAAAAGTCTGTGCAAAGACCTAGTAAACACACATCTATAGCATTAGAAGGGACACCAATTAATGTTACAAAGGACTAATATCATTTGGTTATTAGGTGCCTTATTATTGGTGCGCATCATCGCCATGGTAGTGGTGCCATTTGCTGATACTACAGAGCCTAGGTACGCTGAAATAGCCCGGTTAATGATGACCACGAATGACTGGATCACTCCGTGGTTTGAACCAGGTGTGCCTTTTTGGGGAAAACCACCTCTGTCGTTCTGGGCCCAAGCTATTTCGTTTAAGCTATTTGGCATCAACGAATTTGCTGGCCGGCTACCTGCACTTTTGGCGTTTTTAGCCACGGTATGGATGCTTTGGCGGCTTGCTGCTTCTGTTGTTAATCCCCATGTTGCCTATGCGAGTTCAGTGGTGTACTGCGGCATGGTACTCACCTTTTTAGCAGCAGGCACGGTGATGACAGACCCCTACTTGGCGTTGGGAACCACTTGGTCTATGGTGGCGTTTTATTTGGCACCTAAAGAGAATGTCTGGTATTGGCGTTATGGGTTTTTTATTGGTTTAGGTATTGGTTTGTTAGCCAAAGGCCCTCTGGCAATAGTGATTAGCGGTGCACCTATCGGTTTATGGGTATTGCTGCAGGGTAAACTGATGTTTTACTTACGAGCTATGCCTTGGGTTAAGGGTACTTTATTAACCTTAATTATCGCCTTACCATGGTACATATTAGCTGAATTAAAAACCCCAGGGTTTATTAACTACTTTATTGTAGGCGAGCATTTTATGCGCTTTGTAGACCCAGGTTGGGTGGGTGATTTATATGGTCATGCGCACAAAGAACCAAAAGGTATGATTTGGTTGCACTGGTTAGCGGGGTCTTTACCTTGGGGGCCACTAGCTCTACTTTTATTAATAGGCCATATGTTTAGAACAAGCTGGCGCCTAACAGTATGGCATGCTGTTAAACAGCCAGTGGTCATTTATGCGTTGTTATGGGCGTTGGTAACACCTGTATTTTTCACCCCTGCTGGCAATGTTATCTGGACCTATGTGCTTCCATCGATGCCAGCGTTTGCCTTGTTAATGGGTTGGGCTATGGTGAAACTCAATAATGGTAAACAATGGCGTCAGCTTGGCTTCAACCTAGTCATGTGGTTTATGCCTGTTGCTGGGCTAGTATTTAGTGTGTTGGTTGCAAATAACAATGATTTGATGAAAACCGAAAAGCGGATCGCTGAATATGTTGCACAACAACCCCAAAATGGTGATAACCATAATTGGTCCAGGCTTTACTATCTTGGCTCTAAGTTAGAGTTCTCTGCCCGCTTTTATAGCCATGACAAGGCTAAACCTGTTCAGCTAGACCAGCTTGAAAACTTAGCCATTCAACAAAAAGGCATATTCGTGGCGGTGCCAACAAATCAGTGGGAAACCACTGTTGCCCAGTTTGGAGCAAGGCTGCAACCACGTATTGAAAACATGCGCTTTAAGTTAGCTTTTCTTGCTCCTTAGTCTGAAATAACTTCAAAAGTAGGCCAGAAAGAGGCAGGTGCTAGTGAATTTTCAGTATTGAACTGGCCTACGTTGTATTGATCTATCATAACTATTCGTGGACTAAGGTGGCGCTCTGTCAGCTTTCCTTCAAGAATGCGCACAGCCTGATCTACGGCTAAACGGCCCTGCAACACAGGTGAATCTGTGGGTGCAGCTAAAATGTGCCCCCGCTTAATACCGCGAAATACATTATGGGTAAAGTAGGTCGATACAATATCAATTTTACCACGTAAATTGCGGCTAAGTAGTTCGCTGACGGCCACATCTGCTGTAAGTGCTGTGCCCACAATGTAATCAAAATCACTAGTCTCTTCTAGTACTTCTTGGAGCAAATTACGTTGAATTTCCTTACCAGTATCCCCCCATTTCACTGCGACTATCTGCACTCCTGAACCAGCAATGCCATCGTGAAAGCCGTCATCAATAAATTTCACCCAACCCGATTCTTTTGGGCCAGGAAACCACGCTACCTTAGCCTCATTGTCCCCTTTGATGGGGTGACGTTGGGCAAGGTACTGCCCTACTTTTTCCCCCATGCTGTACCAAGAAACGGCTGCTTTAGCACTTATGCCTATGTTTTCAATGTCGTTGACAGCTGCCACAACGGGAGTGGTTTGCGCAATTTTGCGAATACTAGGCGACAGCCCGTTAAAAGACACTGTACCCACAATAATGGCATCACTGGCAGAGTTGGTGCAATGCTTAAGCTGCTCTATTTGGGTACTTAGTTGAGGGTAACCTCCAGCTTCGAGAACCGTCATGTTAACGCCTAGACGCTTCACTTCTTCCACCATTCCGTAGTTGACACTAAGCCAGTATGGGTCTTTAAGGTGAGGATAGGTCACACACAAGTGCCACGGTTGAGTGGCTTTTTCTATGGGTTGGTATAACAACGGCCGCATCTGACCTTGATAATCAAATGGTGGATCCCAGGCCACAATGTCCCACACTGCATAGGCGGGCAAACTAATCCCAAAGCAGAAAACTAAACTTAAACAGTGTGTTAAACGAAAAATCATGGTGTTAACTACCTCAGGTGGTACATTTAAGGGTGAAAATCGGCTGCGGTACTAGAGCGTATTGTGTTATTTTACGCCTACGTTAGTCTACCTTCTGAGTGCCTATGGCTGTCAACCTTGGCGTCGGCAGTAAATTACTGTTGGCTATGATCTTAACCATTAGTTTGTTATTAGTTGCTGCCGTAATTGGTTGGCAGGGTTATGAGCGGGTGGCCAGTAAACAAAACTCGGTGATTGATGAGGCCATACCCAGTATTATTGCGGCCCACAGCTTAACAGAGATTAACGCTAGTTTAGCCACCGCCGCCCCAGCACTGTTAGGTGTGACTAATGAGCCTGAACGTAAAAAAATCACTGCGACTATCGAATATCAATTACAGCAACTCAGGGATTCATCTATTTGGCTTGGCGGCGCCAGCGACTACCCTTTTGAAAGCTTGGTATTGCAGAGCATGAGCGTGAATATCAGTAATAACTTAGTGCGCCAAATTAGTTTAGTGGAACGACGACTAGACTATTTGCAAAAAGCGAGCGTGCTACAAAATAAAACCTTACTTGCAATGAGCAAGATTCATGATATCAGCACCTCCTTGGTAGCTAATGCGAACACCATGACCACAGCAGTGGCGTCTAGTTTATATGACTTAGCCGATGCCAAGAGTGACGCAGGGCAGGATGCTTTGTATATTGCCTTTGATCGCCTCATTGAGGTTGATTTAGACCATATGGACAGGATGTACGAACTGCGCCAGCGTTCTGCAAGCTTAATGGGTTTGCTAACCCTACTGCCTAAACAAACCACTTTAGCCGCGTTATATAAAATTAAGCAGGACATTCAACTCAATATGGTGGTGCTTCAGCGCCGGGTTGCCGAAGTGAATGACCCAGGTCGCCGCCAGCAAGGGTTAGATTTGCTGTCGGTGGTGAAAACTAACATTGCCTCCACTACCGCAGATAACCTATTTGCCTTGCAGCGAAGTAACATTAATGTGCTCAACCAATTAGTGGTATTGAACAATGCCAGTGTTAAATTGACTAAAGCATTTAATGAGCAAGCAGACAGCGCTAGCAGAGCTGCAGGGGCAAAAGTACAGAAGGCTACAGATGAAGCGCGCACTGCGGTAGCTAATGGTCGCAACATATTACTGATAGCGTGTTTAATTTTAGCTGTAGTGGCAATCAGTGTTTTGTGGTTTTATGTCAAACGTAATCTTTTCCATCGATTAACCCAGTTAAACCAAGCCTTCTTAGCCGTAGCTCAAGGCAACTTAGACTATCAATTGCAAATTAGTGGCCATGATGAGCTAGGGCGCTTAGCTAAAACTGTGCAGGTGTTTAAAGAAAATGCCCGCGCTCGCCAGCAGCTAGAACAGCAACAAGAAGCTGTAGAATTGCGTCTAAGGAACTATCAGTCTGAGCTTGAACAAGAGATCCAAATGCGCACGGGACAGCTTCAGCAGCTTAATCAGGAGCTTTTGGCGACAGCTGGAAAGCATCAGCTTGCTCGTACGGAAGCAGAGCGAGCAAACCAAGCTAAAACCGCATTTTTAGCTACTATGAGCCATGAGGTACGGACACCTTTAAGTGGTGTGCTAGGCACCTTAAGGTTATTGCAAAAAACACAATTAGATACTCAGCAAACGGAATATATAGGCCTAAGTCAGGCTGCTGCTGAAGCTTTATTAGGTATTTTGAATGGCATCCTAGATTATGCCAAGGTAGAGCAAGGGAATATGCAGATGGAAAATCTGCCCTACCAGCTAGTTAAGGTAGAGGCGAACATGATAGCCCTAATGTCTGGTGCAGCGGCTGAAAAAGGACTGCAGTTAGACGTGCATATCCCACAGCAACTTAGACAACAAACCCTTTTAGGTGATCAGGGTAAGGTCCAACAAGTATTATTTAACCTACTGGGTAATGCCATTAAATTCACCAGCGTAGGCTACATTGAGCTTTATGTGAGTTTGATTGAAGACGACAGTTTAATTGAACGCTTGCGTTTTGAAGTAAGAGATACTGGTTTAGGCATTCCACAAGACATGCGCCAGACGCTGTTTCAGCCGTTTACCCAATATGATGCATCCACCTCGAGACGTTTTGGAGGCACTGGTTTAGGATTGTCTATTTGTAAAACCTTGGTGGAAGCCATGGAAGGCACTATTGGCATTTGTAGCCGCGTTGAAAATGATGTAAAACAAGGCTCAAATGTATGGTTTGAATTACCCTATTGGCCAGATTTAGAATACATATCTTTAACGCCTAGTGTCGCTGAGACTGCCGCAGTTTTAACGTGTATGAATATATTGTTGGTAGAAGATAATGAGATTGGTCGGATCGTTGTAGAAGGTTATCTGAGCCATGAGGGACACAAAGTGACGTTGGCCAAAAATGGGTTTGAGGCTCTAGCGCTAGCAGAAAACCACTTCGACATTATTTTAATGGACATTAGTATGCCCGGCATGGACGGTGTTGAAACCACCCTGCGAATGCATCAAGTTCACAAACGCTTGGGGCTAAAGATTCCAATTATCGCCATGTCTGCACATATTTTTCCAGAGGAGGTTGATTCTTATTTAAGCTCAGGGCTAGATGGGTTTGTGGGCAAACCCATAGACCCAGAACGGCTAAATGATTTGCTATTAGGTGTTAGTCAAGCTCAGGAGAAGCTGGTATCTATGCCTCATGAAGCAGAAATTCAGTTAGTTAACGAAAAATTGCTTAACGATGACCTCAGTGTGTTGGGTAAAACCTGTTTGTTAGAAATGGTTAGCCTTTTCACTCAAGCTTGTAATGATAATATGGAGGTACTAGAAATTGCACGGCAACAAGAGGATTGGGTGAAACTAAGTGACTCAGCACACAATTTTAAAAATGCTGCGGGTAGTTTGGGACTTGAGACATTACACCAATTGATTAACCAGCTGGAAAGCCAAGCAAAGCATGGTCAGCCTACGAGTATCGATTTGATTCTAGAAGATTTGCCAGACCTGGTAAAAGCTTCCCAAAAAGCCCTTAACAATTGGAGCGCCGCACACATTATCTAGTGTTAGGGCTATGATTCGTCTAAACCACTGAACAAATAACCTTCTCCATGAACAGTGGTTAACAGCAGGGGTTTTTTATAGTCACGTTCCAATTTTCGCCGTAAACGCATGATTAATACATCTATGGTGCGATCGTTTGGATCCCAGCTGCGGTGAGTGACTTGGGATAATAAACGATCACGATTAAGGACTTGACCAGGGTGGGCCATAAACACAAATAAGAGTTCGAATTCTGCTCTAGTTAATTTAACCTCTTGTTGATCTCTGCCTAATAAATGGCGACGAGACGCATCTAATAATAAGCCATCAAAAGCATAGATGGATTTGTGTTGTATAGGCTCTTCACTTTGGCTATGAATGCGCCGTAGCAGGTTAGTGACTCGTGCCAGAAGTTCTCGTGGGTTAAACGGTTTAGTCACATAATCGTCGGCACCTATTTCTAGGCCAACAATGCGGTCTATATCGTCAGTTTTCCCAGTGACTAATACGATACCCATACTGCTTTTGGCTCTTACTTCGCGGGCCAGCAATAAACCACTTTCATCAGGCAGGTTAATATCTAAAAGAAGCATGCTGATGTCTTCTTGGTTGATTACAAGACGCATTTCTCTAGCACAGCTCACAGCAGTGACGCGATAACCCTCAGACTCAAAGTAGCCTGCAAGCTTAGTTCGGGTGATAGCTTCGTCTTCTACTATGAGGATGTGATGAGTCTTCATAAGGGCTACTCTTGTTATTATTGAAACTAGTATAGCAGTAGATATAGACATAAAAAAAGGCACCAGCTGGGGGGCGTCCTTTTGAGCTAGAACTACTTCGTAAGCATAGTCATGCTAGTGTTGCTTGGGCGTTTATTTGAGGCTAAAAAGGAGGCGTTTGATCAGTTGTTGATTGTTACGTATTAAGGTTGGATTTAATTCCAGGCCGCGCAAACTATCCCAAGCAAAATAAATATTAATCACGCCAAGGGCGACCTGTTGGCAGTCATCTGAGCTTGCTTGTGAATGCCTGCGCTGCAACTCTAGGCTAAGGTCAGCAACATAGAGCTCAAAGCACTGAGTCATGCGAACACTGACGGTAGGGTAGCGATGGGAGGCAGATAATAAAGCATAAAATGCGGGTAGCATTGTTCGGTACACTGCCTCTGGTTTGGTGCTAAACAGCACATCGACTAACCACTCATTTGTGAGGTCTTCTCGATGAGAGTGTTCCTGTTGTCGCCATATATTCTCAAACTTACTCGCTACATAATCAGCAACTTGATTGACTAAGTCCTCTCGGTTACCTGCAAAATGGCGCACTAAGCTGCGCTGCATACCGGCTTCTTTTGCTATTTCATCAAGAGATGCTGCTTCGAGACCAAGTTTACTGATGCATCGAGTAAACGCAGCCATAATGCTTTGTTGGCGTTCAGCTTGAAGGGATGGGCGTGCCATAGTTCAATCGCTCAAGGGTAGTAAATAATCATGTTTGACAATTTTAAACCAAAAGTATAAATTGTCACAAATGATAATTAATAAAAGAAGTGATCTTATGGCGCTTATACACCCCCAAAAACCTCTAGAACAGCCTTTTACGAATGATCCGCAAGCGTCTTATACCCTGCCTTCTCGCTTTTACACAGACGCAGATATTTATGAGCAGGAAAAAGCAGCCATTTTTTGGAAATCGTGGGTTTATGTTGGTCATGCATCGCAATTACAACAACAAGGCGACTATTTAACTGCCAGTCTTCATGGGCAAGAGGTTCTAGTGATGAGGGATCAGGCAGGGGAGTTGGATGCCTTTTTCAATGTATGCCCCCACAGAGGTCATCAATTGTTAGAAGGCTGTGGCAATACTCGCGTTATCGTTTGTCCCTACCATGCTTGGTGTTTTGATCAACAAGGCACGTTTTTACGTGGGCGTAACCTGCAAGATTTAAAGCAATTCTGTGAACCAGAATTTAATCTTAAAACCGTCAAATTGGAGCTTTTTTTGGGCTTTGTGTTTGTTAATCTAGATCCTAATGCACCTGCAATGACTCAAGTTTATGCAGGCTTAGCAGATGAAATTAAGTATTATGTGCCAAAAATTGATGAGGTAGAACACCAGTATCACGCTGATTATTCCGTTGCGGCCAACTGGAAATTATTAATGGACAATTTCCTTGAGTGCTACCATTGCCAGCCAGCTCATAAAGATTTTGTTGATTTGGTAGATATGCCCAGCTACAAAACTAAAGCTCATGATTATTATTCCAGCCATATTTCGCATCAACCCAGTAATAGCAACAGCAATGCATATAAAGTCGAAGGAGACCAAACCTTTGGCTACGCGGCTTGGTTCGTTTGGCCTAATTTGACCATCTGGGTCATGCCGGGGGATGCAAATATAAGCATGTTACAAATGCATCCAAATGGGCTAGCTCAATGCCACGAAACGTTAGACTGGCATGGCATAGGCAAGCAGCTCAATCAAGCTTCGCAAGACGCTATTACTTATTTAGATGAGGTGCTGCAGCCAGAGGACATTGGCCTGTGTGAAAGCGTCCAAAAAGGCCTTTCGTCTCTAGCCTACAACCAAGGGCGTTTTGTTGTAGATGACCAGCGCAGTCATTTGAGTGAGCACGGTGTACACCACTTCCAGGAACTAGTGATTAACGCGTTAAATTAATCATATTCAAACTAACATGAATTGCCTTACGAGGAGATTTCTATGGGTTCTAGCGACGGTAAATCACGAGATTTAGTAACTACTATGGCCGGTTCAGGCTGGGATTTCTCTTTAACAAGGCATTGTTATCATGACATTGAACAGCCACTTGGGCCGCATTATTGTGTCTATAATCGACGCCTAATGGCCTGTTTTTTTGACCATCGTTCTACTGAAGATGGCTATTGGTTACTACGCCAAAAAGTAGCTGTACTCAATACAGGAGAACTGCCACTTCAGTTTAAGGGTGCGGATGCGCTGCTATTAATGGATAAGCTATTCACCAAGGACATGACCAAGCTTAAAACTGGGCGCTGTGCATATGGTCTTGCGTGTTATGAAGATGGTGGCCTGATTGTAGATGGTATTCTGTTGAGGGTTGCTGACGACTGTTTTTGGTACGCTCAAGCAGATGGTGATTTCTACAGCTGGGCTAGAGCTCATGCGGTGGGATTAAATATTGAAATTACGGATCCGAAGATATTTGTATCACAGGTTCAAGGCCCCAATTCAATGAAAGTGCTGGCGGCTGCTTGTGACGATGGCATGCCCGAGCCATTTGGTTACTTTGCCATGGCGCGGGTTAAGTTTGGTGGTCAAGAAGTTGTTATTACGCGCACCGGATACACCAACGAGCTAGGCTGGGAGTATTATACTGAATCCCATCATGATGCTGATGCCTTGTGGCAGCACCTGAAGCGAGCAGGTGCACCATTTGGACTTGATATTTTTGGGCTTGATTCGATGCATATACGCCGTATTGAAGCTGGGATACTTAATGCAGGGTCCGATTTTGATCATACAACCACCCCCTTCGATGTAGGCTTAGGCATGTTTGTTGACCAAGATAAAGGTGATTTTATTGGCAAGGCTGCACTTAAAAAAGCATCTAAGAGTAACCGTTTAATAGGTGTTTTGTGTAATGCGGAGCCACACATAGGTGCCGAAATAAAACGGGATGGCCATGTAGTTGGCAAAGTGACTGCAGGTGCTTTATCACCCTATTTAAAACAGGGTGTAGGGATTGCCTTGATGCTTGAACCTGGAAATCTACCGGATACGCTAGTTACAATAGGCTGTATAGATGGCAAATTTCATGAAGGTAAGCTTGCAACCTTGCCACTATATGACAAAGCCGGGGAAATACAGCGCGGCAAAGGCGGTGCTATTCCTTTGAGAGATTAACCCCCTTGAGGGGTTAAGTTTTTAGTATTTGGGTACAAAAAGGCTGGGCATTGCCCGGCCTTTTTGTGTGTTAAATTAAACCTTTATTAATTTAATCCGAGAGCCTGTTTTCTCTGGTTGGCCCATGTTCGTAATATCTGGTCGATAGCGAGGCCAATACAGGCTACGCAAATACCAAGAATTAAGCCGTTACCCACACCATTTCTGTCAGACAAAGAACCCAGGATCAGCTGTCCAAGATCATCTGTACCGATCATTGCACCGATAATGACCATAGATAGGGCAAACACCACAGTTTGATTAAGACCTAAGGCAATGTGAGGGAATGACATGGGTAACTCAATTGTTAACCAACGTTGTACTCGATTCACTCCGGACATAGTGCCGGCGTCTTGTAACGTTTCGGGCACACTTAATAGGCCTTCTACGGTGTAGCGAAGGGCGGGAATTGACGCATACACAATAATCGCGATAACTACTGCGGTATCAGTGATACCAAACAGCATCATTACGGGGATTAAATAAATAAATGATGGGAAGGTCTGAAAGGTATCACAGTAGGTCAGAATAAAGCGTGTTGATCTAGCATTCTGTGCACACAATGTGCCCACTGTAATACCAATTATGCCTGATACGAGCACAGATACACTCATTAGGTATGCGGTAATCAGCGCTCGGTCCCACCACTGGGTGAGAGCAATAAAGAGTAATAATGCACCTACAGTTAAGGCAACGCGAAGACCCCCTACAATAAAACCAATACCCATAAATAATGTAAAGGTCGCTATCACTGGCATGCCCAAATAGGCGGCTTTAACGGGTAACAATACCGAAAGAATTAGCCATTCGTTAAAAACTTTAAGTGCGAAGAAGTAGGTGTCCCATATCCAGTCAACGCCAGACTGCAAGTAAATAGCGATGGACATGCCCTTGTTATGCGGCACAATGTACAGGTAATTAAACCCTTCTGGAAAAATGAATTGACCCACATATGCTAAGCCTAGTGCTATCATGAAAAGTGCTGCAAACACGAGAGAATACTTGTGCTTCTCGATAAAAGACAGACTGGAAAAATAGTCGGTTTGCTTATTGGCCCAGGCCAGTGACATACGGTCGAGCACAATTGCGATTAATACGATGCAAATACCGATTTCGGTAGCTTTACCGATATCAAGGCGGTTAAGAGCAATCAGAAGATCAATGCCTAGCCCCTTCGCACCGATCAGCGACGCTAAAACCACCATGGCCAAGCATTGCATGATGACTTGGTTTACACCAATCAATATGTCGCGGCGGGCTGTTGGCACCAATACATTGGTCAATAGTTGCCAATTGGTGCAACCGCTCATCATGCCAGACTCGGCAACTTCGGGCCCCAATTTTTTCAGGCCAAGTAAGGTAAGGCGCACCATTGGTGGAGTAGCAAAAATAACCGTTGCAATAGCACCTGCATGATCACCAATACCAAAAAATACCATCACTGGGATTAAGTAGGAAAAATGAGGGATGATCTGCGCTATGTTAAGTAGTGGATTAAGTACAGCTTCAACGGTTTTGCTTCTAAAGGCCCATATGCCAAGTATGAGGCCAATAAAAACTGAAACTGGGGCAGCGACCAATACGAATGACAAGGTCTGCATGGCCGGTTCCCATTGGCCAAACACTGAAATGTAGGTCATTGAAAAGCCCACTAACAGAGCAAGTCCTCGTCCAGCAAGTGCATAGCCTAAGATGGTGGCACCACCAGCGATCACTGTCCACGGTAAACCAGGCATTCTCGCCCAAGGGTTTGCTGTTGCCCAGTCCCAACTGGAAAAAGTGACGACTGTTTTTGCGCCACCTAGCATTATTTCTCGGATGAACTCGATTTGAAAAAGAATGAAGCCCGATATTACTCGCGTGAATTGGCTCACTAGCGGCTTTTGCTCGAACTCCTCAATATCTGGGTCATACACTTCAATTGGCCACCATTCAAACATTAGGTAACCAATTGAGTCATTGATATAAAGAGGGAACCATTTGAGTAATGGTGGTAGGCGCCATAGAATATTAGACTCAGCAGGCACAATAAA
>Ga0115007_10000127_pt1 | contig 45705 bp, 48 predicted proteins | sample ArcOceMetagenome_2_FD_87166 | JGI IMG/M metagenome (GOLD analysis project Ga0115007, IMG submission 87166) | Marine eukaryotic phytoplankton communities from Arctic Ocean - Arctic Ocean ARC135M Metagenome | ecosystem: Environmental > Aquatic > Marine > Oceanic | place: Arctic Ocean | collected...
GCTCGTTCAAATAATTCCTGTGTTTTATGTGAAGCTGGTAAATTTAAATTATCTTTGACCGAATGCGAAATATGTCCAAATGGTTGGATTTCAAATAATAAAGAAAACAGATGTATTATTTGCTCTATTGGAAAATTTTCTAATAAATATAAAATATCATGTTTAAACTGTGAAAAGGGTAAATATAATGATTTAATTGGTATATCATATTTGGATATATGTAAAAGTTGCGTTTCTGGAAAATATTCTAATATATTAGGTGCTAATAATAGTTTACAATGTAACGATTGTCCCCTTGGTAGATATAGTCTAGAATATAGTGTTATTTCAAAAAACGAATGTAAAAATTGTGAAGCAGGTAGATATAAAGACAATGTTCAAAGTAGTGGACAAATATGTACAAAATGTATATCTGGTAAAATATCAAAGGAAGGATCGGTCAATTGTGTTACATGTGGAAAAGGTAAATATTCTAAAAAAAAAGATGATTTATATAGATCATGTAGTAATTGTCCTTCTGGAAAATTCAATATATTAGATGGACAAGGAAATATAAATAGTTGTGTAGATTGTTTAGTTGGAAAATGGAGTTCTATTATCGGTTCAGAAAATATAACAAATTGTATTGATTGTCTTCCCGGTTATTATAGTGAAACTATATCGGCTACGTATGTTGGTGTATGTATAGAGTGTGAAGATGGTAAATTTAATGGAAAATATGGTGCAAATTCAATTACTGATTGTAAAGAATGTGCAGTGGGTATGTTTTCAAATTTACACAGTGAAAAATGTTCATATTGTAAAAAGGGTAAATACTCTTCAAATATGGGAACTATTTTATGTGACTCATGTGAAGAAGGTAAATATTCTAGAGAAAAAGGAAGTATATTATGTGAAAATTGTCCAAAAAATTCTGAACAAAATGACGAAAAAAATATGTGTATATGTTCTTATGGTAGTTATAATAAAGGAAATAATAATACATTAGAATGTGAAATTTGTAAAGATGAATTTATATGTGAAAAAAATTCTTATATAGAAACTATCAAACTAAAAAAAAATTATTGGAGAACTGATGATAAAACAATTAAAACATATAAATGTAAAAACAACTATGCGTGTATAGGTGGTATTTTTAATAAAAGTACAAACTCATTATGTTATGATGGACACATTGGACCTGTTTGCGATGTTTGTGAAAAAGGATGGGCTAAAAATGACGGTATATGTGTTAAATGTCCAGAAGAAGCTGGTAGGTCAATAGGTATTACAATATTAATACCATTTATTTGTATCATTGTAGTTGTATTTTTAATTAAAACAGCCAATCCATCGGAAAATAAAAAAGAAGAAGTAAACGGAGTTGTTAAAATTTTTATGAATTATGCACAAGTTTTTTCATTAGCTAGTTCTTTTCAAATTAATTGGCCTTATATGATAAGATATACTTTTGAAAGAGCCAAGGAATTTTCATCACCAAGAGTGTCTTTTTATTCTTCGGATTGTACTATTGGATGGTCATATTATGATAAATTAACATTATATTTAGTTTTACCAATTTTCTATATGACGGCAGTAACATTTTTTATATTATTAATAACTTGTTGTTTTCATAAAAAGAAAAAAAGAAAAATAAAAAAAATGAAAAAGAGAAATAGTCAAATCGAATTAGAAATATATAATGAAAATACACCAGGGTTTTGTTCATTTTTTATTGCATGGGAAAAAACTGCAATTGTTGTTGGTACTTTTCTAAGTTGGCCCACTGTTGTTGAAAAAACATTAGAAGTATTAAACTGTACTAAAATAGGTAATAAATTTTATTTAATCAAAGATTTATCTGTTGAATGTTATACAAATATTCATAATACATATTTATTATTTTCATACATAGGAATTGCATTGTATGGTGTTGGTATTCCGCTTATGGGATTTAAGTTGCTTTATGATTATAGATATAGATTATTTAATATGAATAAATATGATGGATCAACCCCTTTATCTTTCTTATTTCTAGGTTATAGGGAAAAAAGGTGGTATTATGAATTTATCATTATGGGTAAAAAAGCGGGTTTAATTTTAATTTCTGTTTTTTTAAGGAACCATGCTAGATATCAAATTATTGCTGCAAATATGTTAATACAAATAACATTTTTTATGCATGTTTTTCTTAGACCATATGACACTATTACCAACTATGGTATGATTTGTAATAAATTAGAAAGTATTAGTTTACTATCTCTAGTTATGACATTGAGTACTGGATTATTTTTTGGCACTGTTGATTCTGGATATAAATTAGGATTATTTGAAGATATATTAATTATTATGGTACTTTTATTTAATGGGTTAATAGCTTCTTATTTCCTTTTATACTTTATAAAATTAACTATTAAAACTATAAACACACACGCTCAAGAAAAAATAAAAGTATTATTTGATAATGATAAAATTTTTTGTATAAAAAAATGTTTGTCTAGTGAAAAAATAGAAAAATTAAGGATATGGTCGAGTCAAGAAGATTCCGATGAATATGGTATAAACCTAAAAAATAGTATGGAAAAAAATGTATTTAATAATTTTTTCAAAGAAAAACAAGGTAAGATGGATATATTAAATAAGAAAATAGATAGTTTGAAAAAAAGAAGATTATCTACAAAATTAGATAAACTTCGTTCAGATATACAAATTATGGAAAAACGAAGATGTTGGGAAACAATTCAGAATAATAGATTATATTCTAAATTGGACGAAATGATTAGTGAAAATAACAATTTAAATTCCGAAGACACTAATAAATTAAAAGATATTATGAAATTATATGTAACTCATGGTATTAATTATAATGAAAAAATGAACGACTTGTATTTAACAGATTTAAATAAAATGTTATCTAATAAAAGTATTTTCGACCATAGTAAAAACATTGTTATTTCAGTAAGTAGTACAGAAGTCGAAGAATATATTGAAAAAGATGTAAAAGAAGTTGAGCTTATTATTATTTAATCATTTTTTATTAAATTTTTACAATCTTCTGCATATCTTCTACCTTCATCATCACTTTCCCCTTTATTTTCATCTTCAGAAAATATATAATAAAAAAAATATCCAGCTGATAAAAATAAGCAATATTCAATCATTATATATTTATACTAATAAATAATAATATTTATTTTTATATATGATAAATTTTTTATCACCTAAACATGTTAGTATAATAAGCATATTAACATTTTTCAGTATTTTTTGGCTTTTATATAATGGGGTTATAAGACCCAAAGATCCCAAAAAATCCCATTTAATGGGTCACTGCGTTTTTAATATACCAAATTATTTAAAAATTTTTTTTCCAATTATGGCAAAAAGATTTAAGAATATATTTAGTTTTGAAAAGTGTTTAGATATGTGGTCTTTATCACATTTGTTTATTTATTTTATTTCAGGTTTATTTATCCCAGGAGAATTTACATTTGTATTTATTTTTTCTATTTTATGTGAAATATTTGAATTTTTTGGAGGTTATAGAGCAAAATTATCTGATATTTTTGTAAATTTTTCAGGATATTATTTAGGAAGCAATATTAGTATATCTATTATTAGAAATTATGGTGAAATAATGAACAACAATAAACAAATAACAATTTATTCGATACCATTACTAAGTATACTTTTATTTCTATTGGTTTTTGTCAGAAAAAAAGAATGGGTTTAATAAAAATTATAATAAACACAATATCCCAATAAACAACCTATAAAACTACCAATGATTGTTTGTTGTACTGTATGAAATTTTTCATAAACGCGACTATACATTATATATAACATCCATATAATTGAAGATAAAATAATTAATATATTTTTATAATTATGCAATATTATATATGTTGAAACCGCACCAGCAAACTGTGAATGACCCGAAGGCATACCATATGAATTACTTTTAATTTTTTTAGGTCTTTTTCCAGTCCCAATTATTTTATATGTTTTTTCCCCCATAATTTTTTTACAAATAAATTTAAATATTCTATTTGATATTTCACTTATCGTTATTAAAATAGTTAATGTTATATAAAATTGTTTTTTTGTAAAAATACTTATCCAAAATGAAATAAAAAAAGCTATATTAATAATATTTCTACCTAAAAATAATAAATTTTTATTTTGTAGTATACTATATTTCATATATAAATTATAAAGAAAATAATTATTAACACGTTTTTTATTATTCACACCATTTCAACTCTAATTTTCTTTTTAAAAGATGTTTCATCTGTAAATATAAACAATTTAAACTTTTGGTTTGTCAAATTTTCTTTGTCATGTCTACTAGTGAATCTATTTACCATTTTAATTATTGGTAAATAAACAGTATATTGATATATTCCATCATTTCTCTCTATTTTATCAAATATAAACCCCTTATATATTTTTTTCATACCGGCATTTTCTTCCACGCATATTTTCAACAATTCACATTTATTTTGTACTTTTCTTATAGACCGCATTGTTTTGTTTATATACTCAATTTTTTCATCACTTGTCCATCTCTCATAAAAATTCTTTGATTTTTCGGAATATTTCATTATACCCAATGAATTTTGTAACACTGTAATATTTAACAAATCTACCAACCTTCTAATAGGTGACGTTATATGAATATATGATTCTAACTTTAAAATTTCATGGCTTTTTTGATTTTTATATTTTGTATACTTTCCACCATACTATTCCAATTTTTCAAGAATTTACCAATACTGGGTGATACATTTCCAGGACATTTAAAATCTTCCTTTAATTCTGCACATCTAAATATGCCTATTTTATAATCGGCCATTTTCTTCGCACACATATAATTCATATATATCATCAAATATGCAATAACGTCATGACTTGTATTTATATTATCAACATACATTTTTCTACTATTTATATTTCTTACAAATGTAAATAATAATTTATAGCTTTTATTTACTAATAATTCTGGCGTTTCATACCTATAATTTTTTACAACATTTATACAAGTATTTTTTAATGTGTAATTTTTCAATAAATAAGTATTTTTATCAAATACTAAATCCAATGTGAATGCAAATCTATCACGTCCTTCTTGTAATGAACATATTGCATCTGATAATATCGTAGGTAACATTGGTCTTTTTCTATTGGGTAAATAAATTGTTGATATTCTTTCGGAAAATGAATCCCATAATTCTAATGCGTCCATCCAGAATGATACATTTGATATGTAAATACTTATAGATATATTATCTTTATCATCTGATATACTAAATGCATCATCAAAATCCTTACTATTAGTAGGGTCTATTGTAAAAACTTCCCAACTTCTTCTATCTTCCGGATTATATTTTTTAATTATAGAATCGATAAATTCTTTTTCAGACCTATTTTTTAGTTTTCTCATTGTGTCTTTTGTAAAATCTTGATTAGAGGCATTTAAACTTTTACAATATAATTGATATTCATAAAAACTATCAAGTATATTAACATTCCCCAATATCTGGTCTATTTGTGCCCTAGGATGTTTGTCTTCCCAATGATTAAATCTGAAAACTACATATTTATTATACTGCTTTTTTTCAAAAGTAATTCTTAATTTATAAGGAACAAGAAACTCCGGCAATCTCTTGTTGTCTGGAATTAATTTATATAAAAATTTATTTTTATGTTTTCCATATTTTTTCTTTGTATCCAATACCAATACACCCGGTATATTTTTCATTGACCGGATTGTTGAATGTAATATTTTCACATTTCCATTTTCATTAATTTCAAAAATATCCTGATGAAATAATTTTTTTTTCTCTGGGTTTACTATTGTTTTTTGTACAGGGATACCAATACTGCTCCAATACAAATGTAGAGAAAGTTCGAATGATTCATAATTTCGATCGTTTACTTTTATTTTAAAGGGCATTTTTTACATTCATTGTTATTTATTTTAAATATTTCAATTTATTACTTTCAATTGCAATTATGATTTGTGGGTATAATAATATACTCAATATTAAATAATGATGCTAATGCTCTCTTTTTTGCGCGTATTTTACGATTTATTCTATGTCTTTTTAAACGTATTTTCTGATATTTACATACAATATCCTTTACTTTTTCATTTTCGGTTAATGAATTTTTATAATCTCTGTTTATTTTTCTTTGATTTTTTAATTCTAATTCATATTTTTTCAAATCTTTCACTAATTTTTTTAATATATCAGGTGCATCTTTTTTTCTAGATTTTTTCCTCATTTCTTTGTATTTATCTCTCCATGACCACCATTCACCACTTGACTCATTAACACAATTGTTAATTCCTTCGTGACATATACAACAAAGTTCTGTACTCATATATATACATATTGAAAAATACTTAAATTAATAAAATTGATTATACTCATTTTAAATATTATATCCATTATATAAAATGTCTAGATACGGTAATAATTTAATTCATTGGCCAACGTGGGATAATATAACTCATAATTCGGATATCTATTCCGGTGACAAAAGTTATGAAATGCTTCCTGACCATGCACTTATTCATTGTCAACTAATTAGTCATGATGGAAAAAATATAAAATCGGATGGTACTAATGGTAATGAATTAGTTTGGTGTAAAGTATGCGACCAAAAATGTTTTAAAAAAGATATTCTTTATGCTGTGAGAATCATAAAAAATTATGATGGGGGAATGTTTAGTACTAGAGCTTCTCAAATAAGTTGGCCTCGTCCAACACCTGAAGAATTTATTTTAAATTGTGACAAAGATGATACGGTTTCTCCACCTGAAATTGGGTGTGTAAATGTCGCTTTACCAAAAGAAGTTGAAAATCCTGAAGAATCTGATGAAATTCAAAAAAATCTAAAAAAATCTTTAAAAAAAAATGGTATGAGTGAAAGCGACGCGTCATTTTTAACATCTTGTGTAAAACATATGGATGTACATAATCAAAAAATGATAAAAATCGTGATTGATAAGGGTATGGATGAAGCTGTAAAACAAATGTTTATCCATCCAACAGAAAGACGACAAATGTCATATGGGGAAATGAGAAGTTTTTATGGATAGAGTAATAACATGATATCCCATGCATAATTAGCAATATGTTCAACAATTTCTTCTGGAATTTTTCTATTATGAAGTTTCAACAGTTCTTTTTTATATAAATGATCTCGCGATTGGGAAACTAATATCTTTGCATATCTAACAATATCTTTTCTCACAGCATGAAACATTGTTTCTCTTTTATAGTTAAATATTGGTCTATAAACTTTTCCTATATTATATCCAGTACAAATTGTTTTTTTGTTAATCCAATAACCAATTCCTTTATTAACCAATGGATGATTTTTAGATATTTTATTATCTCTAGGATGAGAATCATAAATATCGTATTCCAAAATGGGTAAAGTTTTACCTTTTTTATTTTTGGGTAGTATTTGTTTCGAACCAATATGCCAATTCCACATTGTGTTTCCTGTGTTGCAAATATACTGTCTATAATGCATTACCCCGATACGACTTGTTCTAACTTTATTATATTTTACCATTTTTTTTTAATGAAAAAATATTAATAATAATTGATTTCAATTTATAATTCACTGAATTGTGCTTCATTTTGTGATGCATTTTGTGGTTCGACTTGCAATTTACTTTGCTGCTCATTTTGCAATTTAATTTGTGGTTCTTTGTAAGATTCATTTTGTGGTTCTTTGTATAATTCATTTTCAGGTTCATTTCCAGGTTCATTTTGCGGCTCATTTTGCGGCTCATTTTGTGGCTCATTTTGCGGCTCATTTTGCGGCTCATTTTGCGGTTCACTTTGTTTTATATTTTCACTCATTTTTACGGTATTTAATAAATTACGTTTGATGTTTTGTCTTTGTAAAAAACTCATAGTTAATTCTGGTAAAATTGCTATTGTATTCATAAATGTTCTATATTGAAAACTACAAATACTAGATACTTCCTCGTAACTTATTGAATACCACCAGTAAGCTGGAATATAAATTATAGAATCCTTTCTTAATTCAATATCTAATACTTTCAACTTGTCAAAATCAGCTCTATATTCTTCTTGTACTTTCCATGGCGAAACAGGTGAAATAAATTCAAAGTTATCATAATCCTTTTTTTTATATAAATATTTTGAATAATGAGGACATATTAATTTTAATTTTACATATCCATCCGTTACATATAAATAATTTCTGTAATTTAAACTATACCTTAATGGTGTCTTTGCACCCTTTGAACCACATTGAAAATCATACATACATTTTGATACCAAAGGTGGTCTTAAAAACGAATCATTATATATAAATTCTTTTTTCAATGTTGTTTCTTGAATAAAATCTTCGTTGTTTTCTGTAATAAATTTACTATTTTCATCACTTTCGAATAAATGCACACCCTCTTTTAGTAAAATAGGTAAATATAATTCGTCATCATTATTTTTTGATTTAACATTTCTGATTTTTATATCAAAAGGTCCATATTTTTTATTCAAAGTATTCAAATTACAATTATTTATTAATGATTCATTTGAAAAATCAAAAATAACAGGTTGTCTTAAATCACATACTTCTTCTAATGTATCCTTTGATGTTCCTTCTATTGTATAAACTTCCAAGTCATTACTGGTTTTTATATGATGATACACATGAATATATAAAAATAGAACTATACTAAATATAAAAAATGATAAAAAATAATACATTATTATTACATAATTAGAAACCAATTATCATATTTTTCCGAATTAATCCTCTATTTTGGGGGCCAAATAAAATCTAATATAATTTTCAGAATCATCGCATCCTTTTTTATCTAATGATTGGTGAAATCTCATAGGTGTTTCTCTTTTCATATTTATAAATGTTGATTTTGTCATTCTTGAAAAAGCACAAATTTTTTTAATATAATTTAAACTAAAATTTAATGACATGTCTAACTCTTCCTCAATTGCATAGCTAATAATACTATCTTCTTTCATTGTAATTGACATACTTCCTGATTCACTTTTTGAAGTAAGAATTATATTTTCTTGAGTTGTTCTTAGTGTAAATGTTTCATCAAAAATCAACATTTGATTAATGTAATTCGCAATAGAACCAGAATCTATTTCGATATCTACATCATAATCTGTTTCTGGTATATTTAATACTTCGGAATCAATATCTAGTAGAGATATTTCAAAATCTTTGGTAATATTATTACCTTCTAGTTTAACATTCAATGTATCTCTAGTTTCATCGAACATTAATGTCATTTTTTGTTCCATATCATCAATACATTGAAATACTTTGTAAAATACACTACATACAAGTCCAATCACACAACTTCTTTCGCAAATAAATTCATCAAACCAATCGTTTTTTAGTTTAATTTCAAATAAAGATATTTGCGATGTATCCATACCCTGAACATATATACCTGTTTCTTCTACATGTAAATTTATTGTCTCCGTGAATTGTGGAAGATGTCTAAACAAGGTTGTAAACACCGAAAATTTTTTTTTATCAGATATAACAAATTTCATCATTTGTATTTTATTTTAAAATACAAATTTTAAATGTTTTTCAACTCAATTTAATTATTCATTTATTGTCAATACTACCTTTTCTTCCAAAGATTCAACTTTTACTTTATTTACTTCACTCTTAACTTCATTTTCCATTTGTTTCTTTGTTAATCCTTTGATTTCATTTTTATGTTTTAAATTTTGTTTTTTTATTAAATCAAAACTACTAGACATACTTACTATTTTTTTATCTAAAATACTTATTGTATCTATTAATTGAGAGATAATTTTGTTAGTGTCTCTAGGTGTATCAAAGTTTTTTAATATTTCATCAATCTTATTTAATCTTTGTTCATGCCAGGTTAATATTTGCATATTGTTTACACTTCCTTTTTGTTGTGGAAGTTGTTGTTGATTAGGTTGATTTGATTGTTGATTTAGTTGTTGGTTTTGTAATGGTCCATTGGATCCTTGTTGTCTTGGTGGTAACTTTTGATTTGTATTACCGGTTACTAGAGGACTTCTTGTTAATTTATTCAATCTTGCAGATGATGACATTTTATAAAATAAAATATATTTTTTTATAAAATGATACGCAATTATTCCTTCATTATCATTTGAATTTTATCATGATATTTATAATTTATTATTTCTATATCTTTCATACCATAATCCTCAATGTTTTCATACTTGTTTTCAATATTTATTTTTGGAAAAATATATGGTCTTTTTACAATTTGTTCCTGTAAAACATTAACATGTTCTTCGTATATATGTGCATCACCTATAATATGAATAAACTCTTTTGGCTTCAAATTGCAATGTTTTCCTAAAATATGTGCTAAAAAACTATAAGACGCTATATTGAACGGTATTCCTAAACCTACATCACCACTTCTTTGGTATAATAATACAGATAACTCATCGTCTTTAACTATATATTGCGACATTACATGACACGGTGGTAAAGCCATTTCATCTATCTGTATAGGATTCCATGCGTTTAGTATTATTCTTCTTGAATTTCTGGTTTCTTTTTTTTTTAACTGATTTATTACATTTTGTAACTGGTCTACACCTTTGCCTTCATAATTTATATTCGAATTATAATATTTTGCATTGTAATGCCTCCATTGATGACCATATACTGGTCCCAAATCATCTTCAACTAAATTGTTCAATCCTCTACTATCTAAAAATTCTCTAGATGCATTTTGATTCCAAATCTTCACATTTTGTTCTTTCAATGTTTCATTACTTGTGTCACCACTTATAAACCAAAATAATTCTTTTAAACATGTCTTCCATGCTAGTTTTTTTGTTGTTAATAATGGTATTGTGTTATTTTGTAAATTAAATCTTAAATTTTGTCCTATTAAACTTCTCGTATTTCCATTTCTACCTTCTTGTTTTACACCATGATTTATGATTCTGTTTACCATGTTTAAATATTGATTTTCCAAATGAGGTACTTTTTTCTTTAATAAATAATTACCAATATTCATTTTTTATTATAATTATAATAAAGTAATTATATTATTTATTTCTTTATATATTTCATATAATGGATGATATTAAAGAAACAACTATGAAATTAACAAATAATGGGTTTTTCCAACATGTTTTTAATTTTGATAACGATACTCAAAAATATTTAATGAATACTTCCCAATATGTGGTGGTTTCATTGGGTCCAACTCTTTTAATTAACAAAGTTTTGAGCGATGTTTTTTCTGATTACGATAATACTAAAGGAAATTTAGAACTTTTAGCAGAAGTTGTTGGACATTTAGTGGCTTTGATGGTTGGGTTATTCTTTGTTCACAGACTTTCTACATATGTACCAACTTACAGTGGAGTAGAATATGAAAATATTAATATGTTTAGTGTTGTTTTGGCTGTTCTTCTTGTTTTATATAATACACAAAGTAAATTGGGATCAAAAATGCAACTCTTGAGTGAGCGTATTGGTGAATTATGGAATGGTAAAGAAGATATTTTACCGATTGAAAAAAAAAATAACGGTGTTGTAACGACACAACAACCCATTTCTGGATTGTCACAACCTGTTCCTACACATCAAACTAGTCGGGCAGATTATACAATGACGCATGACCAAATGCAGCAACCGGTTCAACAACAAGAAACGCATGCTGTAGGACAAAATGACCCATACAACGGTGGTGGTGACCCATTTGAAAACTCCATGATGGAACCCATGGCTGCTAATGGTGTTCTAGGTTCTGTATGGTAATTTATTTTATAAAAAATATAAATTAAATTTTATCTTCTTTTCCCATTTTATTAATTTCCTTACTTTTTTTATGATAATTGTTTTCCGCCCTTTTTATTATTATATTTGATTTTTTTATTTCATTTAACAATTCTTTTTTTGTCATCTTAGCCATTTTTTTTAATAATTTTGCATCCGGATTACATTGGTACATTTTTATTATATAAATATAATTATATATGGTTCAATTTAAAGAAAAAAAATTCATATCCAAATATTTTTTTCAACGTGTATCTAGTATTTTTGAAGTTAGTAATATTAGATTTCAAAAAATACTTCATATTGCACAATTGGCATTTTTTGCGTTAGTTTTATCTTTGATTGTTGCACCTTTATATAATTATATAATTTTTCCATTGAATAAAGAAGAAGACTATTGGAAAATATTTACAAAATTATCAATCGAAGTTTGTATATTAGTTATTTTGTTGTATTATGTAAGAAAGATAACACTGATTTTACCTTTTCTTTTTCAATATTCAAAAGATTATGACCCCGAACACAAATCATCAGATGGTGAATCCTTAATTGGTAATACTATTGCAATGGCTATTGTATTTGCTACTGTACAAACCAAATTAAAAGACAAGGTCAAATATCTAACTAATATTAATTAATTTTATTTTTAAAATTAATTAATTGTTTTTAACTTTTAATTTTATTTTTAAAATTGAGTTATTGTTTTTAACTTTTAATTTTCTTGTTAAACGCATTATTTTTTTCTTATTTTTCAAATGTTTATTTTTTTTCACCTTTTGTTTTTTAATACTACAGTTTTTTCGTTGAACATTTAATCTTAATTTATTTCGTTTCCTCATTGTCTTCAAAAGTCTCTTATTTTTTACCTTTTTCTTCTTTCTCTTCTTTCTTGTTTTCTTTTTTCTACCACCTTCTTTTTTCTTTTTTCCACAACAGAGGGTTTTTTTTAAATTATCGATTACTCCGATACACATATTTGATGCTTTATCACATAATGTACTATAATCTGAAGTAAATTTTCCATATGTTTCTTCTGAAATTCTATCAATAGATTTTAAATACTTAATAAAAATCAATAAATTTGTTTGATTAAATTTTGATCCAGAAAACTTATTAAGTAATAATTTATTTACTTGCGTATCTGTCATGTGCCTGGGCTTTTGTAAATCTGTAATGTTATTTCTTTTCCTACTATTTCTTAATAATTTTTCTATTCTCGCTAGTTCTTTAGGTGTCATTTTATAATTAACCCCAGGAACCGGAATCAATTTGTTTTGATTTTGTGTTTTTTGAAGTCGATTATAAACATCTTCTTTATGTAACATATCAAGTTTTCTTCCCAACTCAATATCATTTTCTCCAAAATCTTTGACGGGGACGTAGGAACCAAGAGTGCGGTTGGTCAATATTTTTCGTCGACCCGAAGTGACTTTAGGGACGACGAACTGACTCCAGACTGGTGAGTATGTTGTGTTTAGTGGGTCTGATGTGTTTCGTGAGTCTGGTGAGTGTGATGTTAGTGATGCCATAATATATATATATATATATATCACTTTAGATTTTTAATTCCCATCCTAGTGTAATTTCCAATTTTACAATTTAATGGAATACATGTTTTGGTTTTTTTTTCTTTCATCCGCCTTCGACATTTTTCATAAATTTCAAAATATTTTATAGGATATTCTGATTTTTATTCGACATTATAATTTTTAATATTATATATTTTTTAAATCCTTAATTAAATCTCTTCCTAAAAGCACATCAAGTGGTGTTCCATACCCTAAAATAGAATTTGCAGTTAATACACCAGACATTAACGCACCGGAAAATCCTAATGTAGTAATATCTTGACCCGTCATATATAAGTCTTTAATATGTGTTTCTGGTGTCAACCAATCGTTTTTAGAAAATCTTTCAGGTAAACAATCCAAACCATATACTTCACCTCTCGTTGAACCGATAAAATGATTAAATGTTAACGGTGTTCCAACCTTTACATAATCAATATGTTCCCTACATGATGGGTAATGTTTAAACAAGGATTCTTCTAGTAATTTATCGGCATATTTCTTTTTAAATTCTTCATATTCAGTTCCTCGTTTGTTACATTTTTTATCTTCCCATTTTTCAAACCATTCATATTTTGCGGCTGTTAAAATTACGGCATTACTTTTACCGGGAAATCTCCTTTTCCATGTTGAATCTTTGGTACATGGAAACCCCATAAAAAACGGCATTGGTTCATTTAGTGGGTCCTTATAATATTTTTCCAACATTTTATCAAAATCTTTATCTGGATAAGACCACATATTCGAGCTTCGTAGGTCTAAATTGTTTGATTCCGTATCCATACCCACAAAAAGATAAATAAAACAACAAGACCTCCCTAAGTCAGCCATATTTTCGAAAATATGATTTGGTACAACTTTTTGAGGTAATAATTTTGTATATGTATTTAATGCTCCAGCATTAGAAATAACCATTTTAGAATTAATAATATCACCGTTCATCATTTCAACACCGTATGCTTTATTTACATTAACTAAAATTCTTTTTACACCTTTTCTAACCAAAACTCGTCCGCCAGATTTTTCAATAATTGGAATAATATTACTGGCTATTACATTACAACCTCCTCTAGGATACCATCCACCATTTAAATAATGATTAACTACACCTGCATGCATAAAAAAACTTCCTTTAGATGGTAAAGGTCCACAATCACCGTATTGACCACATAAAATTGCAATTAGATCTTCATTTTTTGTTAATTTTCTCAATACTTCGTATGGTGTTTGTGTTACAATGTCAAAGAAATCGTTGCAAAAATATTGAAGAATAAAATTACGCAACCACAAAGGTTTCATAATTTTCAAAAGGAAATATAAATCTTTTCTTGCGGTTTTTTTTACAAGTTGTAAATATTTTTCGATGGCTTTTTTTTCTTCGGGGAATTTTTCTATTAAATCCAATAAAAAATTATCTTCTCCTGCTCTATAATCATGTTTTAAATTACCAATTCTTATTTCATCATATACAAATTTACCGTCTTCCCAACCCATTTTGTCCCATTTGATTTTATTTTCAGTAATCATATTAAGTAACTTCTGTCTTTTTTCTACATTACCAACATAGTGAATGCCAGTATCGAATTCATAACCACCATCTTCAAAACAGTGTGTACATCCACCAGCTATATAATGTTGTTCTAGTACTAACACCTTTTTACCTACTCTTGATAACAATGCTGCTGTTGTAAGTCCTCCAATACCAGAACCAATGACAATAGCATCCAAATCTTCCGGAATTTTTCTTTTTGAATATCCGTCTCTATTAATATTTGAACTATGCTCTACTTTTCCATCATATTTACAATTTAAATTTATACCTTTTGGTGGAAATTTTTTATTTTTATAATAATTAAAAGTATAATATATCCCTGTTGATAATACTACAAATATAATAATATACATTATAATTAATTTAAATTATTATATTTATATAAGTTTCATTAATTGTTTATGTAGTGTAATATTTTCTTTAATTTCTTCAAACTTTCATTTGGTAAACATAGAACTAATTATTTAGGTAACGTTATTGTAAATTTTTCGGGATATAAATCTCTATTATTATATAATTCATATAAATCCAAATTTGCACTTTGTGTCATATGTAAATAGTATTTTGTGAATGGTTTTTGAAATGAAAAAACCATATTTAATAATGTTTTTATGTATTGTTTTTTCACTACCATGATAGTATTTTTACAATACTGTGGATTATACTTACGTACCTTCATCATAAATTGACTAATTTTAAAAATGTCTTTCATGGAAAAGGAAGAAAGTTCTCTAGTATCAAAAATCATATCAAATTGTGTTTTGTATGAATATAAAGTTTTCCACTTTTGTAAAAACAAATCAATATTATTATTTTTGTTATTTTTATTATTTATTTGATGAAATTTAACCAATACAACAGGCCATTTTTCCAAAATAAAGGATACTGACATATATAATTTTATAAATATTTATTTTATTTATATATTTACTTATTTGCAACATCATCCAATGGAACATAATCACTAATTTGTTGTTTAATTTTTTCTTTTTTTATTTTTATTTCTTCTTCATTTCTACCACCCATTACGTTAAAAATCATTTTATTCCATTCTTGATATAATGTTTCGTTTTCGGTATAATTCGGATTATCTTTTTCCCATTCTTTTATTTTTTTTATTTGTTTCTTGGTTATTAATTTTATAGATTCATCCATTTTTATATTTTCACTATCTTTCCCCCATTTATTTTCCTCTTTAACATAAAAATGTAGTTTATTTGTATTACTACAATGAATCGGTCTTTCTGTAGGTTTTAAATCTTTTAACTGTTTTAGAAATATTTTACTTATACCGTCTACAAACCCCATATTTTTTGTATAAAGTAAATCTTCTAAAGATATATTCATATTATTTATAAAATCTTTTAAATTCATTGCATCTTTACAATTATCATTCAATATCATGTTGATCATGATATTATTATTATAAACATTATTCACTGTATTTGGTGTTTCTGAAAATTCTTCGAATTTTTCTTGTAAATTTTTGTTAGATTTCAATATTTTTTCCAAAATTTTCGCTACATTATTTATACCTTTTGATACGTCAATACCATGTGCATCGACGTCTATTGTTTTTGTTTTAGGTGTGGTAATATCTTTATTATGATGGGTCAAAACGCTATTTTTTCCGTTTTTTTCCACTTTTGAGTTTTCATTTTTACCTTCTTTTATTTTTTTGTTCCACCTTCGAAATTCCAGAAATTCGTTCCATTGACCCGGATCGCTTCCAATTAATTTACATTTTTTTTTATGCCTCCAGCAGGATGTTTTGCTGTTAAATAATTGATTGCATCCATTACAAACTCTTTGTGGATTTGTATTTTTTATGTGTTTTTTAGTTGCTATATGTTTCTTCCAACTGGATGTTTTTGCAGTGTAATAGCTGCATTCATCACAAAAATATTTTGGAATAAATTCATTTGGGGCAACTTTTTTCATTCTATTTTATACTAAATAAACATTATTTTTTTAAGTTTTTTTCCCTTTTTCTGTCTTTTTTTAACACAAAAAACATGAAAAAAAACCAAAAAACGCGTGTGTAATTTATGTTTCACAAACCATCAAACCATTTGTTTTTTTTATTTAATTTTGTATTTTTTACACTTTATGGTAAGCGAAAAAAAGCGTGCCGCACAAAAAACGCGATTTATGCTTTCTGTTGGTGTAAACGACTTGTTTCACATTCATAAATCGTCACTTATGGTAACAAAAAAACCGTGCCGCACATATTTTCGATTTTATGCTCTCTGTTGGTCTAAACGACTTGTTTCACTTTTTCCGTTTTGGGAGGGCGCTCTCGTTTTTATTTTTTATTTATTTTAAATGGGTTTACAGTAACGAATATTATTATAGCTATAGGTGTTTGTTACCAACCGGTGAAAAAAGGGGTACGCTTTTGAGAAAAAACGAAAAACCTCCTTTTTCAGAGAATGGCATAATGGCTAAATGGTAATTCGTCAGATTTCGCAAAATACTTAGTTTCGACCCTAAAAACGTACTTTCGTACCCTTTTTCAAATTTACAGTAACAAAAATAATAACTAATAAAAATATTTCTTACCTATTAACATAATAAAACTTTGTTTTTTTAGAAACTGAGAGCGCCCTCCCAAAACAGAAAAAGTGAAACAAGTCGTTTAGACCAACAGAGAGCATAAAATCGAAAATATGTGCGGCACGGTTTTTTTGTTACTGAACGTCGATTTTGAAAAAGTGAAACAAATCTGTGTGACTGATATGGTGCGAAAATCGCGTTTTTTGTGCGGCACGGTTTTTTTGTTACCATAACCGTTTTTTTAAGAATATGAAACAAGTCGTTTAGACCAACAGAAAGCATAAATCGCGTTTTTTGTGCGGCACGGTTTTAAATTAGCTAGATAATTTCAATTTAAAAAATGAAACAACTTTTTTTGTGACTGTGATCTAGGATGAAATTCACAAAAACCAAAGGTACGCTTTTTTTTGAGACCTAAAATTAAGCATTTTTTTTAAAAAATAATATTTTATGGTTTGCTGTTAAATACGATAAAAATTACACACGTAGTTTTACAGTAACAGTCAAAAAACTGCAAAAATGGATAAAAATAGGTTTTTTTCCTACGTTTCGATGGTAAAAAATCCCATTTTTTTCATTTTTTTAAAAAAATGTAATTTTTAAACTTTTCATAAAATAATATTAAAAAAAAATTATTATAATAATATAAAATGGTGGATATAGAAAATTTATTAGTTGCACTAGACAATGAAAACAATGAAAGTATAATTAATTTAACAAAAAGTAAAATGCAAGAACAAAAAAACAACTGCTTACAGCGATTACAATTAGGAAAAGAAAAATTGAAATCGTGTCATAAAAAACTAAAAGAATATAGATATTGTTCTGATTTATCGGATTTAATATATGGTAATTATATTCGTTGGGTTTCTTTAAAAAACCCTGATAATTTAACTTTAAAAAAGGGTGCCATATTTTGCGATTATAAAATAATAAATAATAGTATTCACTTGGTTTTAAAAGGTAATTATGGTAAAATATTCCAAATAAAATTCGATGAATGTGAAATTTTTCAAAAATTGTCTACTCAAGAGAAAATTATATTGAAAGTTCTAGATGTTATAAATAAAGACTAAACCAATAATGTCAGAGAATTGAGTACTTGTCCATAATTTCTTTCTTTCAATGACTTCATAAACATGGGTATCATAAGTATTAATAATCTATAAAAAAATATAAAAATACTAATGATACCCACAAATAATTCTAATTTAGTTGCTTGCATTTAAAATATACGAATATATTTATCTTTTCATATTGAAACGTTTCCTTGTTTTGTCTAAATATCTTTTGGATTTTTTTCCCTTGATTAATCGGGGTCTTTTACATGTAAATTTATAATGTTTTAATCCTCTTTTTTTAAAAATACTTGAAGTACAAATAGCTGTTGCTATTTTTCTAGTAAAGTTTTTTTTATTGGTGCGTCTGTTTTTCTTTTTTTTTACTTTTTTGATACATCTACAAAGTTTACCGGCAAAAGCCATAAGGGCTTTTTCCTTTATTTTTCCTTTATTTCTAGGTATTTTTAAACCATAATGTTTTAAAATAATTTTATAGTCTTTGTTGGTTAATTTTGTCATTTATATTTAGCATATATTATTATGTCAATAATATGTATATGATTTGTAATGAGAGAAAAAAACTAATATGTAAAGCTAGTGGTAAATTATGCAATCCATTAACACAAAGGTGTGTTAATAAAATACCCAAAAAAACAAAAAAAACAAAAAAAACAAAAAAAACAAAAAAAACAAAAAAATGTTCAACGTTAAAAAGAAAAGAATGTATATTAAAGGGTAAAACTTGCAATCCTAAATCGGGTAGATGTAATAAACCAATAGTAATCCCAAAAAGAAAACCCAAGAAAACTAATGCATTAAAAAGAAGGGAATGTATATTAAAATGTGAATCAACTTACAAAAGGGAAGGTATATCGAATGATTCTTCCACAGTGAAAAAAACAATGAAAAAAACAATGAAAAACACAATGAAAAAAACAATGAAAAAAACAGTGAAAAAAACAGTGAAAAACACAGTGAAAAACACAATGAAAAACACAATGAAAAAAACAATGAAAAAAACAGTGAAAAAAATAAAGAAAACTGTTAAGAAGAAAACGGATAAGAAACCTGTATACATTTTTGATCGACTTGAACAGGCTAAAAAAATGTTAGATTCGAACTTAATTACGCAAAAACAATTTGATGAGATCAAACATGCAATAGAAAATGAAAAATGTAATACACAGAAAAAAAAAGAATGTAAATCAAAAAACAAAGTATGTAATCCTAATTCAGGAAGATGTAAAAAACCGGAAGAACCAAAAAAAACAAGAATATATAAACCAACATCTCCTTCATACTCACCAACTGGTCCTGTGAATGAAATAACTATTCCTCCAAATACAAAAATCCCAACAAGAAGTAAAATATTATCACCAATAAAAGAAATGTCCTCTTATTCGCCAGAAGTTAATAAAAGTTTATCGTCACTAAAGTCCGCTAATATTGATGATTTAAACCATAAATTACAAGACCTTTACAGTTGTGAGAAAAAAATAGATGTTAAAATAAACGGGGGTTGTTCAGATTATAAAAATGAATATGCGAGAAAAGAAATGTTAACATTGCTTAATTTAAAAAGTTCAACGATTGATCCAAATAATGTAATGGGTCCAAGACAATCATTATCTAATTGTTGGTTAAATTCATTTTTCATGTGTTACTTTATAAGTGACAAAGGTCGGAAATTTTTTAGAAAATTTAGAAAGATGATGATTACTGGGGAAATTGATGGAAGTAAGAAAATCAAAGAAAGATATAGAAAGGGTTTATGGTTATTGAATAAAACTATATTGGCAAGTTTATATGCTGAGAATACAGAAAGAACAAGTAATTTTATAAGACATGTTGATACGAATGATATTTTAAGATTACTGAAAGAAGGGGATATAGGTGGTGTATTGCCAAAAACCAAACAACCCTATAACCCAAAAAGTTTTTACGACAATTTATTTTCTATATTAGGATTAAAAAATGGTGTAAAAATATTTAATTTAACTCACAAAAAAGATTATAATGAAATATTTCCGAAATATAATCCAACGAAATCAATTCCTAAAAGTTTTAAAAGTATAAAAAATGCGGAACTTATAATAATAAGTAGAAGAGATGATCCTGGCGAAAACGGTATAGATTCATCAAAGGACCCACCTGATGAAAGTTTTATATATAGTAATAAAAAATACTTATTAGATTCGGTTGTATTAAGAGACATTGGTAAAAAACATTTCACTTCATATGTAACCATTGGTGGAAAAGAATATTCATTTGATGGTGGTGCGTTTAGAAAATTAAGACCTTTTAATTGGAAAAAGAAATTAATAAATGGAAGAGATATACAGTGGGGTTTTGGAAGTCCATTAAAGCAAAACGATCCATCTAAAAAAAAGGAAGGTTATGTTTTAAATGAAAAATTCAATTTTAAAAAAGGGTATCAATTGCTATTTTATTATAAGGATACAGCATCTGGTCATATAATTTAAAAACAGAAACATTTTTTTTGAGGGTGTCCATTTAAATTATTCCATTCTTTAATGGAATAATTACTACTCATAGATAAATTACATCTAGCACATATTGGTTTTAAGTTATTAATATTTAATGTACCACCTTTAGATTCTGGTTTATCATGACCAACATGAAAGTCAAAAACGTTAATTTGATTTTCGCACCAATTAATATAACAACTATGTTTAAAAATTTCACCAAAAGATTGTATCCAACATTGTTCTCTAATAGCTTTTGGTATATTTTTTTTATGATATTTTTTTTTCTTTTTCATCTTTTTTCTAGGCATAAATTTAAAATTTTAAATTATTTAGAAGAACAATTCAATTTATTAAAAAATCTTTTAGGTATATATATGCCCGTAAAAAATTTTATAATATTTGATTTGGATGAAACTATAGGTCATTTTTATCAAGTAAGTCATATTTATGAAGGGTTAAAATTCTATTATCCAAAAAAATTTGGACAAAAAGAATTTTTTGGTTTATTAGATACGATGCCTAATGTATTTCATCCAAGAATATTTGATATCTTTAGATATTTAAAAAAAGTTAAAAGGAAAAAGAATTTGAGTGTTATTATTTATTCGAATAATACGGGAACCCCAAAGTGGGCAAATTTGCTAAAAAAATATATAGAACATAAAATTGGGGGAAAGCTTTTTGATAAAGTTATAACTGCTTGGAAAGTAGATGGTAAAATATATCAAAAATGTAGAACTACTGATAGAAAAACATATAAGGATATATTAAAATGTGGTAAAATTAGTAAAAAGGCAAAAATATATTTTGTAGATGATTATTATCATCATGAAATGGACCATAATAATGTTCGATATAATAAAATAGAAAAATGGATGTTCGGGTATAAAATTCCCAAAGTTATAAAGGAATATGTTTTGACAAATAATTGTTGTAAATTAGAAATATCTGAGAAAAATAAATTAATAAATGATATACCAAAATATGTATCAAGGATACAATGGGGTAAAGTTAAATATAAAAACAGGATACATGAATTATCATTAACTGATAAAAAAAGAGGTAATGAATTATTTGAAGATATAAAAGATTTCGTATTAAAAAATTCTTCTCAAACGAGGAGAAAAAGAATGGGTGGAACAAATTATACAAGGAAGCATTAAACATTTGTTATTTCAATTTATTCATTTCTACGTTTAATTATAAATGAATAAAAACAGAGTTTGTGTATAATATATTTAGCGTCATTTGCGTATATAAGTTTATTAAATGAATTAAAATGCATCAATAAGATTTTTTACGGCTTCTTTGTTATTTTTTAATAAATTTTTAAGATTATGAAATTGACTTTCATCAGATGCATTTGATATACTTTTATTCATGTTCATGAATAAAGATAATGCTTGTGGGTTAATAACCGCATCTTTATTATTTTTTAATTCATTAAATTTACTTAATAATCCTTCAATATTTTTTTTTTGTTTGGTGACAATTTCTTCTTTATTTCCTTTTTCTTTTTTTTTAGTATTTTTTTTAGTAATTTTTTCAAGTATTTTTACAACCTCTTCTTTTTTTTTAACCATTTCCTTAGAATTCCCTTTTTTGACTTCTACTTCTTCGTCTTCTTCGTCCTCCTCTTCCGTTGCAACTTTTTTTTGTGAATTTTTTTGTATATTTTTGAGTTGTTCAGTAATTTGTGCAATATCGAACCCTTCTTTATTTTTTTTACATCCAAAGAAAATATTAGTAGCTACAATGGAACATAATAAGTTAATTTCTATTTTATTTAAAAAGTAATTGAATATAATTGTTAATGATCCAAAAATTAAAACACAATTATAAGCTCTTTTATCAATGAACATGATCAGGTGTATAAAAGATAAAAAAACAACAACGTTAAAAAATGATTTATGGTTTACAATTTTTTTAATGGGAAACATAAATATATATTATGATAACATTTATTTTTTTAATTTTTTTTGATTATATATATCTAATGTTCTGGCGCTAGCATCAGTCGCTTTGATAAACTTCGGCATCCAAAAATATGGAATAACATTTTTACCTGAAAAATATAATTCATACAAATCTCTATAATATTTTTGTTCCAATGTAATAGGTGGGTTTTTATATTTTTTATAACTTTTCTCTTTAGGTGTATATGTTTTTTCTAAATGTTCTTGTATAACTTGAAACCACGATTTCTTTTGAGAACTAACTCCATCGCTAAAGGCTTCCTTTTTTCTCCATAAAACTTCATGTGGTAATAAAGAAGCGGTACATTCTTTATTTTGTTCATTCATAAAGGCAGTTCTAAGTAAAAATTTTTCGCATTTTTTTTCACCAGGATGAAATCTAAATTTGTATGGTAAACTTAAGTATGTTTGTATAAAATTTCTATCCAAAAACGGTGTTCTAGCTTCCAACCCATTTGAACTAATAGACCTATCTGACCTTAACACATCAAAATAATGGATATCTCCTAATAATCTTCTACACTCTTTATCAAACTCCAATTCATTTGGTGCGCAGTGGAAATACATATAACCACCGGTTACTTCATCACTACCATCACCGTTAAAAATAACTTTGGCTTCACTATTTTCTTTAATATATTTACTAATTAACCAATTACCTACACTAGCTCTCACGGTTGTAGTATCATAACTTTCAATATTATATATAACTTCTGGTATTGCATTAAGAAAATCCTCTTCTTTACAAACAATAGAATGGTGCGTTGAACCAATATGATCGGCGACCATTTTAGCATATTTAAGATCATCTGAACCTTCAAAACCAATACTCCATGTATGTAAATCGGTTTTGGGTGAAAATTTCTTAACTAGTGCAGAAATTAAACTACTATCTAATCCCCCAGATAAAAGACATGCAATTGGTCTATCTGTATTGATAATTCTTTTTTTAACAGCTTCTACAAGAGAATTTCTAACGATTATAGCTGACGTATCGAAATTTTTAATTGTAGTATTAATAAAACTATTAGGTTTTGAATAAATACAATTATGGATATCTATATCCCATCTTTTATTATTAAATTTAAATTTTGAATATGTACCAGGGTTAAACTGGTTAATAGTAAAATTGCTATATTTCTCAAAAGGTATAATAGATTTAATTTCTGAGGAAAGAATAATAGAGAATGCATTATTAAATCCAATAAAAAGGGGTCTTATACCATATGTATCTCTGGCTACATATAATTCTTTTTTTGTAGAATCATATAAAATAAAAGCAAATACACCGTCAATCAATTGCAATGTATAATCAATACCGTATTTTTTATAAAGATGGAGAATAATCTCACAATCGGAACCAGAAATATTGGGTGAGTCGCAAAGTTTATGCAATTCCTTCCAATTATAAATTTCACCGTTACAAATAAGAGAACAATCTTGTAAATTTAGAGGTTGTTCTGATTTAGGATTGTTGAACCCATTAATAGCAAGTCTATGAAATCCTAAAACAAAATTATATTCATTATTAAAAACAATAGTTGATTTTTCGGGACCTCTATTTGAACTTTTTTTGAATGCTTTTTCTACCAATGTAGAATCATAACAATTATTTAATATCGAAAAAATCCCACACATATTATTATATAATTTAGTAAAAAGTCTTTAGATAAATTTCTTTAATATATATATCAATGCAGAAGAAACCATCCTGGAGAAATGAAGTAACTATTTGTAATATCAATAGAACACATGATTTAGATAAAAGAATAGAAAAAAGATTTTATCCTGAACGACCTTTACAGATGGAATATAGTGTTCGTCCAACAAAAACGCGTCAGGTTTTGTTTCCAATATTGGACTGTCATAAAGCATGTTTTAATGGAGTTAAAAACAATGGAATTCATAACCCTGGAAAACATTTTTCCCCTGGGGATAGTGCACCTTTTAATGGTTATATGAATAATATTGATAATGAATCAAAATTGAGAAACATTATTTATCCAATACAACGTGGTGTTCAATCTAAATTCATTCCGGGTTCTAATAGTGATTTATTTACTACTAAAAATTTAGTTTCTGGTCGTCAAGTGGAGAACACCCATACTTTGCTTTCGGATAATTATACATATCGAACAAAAAAACCTGATAATTTAGATAAAATAGGTAATTTAGTATTTAACAATCATACTTTGAATCAAATTAAAAATCTTTAAATATACATAAAATATATATATATTATATAATGAATTCAGATAGCGATTCAAGTAGTGATATGGAATTAGATACTCCTTACAAACAAAAACCAAGTAATAAAGAAAATCAAACACCTGTTGGATTTATTAAAAGAAGCGGAAATGAAGAAAACGAACCACCTGTTGGATTTATTAAAAGAAGCGGAAATGAAGAAAACGAACCACCTGTTGGATTTAGTAAAAGAAGCGGAAATGAAGAAAACGAACCACCTATCCTCGCTCAAGCTTCACCTATCCTCACTACAACTTCACCTAAGGAACTTACAGATGAAGAAATTAAAAAACAATTAAAGGAATTTGATATGCCTATAACGCCAAATGCAATATGGGCTCTTAAGGAAATGTCGAAAGTCTGGAATGATAAAACACCACCCGAAAGTTATACAAAGGTGCCGTCTTTTGATAGAAGAAATTTTGATTTATCACCCAGACATCCAAATTTACAACACCTAAAAGATTCGCCTTCTGCAGAGGGACCAACGAAAACAAAAAAGAAAACAAAAAAGAAAACAAAAAAGAAACTAAAAAAGAAACCAAAAAAGAAACCAAAAAAGAAACCAAAAAAGAAGACAAAAAAGAAACCAAAAAAGAAAAAGGGTGTAAGGGGGAAGTTTTCCCCCAAAATAAGAAAATCAGCAAAGAAAATAGAAAAATTTTTAAAGGCATTTCGTGAATCAGGTGGTGATTTGAAAAAATTAAAGAAAAGGATTAATAAAACAAAAAAAAAGAGAAAAAAATAAGTTTAATTTTTTAATAATAAATAAAGTTTATTATTAAATGGATGTATCATATAATTCAACAATAAACGATGTAGATTTATTATTTTTATCAAATCATCATGGAAAAATAAAGTGTAAAAAGGGTAAGGATTATTTTATGGAACATGAATTCTATAAGGAAAGGATAATATACCAAACTTTGAAATTAATTGATAATGAAATTATTGAAAATGAGGATCCAACAATAGTAGAAATATTTAATAAATATATGGATTTATCAATAGAACATTTTAAGTTTTCAGATAAGAGGGATATAATACAGGAAGATTACGAAGATTACAAAGATATAAAAAAGAAAAAGGAAACAATAGATTTATTTAATTTAGAAACAACAAACAAAATGTTAATAAAAAAAAAGGAAGAGAAAATGGGTAAAATAACGGATGATTTTGACATACAAATAATAACAAATAAAAAAGAAAGACAAATATTTTTACCAAAAAAGAAGGTAATAAATTTTAGAAATGAAAAATTTAAAAATAAGGGAATCTGTAAAAAAGAAAATATAAATAATATACAAGAAAATGCCTCGTTCAAAAACTTATCGAAGAAAACGGAAAACAACAAGTAAAAGGAAAACAACTATTAAACGGAAAACAACAAGTAAAAGGAAAACAAAAAAAAAGAGATTTAATTTAAAGGTGGAAAAATGTTCACCCAAGGGGAACAGTGAAACTTTGGAGTATAGTTGTTATACATCTGAAATGTTATATAAACTTAAAAACATATGGAATACAAAGCATCCAGATATAAAGATAAGCGCAACAAATCCAAGAAAAATATGGGAAAAATTATCAGAATTGATGAAAAACACATGTAATAAAGAGTCTTGTTGGTTAAAACACAAATGTTTAGCAGAAGGTATGGATAAATCAATTGTAAACAATGTATTTGCACCGTTACAACCAATAGAATGGAAAAGAAAGCCAACGGAATGGTTAAGTAGTATAGATATATTAAAGGTAATGAAACAATATGAAAACGCGTATAAATGCTTTGAATTTATAGGACCGACGCCAATAGATTTTGATGAATATGAATATGAAAATAAGTGTGTGTGGGACGAATTATGCAAGTTTGATTTATTGGAAGAAATAAGAAATAATAAATCAAAAATAGGAATAATATTTAATTTGGATACACATGACAAAGGTGGTTCTCACTGGGTATCAATGTTTATAAATATTAAAAAGGGTGAAATAAATTTCATGGATAGTTATGGTGATAATCCTCCTGGAAGAATTACAACTTTGGCAAATAGAATAATAGGTCAGGCAAAAAAAATAGGAAGAACATTTGTAAGTAATACAGTGGAAATGAGACATCAATATTCAAATAGTGAATGTGGAATGTATAGTTTATATTTTATTATAGAGCAAATAAAGGGTAGAAACTGGAAATATTTTAATAATATAAAGATTAAAGATAAAAAAATGAAAAAATTAAGAAAAGTATATTTTAATGTAAACAATTAAAGTGTTCTATATATTAATAATATATGGAACGTTTTACAACTCAAGAAAACATGGATATGTTATTTGGTATATTAAATTCTTCAAACACGGAATTAAACCCTCAAAACAGCGATATTTTGCAAATATTTAATAGTACTTTAAATAGTGTGATTAAAATGCACCCAAATTCATCATTGATAGAAATGAATAAAATATTTTTAAAAACAATAACGATTGAATTGAACAACAAACCGAATGAAAAAACCAAAAAAGTATATAGAAACAAGGAAGAAGAACAAAAATCTCGTCAAAATGAATTCAATAAAAAGTTTGAACAACAACAAAGAAACTTTGGTAGTTTTAATAAAAAGCGTCCTGATGAAATAGATTTTAGCGACGATGGTGGTAAATTTACAACAGATATAAATATAGATAAAACATTGGAACAAAGAGCTTTGGATTTAAAAAAGATAACCCAAAATTATAATAAAAAATCCGAAATCCAGAAAAATAGTTGGTTAAATAAAGATGTTGTTAATTTAAAAATAAGTGATACAATTATACCGATAAAACCAATACTATTAGATAAAAAAACGAAAGAAGAAAAAAAAGTGAGATTTAAAATAGAAGAGGATAAAACGAAACTAACAAATTTTCTGTCAAAAATAAGTAAAAATAGAATAACAAAAGAATCGGATAAATATTCTTTTGATACGGAGGAGAGGATAAAAAAATTAGAAAGGGATGTAAGTGAGATCCGAAATTTAATAAAGGAAGTGTTGGAAAATAGTAAAAAAAATTAAGGGTCGTCATAAAATCTTTTACCGTCGGAGTAAGCAACAAAATTAACTTTACCGGTACCAGTTTTTTCAAGTTGTCTATAACTATTATAATCATATACTTCAAACCTATTATTTTCGACGGTTCTTAGTATTGTCCATTTTTTCTTGTTGGAATCATAAGTTTGTTTAATAGCATAGGATCTTCCTTTCAATACACCCTTTTTAGCTTTCCAAACAACTTGTCTTTTATTTATTTTATCAACATCGTCTTTTGATTCTTTATTATAATTTGGATTGGATGAAAAAGTGTTTGAGTCAGCTTTACCGAAAGAAAAGCAGTTGAGTTTTTCTTGATTATCAGCATTATTATGGATATTACAATCAATACTAGATTCTTTCACTTCAAATAAAATATTTCTATTAATAGCTTCTTTAATGGAAGATATTTCCCATAAAGATTCATCGGTGGTCATGAGTGTTTTGTTATCTAATTTACTAAGATCATTATTTTTTGTTTCAATACTGATTTTAGATTCTGATTTAAGTTGTTCTTCTGAAAATTTCATTAAATATAAGTAAACGTCGACGGTTTTTTCTTCATCAAGTAATGCTTGGTGACTACAAATTCTCCTTGCTCTCCCAATAACTTGTTCAACTCTAACGGGATGCCAATAAGGTTCCATGATATGTACAAATCGTGTATTTTTTAAGGTAATACCTTCTGCACCAGAAGCGGTAATCATGAAGACTTTGACAATTTCACCATAGTAATTATTGGATGAAATTTTTTCAAGTTTTTTTCTAAGATTTACTGGTATTTTTTCCCATTCACTATTAAAGATCCAACGTAATATTTCTTTTTCATCAACTTCCTCGTCACCAGTGTATGATGCGAACATGGGTTTACCTTCATCTCCTGGTTTTATATCTAATTCATAAATACCATCTTTCTTTTTTATTTTGAACTCAGTAAAACCATTTGCTTCAAGTACTATTTTAAAAATACCAATACCTTCCAATGTCTTGAATTGTGAGTAAATTAAATGCAAACCTTTATTTTTTTCAGAAATGATATTATTGTATAATTCCAAAAACTTTGGACTATATCTTTCTAACTGGTCAACATATAAAAATTCATCTTGTCTAGCTCTTAATTCATCCAAAGCGGATTTTATTCTACCATTATAAGAATCATCAACGGTTTCTATATCTTCTATTAATTCTTCTTCGTCTAATTCTATATCAATATTTTTTCTCCTTTCTTCAATAGGAACAGCATCAATATCATCTTCATTAATATTATCTTTTTTCGAGATACTTTTATTGGGCATAGGTCTTGGTATTTCTTCGGGAAAGACAAAATTACAAGCGGCTCTGGAAAAGATACGATATGTAGATGTAGATTGAGCATACAATCCAGCCTTCTTTGCCTTTTTAGCATTTCTTTTTTGTTGTGTTCTTTCTTCATCTCTTTTATCTTGATAAATACCCAACTGATAATCATGCATATCTATTTTTAAAATATGTAAATTTTTATCAATATTAAAGGAAGGCATCAAAGATTCTTGTGCGCTTCTGAAGTAAGATGTTAAACCCATAATTCTTTTTTTAAAAAGTTCGGGGTTTTTAACGGTGTTATCAGAATTAGTAAAAAGTTTATTAAATTCTTCTAATGTATCAGGCAAAGTCTTATAGTTCTCAATTTGTACATTATCACGTATATTAAATGTAATATAATCGGATTTTTTACCAACAGGTTTATATAATGCCTTATTAATGAGTTCTATGAAATCCAAATCCGTTATATTCCCAGCTTCATCCAATTCAACACCCTTATATGTAGTATCACTATAGTTGGATATGAAACCAAATGGATTTCTGGTAATAGTCAATGTTTTTAGATTAACATTATATTCAATATAATCAACAAGTTTCAATGGTTTCAAAATTTCAACAATAGATTTAAGTGTAACCGTATCACTAGTTTTAACGGTAAGTTTAATTTTAAATGTTTTTATATAACCTCTTAAAATATTAAATAAAATACCAATTTCATTAGGATAATTAATAATCGGAGTTCCTGTAAGTAGTACAATTTTACAATTTTCGGCACTCATGAGATAATCATATAGTTTATAAGACAAAGAATCAGGTTTGTTTATTTTATTAACAATTCTACTAACTAAATTGTGCGCTTCGTCAACAATAATAACTTTGTTAGAAAACGGGTTTTCGGTAAAATCATTACTATCTTTCCTAAGCCTTTCCATTCTATAACCATTATAGCCTATAAATTGATATTTATGTTCAATCATTTTTTCAATTTGTTTGTTTAAAGAAAGTTTATCATTACTGGATAAAGACGTAAAGTTTGAATCCTTAGTAACATCAACTAACCAAGCACCTTTTTGTTTCCTAATAAAAGTTTTATTTAAGGACAATATAGTGGATAATTTATCTTCCAATAAGGAATTACCATCTGTTTTAATAAATTCCCAATACTGTTTAAGTTTATAAATTTGGTCACCGCAAAATTTTAATTCGCCTTTATAATTAGGTATTAATGATGCTGGAGCCATAATAATAATTTTTTTAGTAGTTTTTATACCTTCGGCAATAGCAACAGAACCACATGTTTTCCCTGCTCCTAAACCATGATATAATAATAATCCCCTATAAGGTGTTTTCAGATTAATATAATCTCTAATAATTTTCTGATGTGTTAAAAGATTAAACACCCCTGCCTTTTTAGAATCCGCAATTTGTTCACATGTAATATCGTCATCACCTGTTAATTCTTTTTTATATTTTGAATAAAATGTATTGATAAAATTAATAAATTTTTCTCTATTATTTAAGAAAAATTTCGAAGTTGGTAGTTTAACAGATTCAACATCACTTGGTAATCTATCGCTAAATTCTGAAATAGATACCATACCTTCGGGTATATCAATCTCTCTAATATCGCGTTTAGCTTTAGTTTTCCCTTTTCTAGGCTGTCTATCCTTTCTAACTTCGGTTAAAAGTATTTTATTTGGAAGTTTTTTAATAATTTTAAAATTAATATCAATTGGTGAAAGTGTTAAAATTGGTTTATCAAATTTTATAGGGGAAGAAACAACTTTTTTGTAATCTTTAAATTGTTTCATAAATTTTTCTCTATCAAAACCTTTATCGGTAAGATCAATAATTTGACCAGTCTGTTTAATTTGTAATGTAGATTCATCATTACCTTCTTTACTAAACGACTGTTGACTATTTGACGGGGGACTATCCTTTGAATATTTTCTTTGTGCTTTTAATTTTTCTATTTTTTTAACATGGTCTTTAACGGCCCTCTTTTTTATTTTAACCTTAAATGTGAAATCTTTATTAGTTTTGGGTTTTTTTTGCAAAAGTTCTTCAATGGAAGACATCTATATAATTTTTAACTATAAAAAATTTATATTTATTTTTTTATTATATTATAAAAAAAATAAACTATTACATTTTAATTTTTTCAACAGCTACCTTACAAGCAGCTTGTTCTGCTTTTTTTTTAATTTTATGTTTTGACTCGGCAAAAAATATAAAAGCCTTGTCATTTTCTTCTAAATATGTATGTATATCTTTAATAGAGTTAAATTTATCATATGAAATAGAATCTTTATGTGACATGTCGTAATAATTACAATTAAGACATAAATAAACACCCATATGATATCCTTCATGGTCATCTTGTTGTGATATTTCCATATAAGTTGGTGTTTTTTTGAATTCTTTTTGAATAATAACTTGTAAAATATTCTTGTAATTATCATTGTTTTTTACTAAATCAGTCCAATTGATATGTTTTTCAAAAATATTTTCAATAAATATTTGAGCAATTTGAAACCCTGGTCCAGTAACAAAAACATTATCGAACCATTTATCTTCATCGTGAATTGAAATTTTATTAAAATCAAGAAATAGAGCTCCCAAAAATGCTTCGAAAAGACAACCTAATTTTTTCAAATTTGTTCTTGTTTTTTTTTCTTCTGCATTTTTCGAAATAATATACCATTTATTAAGACCCATTTCATAAGCAAGTTTACCAATGGCTTCATTTTTAACAAGTACAATTTTTTTTTCTGTCATAAATCCTTCATTTGCCTTTGGGAATCTTCGATACAAATAATATTTAGTAATACATTCTAATACACCATCACCAAGAAATTCCAATCGTTCATTAGACTTTGTTTTTAATTTCAGACAATTACCAGGTTTGTTAACAATTTGAATACCGTTTTCTAAATTCTCAATGGCAGGACGCTTAACATAAGATTTATGAACAAAAGCTCTTTTATAAAGGTTTATATTATGTACTTTGTCTGGGATACCATAAGATTTTAATATTGAATTAACTTGTTCTAAAGTTATTTCAATATTATTGTGATTAAATGGATCAAAAATTAATTCTTCACCATCGTTTGTAACATCACCATCTTGGAGGATAGATTTATCAATAGTTTCCATAATACATAATATGTGTACAGTTATTTAAGTGATTTTAATAAATTGATTAAAAAAGTATTTGATTATAATAGGAAAAATAAATGAACATGACAACTATTAAACATATTGAAACAAAGGAATACGAGACATTTGTGGACAATGTAATTATAGAAGATTATTTTAAATATATCAAAGAAAATAATGGTGTAACATTAGAAAATATTAGTGAACATTTTGATAAAAATTATCTTTTTGTAGAAATTATTTTGGGAATTTGGATTAATCATTGGAATACATTTTTCAAAAATGGAAGAGTTATCAAAGATGATGAAATGTATTATCGTTTATCTCCAAAAAACCCAAATGTTCTAAAAATAAATCCTCGATTGTATTAAATTATTTACAAATAGAACCGTAGAAAATCATAAAAAAACAAAAAATAGGGAAAATAAAAAGAAGAAAAACCAAAAGTTTAAATGGAATAAAAGAAGTAAAAGAAATACATTTTAAACAATGCGAGTTTTTCATTTTTTCATTTGCAATTTTTTCATTTTCTTCCTGCGTAACAAAAATATTATCATAAATATCAATCGCGGAATCAGGTAGAAATTTAAAATACATTTCTTCGAATTCATTGTCTAAATTCATAAGAAATTCCATTGCAACAGAATTTAAAATCATTTCTAATGTATTAACGCCTTGAAATATAATCCATAAATTAGCAATATAAACTAGTAAATTGAATCCAAATTCTTGATATGTATCAATAATACCAGAATAACTAGAAGCCGGATTCATTTTTTGTAATTTCGTTCTATTTGTAAAATTATCCCAAATAAAAAAGCTCTTTATGAAATATAAAATAGCTACACCAGACATTATAATTTTTTGTTCAAATGGTGCAATATTGGGACAAAAATTACCATCAAAATTATTTGCTTGATGAATAATTAAACCGATATACATAAACCATTGAACAAAGAAAACTAAAATAGGTAGTGCAAAAAAAAGAGAAAAAATATTAAAACAATAAACATTTCCCTTTCTCATTTTCTTTTTTAAATAACCTTTTTTGAGATGATACTTAAACAATGAAAACATCCCAAATCTAGGATCAGATAATACACTTTCTTTTTTTTCATCGTCAGTAACATTCAAAAAAGGTGATGCATGTTTACATATATTATCATGTGGTAATATACGTAAAGAAGAAGAAGGCTTGGTACCCATTAATAAATCACTACTCATTTTATCATTAAAATTAGAACATATAAAATAACATGCCTCTGTAAAATAACAACATTGACTATTCATTAAACTTTCTTCACTTTCCGAACGGGGAATTTGAGACTCTTCTTTTTTTTCTTGACCCATTTCTAGTTGTTGGTTTAAAGAATATCTAGACATTTTTTTTATTATAACCATATATGGTCTCGTTTTTTTAAACTGTTTTATAAAATATTAAAAAGGATTTTATAAATTAAATATTATCTTAATGTATATGTCAATAAGAAAAGCTTTAGGTGATATTACAAACACGATAAGTAATATATATAGGGGGGTTGTAACACCAACGCGAAGAAGAACCCGACGTAGGTCTCGTTCAAGAAGTAGACCAAAAACACCGCGCGCTCCCAAAAAGAAAAGAAAAACTCCCAAAAGAAGTTCAAAATCTAGAAAAAGAAATAATTCTAGAAAAAGAAATAATTCAAGAAAAAGAAATACTTTGAGAAAAATGAGATAATTAAATAAAGCATTTAAGTAAAATCCTTTATTTAAATTAAATGAAAATTAAAGTTGACATAAGAGAAAAAAAATTAATACCTTTATTAAAAGCATTAAACAGTGATTATGGTTATAATATTGAAATAATAGTTGAAAGATTGGATTTAGGAGATATAATTATTTATAGTAATGATACAGATGGTAATGTAAATGAACATCTTATTATAGAACGTAAATCTTTATCTGATTTAGCATCTTCTTTAAGAGATGGACGTTATATGGAACAATCTTATAGACTTGACAAGGAATCTTTACATAATCACAATGTCATATATTTAATAGAAGGAGACCTTGGATATTATAATAGTAAATATACAAAAATAAAGAAGGAAACATTAATTGTAACAATGGGTTGTATCCAATACTATAAAGGATTTTCTGTAATGAGAACAAAAGACCTAATGGAAACAGCCGAATATATTATAAGATTTACAGATAAAATGATACGTGATAATAAAAAAAATGATAAGAAAAGTTATTACGAAGGAGGTAGTCAGATGGAAAACTATAGTTCATATGTAACTAGAGTAAAAAAAAATAATATAACTCCTGAAAATATTGGGGAAATTATATTAAATCAAATACCAGGTGTTAGTAAATCTACATCTCTTACAATTATGGATCAGTTTGGTAGTTTATATAATTTATTAAATAAATTAAAAGAGGACCCATCATGTTTAGATAATTTAAAATATAAAACAAAAAATGGAAAAGAGAGAAGAATATCAAAAACAAGCATTAAAAATATATATCAATATTTATTATATCAAAAAACATAATAAAAGTAGAAAACATAATATATTTTCTCTGATTGTAATATAAAATGGAAACAAATAAGTTAAATACAGAATCCGCTTTAAAATTTTTAGGAATAATATTTTTAATAGGTATGGTTTGGTTTTTTATATTTACAGTATTTAAAACCAATAATCATTACCTGGGTGTTTTAATTAAAGAACAAGAAGAAAATTTTGGTTTTAAAAGAGAAGGATTTGGAACGATGGAAGGTTTCAAAAATTTGGAAGCAAAGGGTACAGAATTGAAAAAAAAAATAAATAAAACCAAGGATGATAAAAATATAAATCAAGATAAGGCTGGTATTTCAAAATCGGCATCTGACGATTTAAAAGATGATGTTTCAGAATATTTGAGATATGAAGTTGAAAACTTAAATGCAAAAGCTGTTCTTGCATTGTTAAATTTAGACAATGAACATAAAAACGATACTTCAAAATTTAAAGAAGTTGAAAAATTATTAAAACAGAGAGAGGTGACAGTTAAAGTTGAGAAAATATTTAACGGTGTAAAAGTTAATTTTTAAATAATGAAAAATTTAATCCAATACCATTATTTATATTCATATAATGAGGTTGTTGTACATGAGGTTGTGATACATGAGGTTGTTGTACATGAGGTTGTTGTACATAAGGTTGTTGTACATGAGGTTGTGATGATTGTCGTATTTGTAAAATGTTTCTTTGGTTTTCTTGTTTTTTATAAAGGTCTATTTCAAAATGACCGTTATTTGATTTAAAATATAAAGTTTTCCTAGAATGTTTTTTATTTTTATAGTAAATAACATTATTTAAATATTTATGTTCTATAGATATTTCTAACAATTCACAAAGTAAAAGTATAAATGAATCACAAATAGATGTTAAATGACCGTTATGAATATCATTAGTATTATAACTTTTAACGGCTTCAAAGTGTTCTGATATTTCTTGGTTTCTAAATCCATTACCCTGCCATAGTACATTATTTACTAAAGTATTTTTTGTTTTTAATGTAGATATAAACTGTTGTAAATTAGGTTTGTGGTTAAAACCCAATCTATTGTAATCATCCAAAGTGAGAGAATCTCTAATTGAATCCCAATAACATGTCATCTAATATGTTATTGGAAAATAATTATTAACCGACGTACCCTTTTAACAGGTTTTTTTTTGATATATTTTCTAATTTATTTTCTATTCTAAAAGATAATGGTTCAATATCTGGATGTTTTGTCGAACTTTTTATCAAATTATGTGAAGGTATAATTACAGGTACAGCAACGATTTTAAATTCGGAAGATTCTTTAAGATGTTTTTGTGTTGTACCATCTGTAAAATCCCTAGAATATATTTTTCCATCATCATCTATTAATGTTCCTTGTACAGATTCAGTCTCTCCACTATGGTTTAATCCACCTGTCATACCAACATGGCCAAAAATATACCCACCTTCTATTTTTACTTTAAAAGTATCATTTAAATTATTCGGTACTTGCCAATTATAAGATAAATCTGCAACTACTATAGATTTTGCAATATGTTGAACAAACATTTTATCATTAAATAATTGTAAAGAAATATAATATGCGCGTCCACCGACAGGCACAGTACTATCAACTTCCCATGTTATTTTAACATTTGAGTTTCCGGAAATTATCGATTTTGAAATTTGTAAATTGGTAGGTGGAAAATCACCATAAACTTCTCCAACACTAACATTATTAACACTGTGCCAAGGTGTATCTCCACCAACACTTTTAATTGTAAATTTTAAAGCATCCATCTCAGTGACAGCTTGTTGATTTTCTGGAGAAAATGCACTATGTTCGACAATTCTAATGTACATATGTAATCCTTCAAATTTATCTACATTAGTTTTAAATAAACCGAATGGTAAATTTTCAATATTTTTTATAGAATTTACTGCATCAAAACTATTCGAAGCTAACCTAGAATCTAATTCAATACTTTTTACTTCATTTTTATGCATTGTTATTGTTTTTTTCCAGAAAGAACAGGATTCTGATAATTTTTGGTCATAGTAAAAATAACCAGGGACGGTAGAATATATCCAAAATATATCAAATTTTTTTTCTCCATCAAAATTATTCATTCCCGATAAATCTACAATTAAATTATCCCAAGCACCGTGGTTTATTTCATTAGATGATGAAAGACCATCACCAATTATAGATTTTTTAGAAGTACTATTAATTCTTAAAAAAGTATTATTAGGGATTTGTATATTTAAGTTTTCTATCTTATAATCAGACATTTAATATATATTGTGAAAAAATTATGTATATAATGCAGCTTTAATTGCATCATTGTCTTGTTTAATTTTAAAATCTTTTAAATTTTTTTCTTTTTTACTAAATTTACGACTAGAAATAGGTCGTATATGTTGTGTTTCTGTTGCAATTCTGTCCATTCTGGATGCAGTATTTTTTTCATTAAACTGTTGGTCTCTTCTATCTGCCGTGTGAGCTAACGCTTTACCTTCGCTTCTGTCAATACCACTCCAATCGGGTTGCATTGGATTCCATCCACCACCAGTAATAAATTTTTCATCTAAAATAGTATTTCTACCAATGTTTTGGTCTTGATTATCATAAGAAGCAAATTGGTTTTCATTATAAGGTGGTTTATCTCTACCAGCATCATCCAAATCCCCTTTAATATCTTTATTATGTAATAATTCACTAACAACACCGCCTCCAGGCATTAAAGGATCTTCTAAACGTCTGTAACCGCGTTTACCTTGAACATCAAATGTTTGTTGGTAATAGAGAACCGGACAATGACTATTTACCTTTTGTTGCCATTTAGCATATTCTAAATATTCACCTAAATCTTTAAAAATAATGGGATTAACTCCAGGTACAATAGCTTTTTTGGTATTTAATAACTGAAGTTGTGAACCTTTTTGTACTAATAAATTTGGACAATCTTCGGGTATATTTTTTTCCGACTTCTTCGTATTTTCAAAATTTTCAATTAAATCTTTATGCGAATAATTTGCGCAAAAATACAACCCAAATAAAAATATCATTGTTGCCGTACATAATTTTGGTTTATTAAAATTCATAATATATATATATATAAATTAAAATATTATTTAGATAAATATATTTTGAAATAAAAATATATTTATATATTGTATATGAAAATCATTAACGTAAACAGTACTAAAAGTGTAAAAACATTTAACAAAATATCAAAGAAAGGTAATGTAATGGTTGCATTTGTGGCAACATGGTGTGGACATTGTCAGAATTTAAAACCCATTTGGAAGAAAATGGTAAAAATGATGAAAAAGAAGGGAATCAATGGTGTAATAGCTTTGGTTTACTCTGATTTTAGAGAACAAATAGACATAAATACTGATTGTAATGGTTACCCAACTATCCGTTTATACAAGGATGGTAAAATAGTGAATGATTTTAATGGAAACTGGACACAAAAAGATGTACTCTCAAAAGAAGCTAATCGTTTTTTCAAGCGGAGAACAAAATCTCTTTTTAAGAAAAAGAGAACAAAATCTCTTTTTAAGAAAAAGAGAACAAAAAAAAAGAGAAAAGGAAAAAGAAAAAAAATGACCCGTAAAAGAAAACGCTAATTAAACAATTATAATATTATAGTTGTTTAATATATATTATGGGAAATAAATCAACTTCAAATCAAAATAAAGAACAAAATGTACCAGATTTAGATGGAAAAACACTGGAAGGAGTTCAACAATTAGTAAAACCCACCACACCAGAAAAAAAAAAATTACAAGGATTACATCCCTACCTTAATTGTTTAAATTGTCCCGGACAAATCAACCAAAATAAATCTAAGAAATTAATTGGAGAACTTAAAGAAATATCTCCGGGAATAATCCCAGAGGACTTTCAAAATAATTTATATAAAACAAGCGAACCGTTTTGCTCTAAAAATTGCAGAACGAACTATGAGTACGGCACTTTATTACAAGCCCAACAAGCCCAACAGCAACAAGCCCTACAAGCCCAACAGCGCCGCGCCCAACAAGCCGTACAAGCCCAACAAGCCCTACAATCTGTGGAAGTTGAGGGTTACATTAATTCATCTGATGAAGAGAAAGAGGATACAAATTCAATGAAAGGAAAACCTAAAATCAGAGTTCTTCAAAAACGAGTATTTGAACAGAATAAAAAAAAGAAACAAATATTAGAAAAAAAAATAGGCGGAAAGAAAAAAAGAAAAAGGAAAACAAAAAAAAAGAAAAACAAAAAAAGGGGTTATAGGGGAAAATCCCCTAAAAAAAAGAAAACCAAAAAACATAGGGGAAAATCCCCTAAAAAAAAGAAAACCAAAAAACATAGAAGGAAAAGGACCCGAAAAAGACGTTAAATAACAATATTATCTTCTTCTGATAAAATTTCTATTATATTGGATGAAGTATCCATAATTATATTGGATGAAGTATCAATAATTTTGTTTGAAAAACTACAACAATGGTTACAACAAACCAATGGTTTAAATTTATTGAAATTATTCCTTTTGGGACACCAACATTTACGAATATAAAAGAAATCAAGTGTAAATATTGTGGTTCTATTCCACAAAATAACGAAGTATAAAAGGGGAATGTTCAGTATGAAACATGAAATACTTGATATAGAAATAATAGTAAAAGATAGATTATTAGTATCATTAATTAATTTTGTAACTAAGAGCACAGATATAATACCATTATTTAAATATTTTGAAAACCAATGATATATATCATAGTAATATTCTTTGTCTGTATTTCCAGGTAATCTAGTAGTAAATGGTTTCCAATAAGCCGGTAAAAATAAAATTTTAGAAAAAGAAAAAAAGAAAAGACTGTCCTTCGAAACTTTACATTTCAGAATAACTAAATTTAATACAATAGAAAGTATATAATCAAAAAGTAATGCAATTAAAATAGCATAACCATTATACATATAACCAATACATCCTAATAACCCCATTCTAGATGATATCTCAGTAAGTCTATATAGAGATAATACTAATCCATAAGGGGAAAACATAGTAATCTTTGTTATACCTTCTATGGGTACATGTCCTTTCCTCCTTTCATATTCATATCTATAAATTTCAAACGTAACAAGTACCATGGAAAGATTAATAAGTGAAATTACAATAGATATGTAATATTTTGTCGTATCAAAAAAACTAAATGTTTCATCGCCTTTTAATACAATGAAAAGTTGAAATAATGATTGTGGACAACTTTCTAACAATCCTTCAATAACTCGACTCCAAATAAAAGTATGTGTTTTTTCACCAATTTTTATGGAATAATAAGCTTCGATAAATATACCTAATTGAAAAAGTCCTAGTAAAAAATCTAAGAAACATCTACAATTTGATTTTTTAATAGTATTGTTTCCATAAATTTCTCCGGGTCTTACATCTGATTTTGTTTGACCTAAACAAGAAATAATTGAACTAGCTAAAAATGAAAGTATAATAATACCAAGACATGTAGAAAATAAATTAATATCTTTACTATATAGGTCAACTAGTACAAAAATATCAGACCCAACATCAAAAACATGAAGACCTAATGACATTAATAATGATAAAACAAAAAAACTATAATAAGAAATATAAAAATCACAACAAAAATGATTTTTACAACATTTGCAACAACATTTGGAACAATGTTTACAGCATTTGGTAAAACAACATAATATTTTATTTGGACAACAATTTATATTTTTTTCTATGTTTCTAAATTTTTCTTTAAGATATTTCTTTTTAATGTCTTCTTTAATCAACTCATCAATAGATTTCATATTATAAAATAAATTATTTTACGTTTATATAATTTATGTAAATCGTATAGATATTGCTTTGTATAAAATATTATAATGGAATATGTAAAAATTAAAGTTTTTGATGATGGTAGAGATGAATTTAAAGCATATACAAACAAATGGATTGTGATGGATAAAAAATTTAATGGTGGTAAATTAGTATTAAAAAATGCGAAACATGAAAAAGTGATTATAAATAGCATATCTAGCTGGAAAACAGAACTTTATTTTGAAGAAATACCCCAATAATACGTTAAAATAACATTTAGTAAATATTATTTTAAATTAAATGAACATAAAAAAGGAATATGGTTTTGTACTAATTGTTGGGTTACTTCTTTATTTATTGCAACAACTTATATTTTTAATTCCTGTGATGAGAGAAAGAACAAACACAAAAATTAAGGCACCCATATTATACCCAAGAGATAGTGAAATAAAAGAACTTAATTTAACACCTGAACAGGTATTGAAATATTATAGAGCGCAACGAGTACATCAAAATAACGTGGAGTCAATGTCAGTGTTTATGCCTATTTTCTTAATAGCTGGATTGTTTGAACCCAAAAATGTAGCAATAGCAGGTTTGGTTGTTTTTGTGTTTAGATTGATAGGTGGTATTGGTTATTTATATGGAAACCGCTTATATGGTGCTCCATGGCATTTGGGTGAATTATTTATATTATATACAGTTGGTAAAATAGCTTATACTTTGTTAAATAAAGCAGAACCAATACAGGTTATAGTAAAACAAGTAATAAAATCTTAACTATAAAAAGATCTTAAACAATATAATTAAATAGTAAATAAGACCTAATTTTTTTAAGAGCATGTACATCACTTTTTACAGTAAAATCCGGTTGTAAATTACAAATTTCCGATACATGATTTAGTCTAGAAATATGTTCTTGGTATGTATTTGGGTAAGTACTTTTAATTCTCTTAATTTGTTCTTCTTTGGATATTTCAAGTTTAATAATAATAAATCCATTTTTTTTCAATGAATTATATTCATTTATATATCTTACGTCATCAATAATAACGCATTCTTCATTTTCAATTTGATTTAATAAATAATTAACCCAAACATCATAGTCTAATTCTTTTATTTTTTCTTCCAAGTCTTGAAGTAATCCGTGGTCTTTTTGTTTCATATCAAAAAGTTCTGATGCCAATTCTTTTATTTTGGATACAAATGAAAAAATTTTACAGTTGTGAATATCGGATAGTTGTTTACTAATATAAGATTTCCCGGTACATTTTTTACCCATAAATGCTACTTTCATGATTTATATATTTGGTGTGGTTATTTGTTTATATATTTGGTGTGGTTATTTGTTTATATAATTTCAAAATATTCTAATTTTTGAAAAGAGATTGTTTAAACGCTAATAAAAGATTTGAATTTCTTGTCAATAATAATAATACGCTCTTTGGTAGCAGAGTGTTTTCCGTTAACTTGTGGGTAGAAATTATCTTTACCGCTAATACGTGAAAGAACAAATGATTTAATTTTGTCAAATTTACCATTAATAATATTAAGCACAAGTAGTGGTAGAACAAATGTTTTACCCCATTTATTATTATAATGGATAATATCAATAAATTCAAATACTTCTTTGATAATATTTTTATAATATTTAAAGGTAGTAATATCATTTACATCACTTTTGTTAAGAAAACCAATGTGTTTATTAATTTTAGGGTCATAATTTAAATTTATAAACCCATCTTTACCTGTTGTGTTATTGAATAAATCGATTGCATAACAAGAACGAACAACAATTTCGAAACAATTTTTCCTATCGACACAATCATTGCCTTCTTTTTTCTTCCCATATTTAACTAATTTGCAAATATCTCTACATAAATTAGCACGAACTGAGAGTACCGAATTGAGTTTTTCACCCGAAGTTGTTTTTTTAGTATTTTGTTTAATGTTGAAATATTCGGTAACTTCATCATCTGATAGAGTGGCGGTTGTTGTGCAAATATTGAATTCACATCCTAGAATATGATCTCGCCAAATTTCGGGCCAATCTTCAAATTTTTTATTTTTCAAATGTTTAATATCGACTTTAAATTTATACTTATTATTAATAAACCTGTCAATAGCAGAAAGCCTTTGTTTCCCATCTAGAGAACGAAATATTGAAAGACCGTTTTCATTTTGTACGGTATCAAATTCAGGGCTACCCAATGGTTTACCAAGTAAAACCGATTCTACAATTTTCGACTGCCAAGAATCACCATGTACAACTTCTCTTTGATGAAGAGGGTTTAAATCATATTTACCACGTTTAACTGAATTTGTAAAATCACTGACAGAAATATTTTTTGATGTGAAATTTTTAGGGGGGTTATGTTTCATATATTCTCGAAAATGTTCCATTTCTTTGTTAGAGTGACGTTTTTTTTCATTTACAAGTTTACTAAGCATTTTATATTTTTATAAAAAAAATATAAACAAATTTAAATTTCAATTTAATAACTAAACACTAATAGAATCAATATGTTTAACCATTATTTTTTCCATTGGTAATTCGGGAGTGAATTTATCCCATCGTGTATAAATGGTGTTAAAACACCCACACATAGCACATTTACATTCGCTTTCTTTGAATTCTTCATCTTCTTTTTCATCGTCATTTTCTATAATATATGTTTCGTCTTCTTTGATAATTTCTTGAATTTTTTCTTTCATTGTTTCACATTGTTCCATGAGATTAGGTCTACTTTTCATAAAAAACACTTCTAACATAAGACCACGTTTAATATCTTCTGGTGTAATTTGACTTCTTTTAGCATGCTTTACATAAATATCTGCACTTTTTAATGCGTTTTCCATGTAAACCATAACAACACTTGCTGCGTTTTCAAGAGTTTCATCTTTGCTTTCCAAGTTATCAAATCCAGATTTCATAAATGAATAATCAGTCATTATATATTATTAATACTTTTTTATTTGAATTCTTTTCCCATATTATTAATTCAATTTAATATAATATATATATATATATGCATCTTTCTTTTATTGCTATTATAATAATGTCTGCTTTTGCACAATCTTGTTCTTGGGTTATAAGAAAGAAGCTTTCGAAATTACAAAAAGTAAATAAAAAAACGATAATTGTTGCAGAATCTATAATTATAACATCTGTTTTATTTTCATACGTATATTTAACTAGTGATGTAAATAAAATTTATAAAGAATTTTTTAAAATATCAAAGGAGGAATATTTTTATTTATTTTTAGTTGGATTATGTACCGTTCTTCCTTTATTAGCTATATTTTTTCTGATGAATAAAATAGACCTGTCTACATTATCACCATCGTTATCAATAATAAGAATAATTATATTGACACTATTTGGTTGGACTTTGTTTGGAGAAAAGATGTCGAGAAAAAAATTAGTTGCTATAATATTTATGATATTTGGTGTTCTGCTAATAATGCATGAAAAATAAAAATATATATTTTTTAAAGTATAAATAATATATATAAATGCCAGATGTTATTTCAATGTCTTTGAATCCTGATTTCGAAGGAGACGAAAGAGAAGTTATTGAAAGATTTTTCCCAGATATGATAGATTCTAATTTTACACAGTATGCTAGGGATATAAAACAATCAATATTGGAAAACAGTGGAGAATTAGGAATGTGTAGTGGATTAATAACCGCAGGTTGGATGGATATGGATAGAATGAACGAAAGACCTATTTTAATTCACATAAGAAAGGATCACGATAGATTGGTAAGAAAAGGAAAAAAAGTGAAAGAGGGTGCGTTATTCGCGGGATTTGCAGTATTACAATTTAAAAAAGAATCAACAGGAACCTACTTATATATTGATGGGTTATGTTCAAATGTAGGAAAGGCCGGGGCTCTTATGAAATTTGTCATGAAAGATTTAGGGCAAAAATTAATAGATGCTGGATTAATAAAAGGTTTTAAATTATCGGCAATAGGATATGTAATTGGTTATTACTTTAAAAAATATGGTTTTAAGTTTTACAAGAAAAAAAGTGGAAGATTGAAAGAAGATGTATTTGTCAACAATGCTTTGGAAGATAAATTCAGTAAATTTGTCTTTAATTCAGATAATGAATATGAGATAGTTGATGAATTTACCGGAAATTGGAATGATAAATTAAAACAATTATTGGGAGATAATGAAATGAAATTGTTGGTGGAAAGAAGTGTATTAAAAAAGTTGTCAAATTTAAATATACAATTAACAAATTTGAGACAAATCAAGTCTAACGGTTCTATTGTAGATAGAAGAGGTTCTTTGACCGAAAGAATTGAAATTGTGAAGGAAATACAACAAATTATTTCGGAACAAGAGCCAAAAATACTAGATTATGTGGCGCGTGGTTTTACACCAATATATGAGTTTTATTTATTGGCGAAGGAACATTCTGCAGAAAATGTTCATATATTAACCAGAAATAGGAGAGACAGTGCTTTGGCGCGAGAAATGGAGGGACAAAGTATATCAAATGAGGGATTTTACATGTATCAAATACCTGAAGAAGGTATTGGAGA
>Ga0115007_10000132_pt1 | contig 45460 bp, 49 predicted proteins | sample ArcOceMetagenome_2_FD_87166 | JGI IMG/M metagenome (GOLD analysis project Ga0115007, IMG submission 87166) | Marine eukaryotic phytoplankton communities from Arctic Ocean - Arctic Ocean ARC135M Metagenome | ecosystem: Environmental > Aquatic > Marine > Oceanic | place: Arctic Ocean | collected...
AACAACAAACCAAAAGTCAGTAGCTCCAAAGCCATCTAAATACCATGCTGCTTGTCTATCATACCCATACTTCATTGAAGACCTTCTGAAGGCATCTAAAGAGCAGTCCTGAGTGGTTTTAATATCAATAAGAATCTTATCTCCATTATCATCTATAATAATCATATCAGCCTTACCTTTACATTTAACCCCTCCAGTCTCCCAAATCCTAACTGATTCTTTATGAGATTTCTCTAGGAATGTATTAGCTACATCATTACTATAAATAATATCAGACATCTGATTGATAGCATTCCATTCAGAGACAGAGATGATAGTTTTCCCCTCATTATCCAATACAAATTCATCCCATACCTTACCTCTTCTAGTCTTACCATCGAATATTGCTATATCTGAATCTACCTTCCCAGGCTCTAGTATTGTTGTATGGAATGCCTTACCAAATGTAAGTGCTGGAGAAGACTCTCCTACCCCTTCAAAATACTCTCTTAGATGCTGAGGTGATTTACCTAATTTACCTAGCATGCTGTTCGTTAGATATTTCCTATCTGCATAGTAAACATCGTCATCAAGAAACTTAATCTCTTGACTTAAAATATCTTCTTCTTTCATTTAACTTTCCTTTACTTCTGGAGCATTCTCCTGTTCCATCGCATCCTGTAGTTTTGAGCGTTGGATTTCAGTCATTGTGTAGTCATTCATTCTCTCAGTAACCACACTTGAATTACCAGCAGTTATAGAAGTCATCATTAAAGCCATAATAGCAGCAGTCATCTTCTTTTTAGTTGCTTTAGCTGGCTTAACAACTTCTTTAGAGTTAGTTGTAGCATCTACATCTTTCGTGTCATCAAGGAGCAATAAATTTCCGAGAGCATATTTTTTTGAATAACTGCTAGAGCTTCCAAAAGATTGTGCTATATCCATTCCTTTACGATTAGGGTCTATTCCTGCTTGTGAAGTTGTTTCTATAAATTCTCCCTCTTCATCAATTAGTCGTGCAGTTGTGAATACAAATAAGTATCCTCCTAATTCCTCTGTTCTCTCTGTGATAGTGAGTGTAAGATTATGCTCCTTAAGATGAGGTTTAAGAGCCTCAAGGATATCTTCTGCACTTCTATACTTATAACCACCAAAATTATTCATCTGTCCTTTAGGAACCTTCAGAGTTGTTTGCATAATGTTTAGTTTTTCGTGCAATGTCTTAGTTACTTTTGTCATTTCTTAATGTTTTAATTGTTAATTTTAATTGTTTGTTTTCTTCTTCTAATTTAATTCTTCTCGACCTTTCTTCATCGTAAGTCATCATCCATACTCTTGTGGACATGGCTAATTGTTCTGTATCTTTAATATACAGCTCTTTCATTTTTCCCATAATTTATTGTTTTAGTTTTTCATACAATCACACCAATCTTTCCAAAACCTTTTACAGCAATGAACTCTTGGATTATATTCATCTTTATCTTTTGGATTTGCTTTTTTATAATCAGCCCACCAAGATGGTTCTTTTACTTTTTCTTTCATATCTATTATTTTAATTTAATACTTTCTTCTAAATCTTCTATATCTTCTTGTGAAAAACCTAACATTCCTGTATTTGAAGGAAGCTGGTTTTCATCTTCAAATGCACTATATTCATCCAACATAAAGGCTAAACTTAATTCACCATCTATATACTCCGCTTTAAAGCCTCCTGTAGCTACGTTTCCTCCATTTAAAATAACTTGTGATAGTAATACACGAGCAGCCACTCTAATCTCTGATTCACATGGTACTCCACCACTTGAAAACCAAACCCATCGTAAGCTATCCATTGCATCAGCTACCCTACTAAAGTTAAAGCCATCCATTATTTCGTCTAATAATTTTTGTTGTGATTCACTCATTATTTCTCTTTAAATTGTATGCAAATATACAACATCCCTTCATATATATTACAATTGTTAATAACTTTTTTAATTGATAGTATCAGTATCCATTCCTTTTATCATAGCTCTAGCCATAGGGTCTAAATCATCTTCATCAGGAGTATCCATATCCCTATGCTTTGTGAATTCATCTACTGAAACTCTGGCGATATGAACGGTTAACTCCATGTCATTTGAACACTCCAGTAGAATGTTTGATAGTGTTTGAAGTCCAGATATATGGTGCATTAAAACTTCTTCTCCCTCTATATCAATTTCATCTCCACTACTCATCTTAGCCATCATTTTGTTTAGGTACTCAGTTACTCCAGGAGCAGTCTCCTTACCGAATTCAAATAGTCCTTCTTGGAGCTTAGTTACTCTTTTGATTATTTGTTCTATATTTTTTTCCATTTGGTGTATATATGTTATATTATCTTATCTTATCTTATCTTATAGCATTGCATCTGCATTGCCGTAGCATTGCTACAGCATACTTTAACCCTGTAAAAATAGGGCTGCCAGTAATAATGTTATCCATACTATAGATTCAACTATGTTTTCTTTGACTCTCATTCTCACTATGAATTATAGTGTAATTAGATGAACTTCATCTGACTCATGTTGTTGGATTAATATGTAATCTGTCTCAGGTCTATGTTTGTCTAGGAGCAATTCCATTACCTCATAGCTACTTAAATCTGGAGCATTCTCCCATTCAGAGATACTCATACCAAATAGTTTTCTAAATTCAGCATTCAATCCAAATGCAGTTAAAAATTCTCTTAATGTAACATACTCTTCTTTTGTTTTTTCTAATACCATTTTTTTGTGTTTTATTTATTATTTTATTTTTTTAAATAGATGAGGTAAAGCTTTTACAGCTGCTTCATTTGCAGATGCAATTATAATACCATTCTCATTCTTTAATATATATGTATTTCTATCTCTATCAAATATATATATACTTCCTTTTTTGACATCCCCTTTAGGATGTTTTTGTGTTACTAGTAATTCTATTTTCATATCTATTGTTTTAGTTCTTTAATTAAATTTCTTCTGTGTCTTTCTTCTATGTAGTTAGACCAACCCATATGTTCTTTAACTTCATCTCCTAGTAGGTGTTCTTCATCATAATACATATCTTCTGCAAAATGTCCTCCACCATTCATAAGGGTAATTCCACTCTTGGATAACCTTTGAATACGCATGATAGTGTTCTCTAAGTGAGTTTCAGTCATATCCTCTAGGAACAGCCCAGTACCATCCTTACAGTAGTGCATGTACCTTTTCTCGCCATCTTTATAATATTTACTCATGGGGGTCATTATCTATTTCTGCTGACACTTTCATTAACTCTTCATACTCACTAACTAATGCAAGAAACCTATCTAGTAATTTCTGCCCATTACCTTTTATTCCAAAGTATTTTTTAATATCAGTAACATACCAATTTCTATGAGGTTTCATATTATGGAGAACATATAAAGATATATCTCTTTTTGATACCATTAAATTATACGCTGCCCTATTCATAGGACTCCCATTCATATCAAAGTTATTATCTAGGTTAAATAATTCATCAGTGAATTGAGTTTTTTCTGCTAACATAGGTAATCCTAGATTAGTCATTATAACTTTTTGTTCTTCTTTTTTCATGTCTATTTATTTATTATTATTAATTAATCGAGCAATACCATATATTCTTCAGGGTAATTCTTTCTGAACCAAGACATACCTTTTTGCATTAAAGGGTACATACCCATCACTTCAGCACCTATAATTAGGTCATACATGGAGCATGCATTAGCATCACAATAGATTTCTCCATATCCCATCCTGTTTTTTATAATACTTCCTTTAGGGTAAACTTGTCCGTCAAACCATTTAGGTAATTCAATGTTCTTTTCTTTCATTTTTTTTATTATTTATTTTTAGTTAGTGTGATGATAGTATTCTAATTAATTACTCCATATCTACAATGCATTAGTAGGCAAAAAGCCAGTATTACTAATATCAATTCTTGTGTATTTGTTAATTTTCTCATTTTATTTATTGTTTTAATTTATACCAACATAACCGCTAGAATAATCATCATCATTATCCTCTTCATAACCATAATTGCCTTTATTATTTTCCTCAAATTCTATTTCCTTGCGACAACTCTCTAACTCTCTTCTTTTAGAATCTTCACAATAGTATGGTATCATAGTAATTTTCTTTGATTGTATTATCTTAAGCCTATGCTCTAATATTTGTAATTTAGTTTCCATATATATTTAATTATTTGGGTTATTTATTTTAGCTATTAATTCTAGAACTGCTTGACCTATACTAGTATTCACTTCATAATCATAATAGTACACTAGGTGGCTCGTGATAGTGTTTCTCATTTCCTCTGTATATCCTACTAGAGAGTCAAATTCATTAGGGTACACTTCATTTAAGTAGTTATTCATACACTCATATTCCTCATATTCTTCAGTATTAAACTTAGACTTAACAAATCCAGCATAAGCAGGTTTAATAATATTGAATTGTAGGTCATGTTCCATCTCTGAGAAGTCTTTATTAAAGCAACTTAATAGTTGGCTGAATAAATATTCACTGTAATTTAATGTTTTTTCCATTTTTATTATTGTTTATAGTTAGATTTAATTTTCCTGAATGCCTCCCAAGTACTAGATTGTAATAGTAATGGAGATATTTCTATTTGTTTAGCCGTATATTTAAAGCAATCGACAAAGAATTGATATTGTGTTTTAGTCATTCCCTGATAATCAGCATCCGTTGTCCATTTATCTAAAGATACTGAAAGAGCGTGTCTATCAATGGTGATGTTTTTAGGGTTATTTGGATACATTATATTAAGATAGAAAGAACTTATCTTAGAGCCTCTTAAAATAGCTAATATAGACTCATCTGAGCCTGATGATGATAGTATTCGCCTTGCTTTATCCTCAAATTGTCTCATGTGGTAGGACTTTCCTACGGCAATCATTTTTTCAGCACATATCATATTCTGACTCCATGTTTTTACAGGAGAGAGTGCAGCTATTACACCAGTAGATTTATTTACACTGATATTATACCTATCTGCTAGAGATTTAGCAAAGCTATTAGCATCTCCATACCAATCTCTTCTATCCTCTTTAGAGGAATTAAGATAAAAGCCAAGTATATTGTTTTTTACCTTAGTTCTAGTAAGAATTTCTCCTTTATATATTTGTTTTTTATTCATCATATTTTCTTTTAGCGTCTGCTTTTTCTTCCATTGCATTTTCTTGAATTCTAGCATCCCTTTCATTTTCATCTTCAGAGTCTTCAAAGTTTTCATCACATTCATCACACCAATTACCATCTATTGCAGAATGGTCATGGCATTCATAACACAATCCTGTTTCAGATAGCTTAGCGTTACAGCAATAAGTACCTTCTGCTTCTTTAAAGTCCGCTCCGCAGCATGGACTAACTTGTTCACTCATAATTATTTATTTAGTTTCTCATAGGACTTGTCCTACGGATTAATACGCTGATACTGGTCTTGACTTATGCTCTTCATAATCAATCTCCATTAGTTCAGCAAAGTATTTTCTTAAGTTAGTTGCTATTATTTCTAGCACTTTATCTGACCTCCAATCATCAAAGGTACAGTCATTAGCTATACTACCTAGCATTCCACCACCTAAGTAGTTTTGATATGCAGTCATTTTTTCTCCCTCCCATTTCTTTCCAAAAGGAGTTAAATCAATTTCAATACCACCACCTCGTGATGATAGTTTTTCCCTAATTACTTTAAATTCCATATCTATTATTTTAAATTAAATTATTCCAAATCATTTCCCCCTCTTTTTCTACATCTATTCCGTCCTTGTATATTTTATCTGTTAAACTATACTTAGTGTTTAGGTAGAAATCTACTATCCGTTGTGTTTCTGCATTAGATATACAGCCGTAAGAAAAAATGGTTTTTTTATCATAGCTGATGTACCATATTGTTTGTATTGGAGGGAATAAACTACCACTACCCTTTTGTCCGTGTAGTTTTGTTCGATAAGATAATTCAAAACCCTCTTCACTTATAAGGGTATCATCTTCAAAACCTCTCCAATTTAAGTTTTCTAATTTTAATATAAACTCGTTAATTTCATTCATTTTCTTTTATTTAGTTTAATAATTCTATCAACTCATTATACTCTTCAACCCATTCAATAGGTATTTTTAATTGAGCAGCACGGTATCTCTCTATAGCTCTGGTAACCTCATTAAATCTTTCGGTATCATTCATGAATCTTGGTCTTAAACCTATTGGTGGTTTAATTGCTATTGGTTGTTTATCTTTTTTCATTTGTTTATTTACTTAGTTTCTCATAGGACTGTCCTACGGGATGATGATAGTATTACCTCTGTATCTTTAATCCAAATGCTTCCATATATTCCACCCAACTCATTAGTTCATCAGTGTTTTCTATGCTATTTAAGGCATCATTCACGCTAATATCCCTATGAAATGGCTGTTTACCCTCAATTTGGTAAGCATATTTGCTTATCTTATCAGCTAAATGGTAAGGATATTGTATAAAACTCCTTACTATACTCGCTCTAATCTCTTTTCCGTGTCCAAAAGCAATACTTCTCGTATCACACCACGCTTTTTTTCCTTGTTCACTTCTTAATACCATGATTTTATTGTTTTAGTTATTATTTAAAAAATATTTACTGTTAAAATTTGATTGTTCACCTTTAAAATTTTTCTCGTATATCAAGGCTCCAAAAGTATTGTTATCATTGTCTTTTAATTGGATTGCGATACAAATTTGGTTCATTTGTGTACACCACCTTTTTACTAATTCATTCATGCTAACAATGTCGGCTTTTGTTTCTAATGTTAATACTATTGTAGGCTCAGGTACTCCATTATATTCCCCATTCATTTCTCTTATATGATAATCTTCAAAGTATCCGCCTTGACGTGCATTATTTATAAGTTCCACCGCTTTACTGTAGTTGTTATTTCCTAATCCTATGTTAATTGTGTATTTCATTTTTTATTATTTGATTTAACTCCCATAGGACTGTCCTATGAGATTATGATAGTTATTGGTTCACTTACCTTGATACAAAAATATCTGCATTAGGGTGTTTAACACAAGCTTGTAGGTAATTCTCTACAAATTGTACAAATTGTTCGTATGTTCCCCAACCATTAATATTCTCAAATTGCTTGAAGTACTCTGGTCTATCTTTTAGGTAAGATAATCCTGCCTCAAGTTCTTTTATTATATTCCTACATTTTGCAGCACCTATTTCTTCAGGTCTCCATAAGGCTTTATAACAACCAGCTTTTTCAGCCATAGTAGTTAAGTTGTGGGTTATATTAGCGTCAAAAACGTCCTCCCATCCTTTATCGTGGGTTTTACCTTTATCATAACTCACCCATTTATTTCTTATTAAATATACATCTAAACTCATGATTATTTTCTTAAAATTAACACTTCTTTTAATACCTTTACTTGTGCCTCTAATTCAGCTATCCTTTTTTTAGAGTAGGTTATGTATTCGTCCATTTGTTCTAGTTTTACTGTAATAGCGATAGTATACTCATCATCTTTAATTGATTTTTCTACCCAAGCTTTTAATCGATTTCTTTCTAATATATTCATCTTTAATTCTTTAAATTGTTTCTCATAGGACTGTCCTACGAGTTTCTCAAAAACTCCTTATCCAATTCCATTTGTTGTTTGAAGTTGGTATTTTTATTCATTCTGCTACTCATAGGGCAACTTGAGGACTTTTCAGTATAATACTCAGCTCTGCTATTCACTTCGTGTACAAGTCCTTTATCAGTCTTTATAACAAGGTACAACACTCCATTTATCCTATAATGATGCAGATTACTTTTACCTTTGTTCTTTAGCTTTTTGCCATTCCATTCCTCTAAAATCCAGCCCTTAGTTTTAGGCACATATCGTGATGATAGTGATAGTGTTTTAGGTTTCACTAACTTTGGTGGCTTAATTAGTCCTTCAATTATCAGTAACTTACGGAGCGATTTTCTAAATTCTATTTTATTCATAGCTTACTTTTTGTTGTTTCTCGTAGGACTGTCCTATGGGATTTGTAGCTATAAAAGGAATCGAACCTCTAGTACCTATTATTTCAGTACCTCAACCAGATTGATAGCTATTTTGATAGGACTTTCAACCTATCTAATATTTGCCTACAATTTTACTACTTAGCTACTTCAATTGACTTCAATAGGGCTTGGCCTAATTTTTGAACCTGAAGTTGAGTCAAGTCACTTTTTTCTGAATCAATTAAGGCTATAATTTTCTCGAATGTAGACTTTTGCGAGCTTTTGGAAATGTATTCCACAAGTGAATAAACTCTAGTTTTTCTATCGAATGATAACTTTAAAGGGCTGAAATTCTCTTCTTTGGTAGTTATCCTTTTTATAGTCTTATTCAAGGTGTTAATACGTTGGTCAGCACTACCTTTTTTACTAGTGTCAAAGATATGATTTGCCGTTGCAATAAGAGTAGCTCCATCTTTGTCCGTTAAATCTGATAGGACTTGTCCTACAAGACTAGCATTGTGCTTATTTGCTAGAGTAAGAGTTGATACTAATTTAGCTACGTTTTTTGTTGGTACTGTAATTACTTTTGTCATGATATAAATTTTAGATTAATTTGTTTTTGTTAATTATAATGCAAGTATACAGCTTTAAAATTAAGTCGTAAGTAATTGATACTCAGAGGGTTAGAGCTAACTGCTTGATAATCAAGGGGTTATAACTGATTGAATACTAAGGGAATAACTATCATGATAATTAGAAACATCGATTCTGGAGGATTAATGGTGTCATGTTGTAACTACTTGATAATGAATATGTTATGGAGCTAAAAAAAGTAATAATTATTTCAATAATAGTTAACTACTTGATAATCAATGATATATAACTAATTGAATATCAATACCTTAGCTATTTGTAAGCAAGTTATTTACATTCTTATTTAGAATTACTATAAATAAGCAATTAATGTGTAAAGTGTTGATACTTAGGCAATTACAAGGTAAAAAGAATGTATAATGATAATTACACTAGATACAACATGATATAAGTAAGGTTTACACCTCTAGTAAGTAAGGTTTAAGGCATTATCTAGTAGTTTTGATACCAATATACTACAAGTACATTAGAAGTCCTTAGAAGTCCTTAAATGGATTATTTAGGTAGTGGCTAGAGTATATACTAATATATACTAGAAATCCTAATATCGTGCTAACAAGTTATTAAATAGTTTTCAACAATAATGAAGGGGTGATTATACCTCTATCATTAAGTCCTCCTTAACAATTAATTTACTCCAGTCTAATAATTAGTTTTGATTAATCATATATATAATTTAGTTGCTCCATAAATAAAGTTTAGGCATGCCTAAAAATATATATGTAGGTACCCAGTCTAGTGAGTTCACTTTGGGATTAGGATTAGTAGGGTGCTGTATGGTGTATTATCCCTCCCCTTAGTATATCTGGTATCTTTTTATATACTCCCCTTAGTATATCTAGTATCTTATACTCCCCCTTATGTGATACAACTATTATCTTAGTATACCCTGTAAATATAACAAAGGTATGCTACGGCATTGCTATGGCATTGCTGTTGTAATGCTATAAGAATCAATATAGATATATAATAGATATATACTAATAATAGATATATACTAATCTTATATACTAATATATACTTTATATATTAATCTTATATATTAATATATATAGGGAATACAGTGAGTTAAAAAGGGTAGAGGTAAGTGATTAAGGTATAACATAGGGTACCCATATGCACAGGAAGGCTGTTATACTGACGTTTAAGGGGTGTTACTATATGCTGGGGTGTGTATACCTCTCTTGTCTTGTGAACGTGGCTTAAAGCTCGTTATGGGGACTTAAGGTGATTAGGTAATAAAAAACCCCAGAGGTATTAGCTCCAGGGTTAGTGTATTGTAGTTGGTTAGGTATTACTTCCTCTTTCCTGTTCCAGATGATTTTCTCCCTTTAGGATAGCTATGACTAACTCCTTTCTTTCTTCCTCCTTCTCCTGCTTTCCCTCTGTTTGATTTAACAGTTCTACAGACACAATTAGATGGAGCGTTGTTTCTTGGATTACCATCCTTGTGATGAACCTCCTTGCCAGCAGGACACTTCTTCTTCCTAGCAGCAGTATTTCTGGCAGCTCTATCTTTCTTTGCTTTTGTGGAGCTTTGAAACTTCTTGTATTCGTCTTTATAATCTCTAGCCATTATTTATTGCATTTACAAGGTTTACTTTTACACTTCTTACACTTACTTGAACATCCGCATCCCATAATTAAATATTTTTAGTTAGGGTACAAATATAGGCAAATAGTTTTTATTAACAAACGAATTTCTTTTAAAATAATTTACTACATTTGTATTATAATTTAAAATAAACTAAAATGTCAAACAAAAAGAAACTACCCAATCTAGGGGTTAAAGTTTGGAACCTAGCCAAGGCCGTAACCAAATATGCAGCATACGGATTCAAGACAGTATCATTAGCAACATACAAAGAGAGATTAAGTGAATGTGATAAATGTGAACATCGAGTAGGAAGTTCGTGTGGACTATGTGGATGTGATACAGAGTTAAAGGCCGAGTGGTCAACTGAAGAGTGTCCAGATAATAGATGGAAAGCTACAGTATAATGGATATACCAACAGGATTAATAAGAAAGGTTATAGTTATGGCAGGAGACCGTGATATAACATACGTTAGAGGAAACTCAATAGCCAGAGGAACAATTAAGATTGTAGACATCACCTTTGACCAAGCATATTCAATGCAATACAATAAACCTAGATACAATATCTATGTGCAAGAGATAGACTCTGAGTTCACTAGACTATGGAAATCAATACCAGGAGACTACTGCTTACCAGAATATGAAACAGGAATCGAAACAATTGAAGACAATGATTAAAGGAGTATTTGGAAGTATGGTTTTAATAGAACTAGAGAAAGAAACAGAAGACTCTACGGTATTAGAGAATGGAACTAAGCTATGGTTAGATACAGAGATAGATAGACTATGGCATGCAAGGCAGAGTGGTATCGTTAGACACGCAGCTACCACATCAACTAAGCGAGTAGAAGACAACATTCAATTAAAAGATGGAGACAAAGTTTACTTCCATCATTTCGTTATCGACAGTAAGATTGAATTGGATGGAGAGAAATTCTACAAGGCAGATGTAAATCAAATATATGCCAAAGAAGATGAAGACGGTAATATCGTTATGCTCCAGGATTATATCTTTGTGGAGCCAGTCACCAACAGTGACCGTGTTAAAACAGATTCAGGGATTACGATAGCACATGAAGAGGAAATAGTAAACGAAGGTATCGTAAGACATGTCAATCAATTCACAAGTAAAGTAATCGAAGTAGAAGTAGGCGATAGAGTACTGTTTACAAAGAACTCCAATTACAAGATGAACGTGGGAGATAAAAAGTATTACAGAATGAGAGACTACGATACATTGGCCGTAATAGGATAACCATGGAAGAGAAAACAGAAATACAGATATACTTAGAAGAAACTTCAGTGCATCTTCTTAAAGCAGCTAAGGCAGGAATCAAAACACTTATAGCTGAAGTAGAGAGAGATATCGGTGATGACCTAGCAGATGAAAAACGTAAGTCAGCAATAGAGTCTAAAAAGAAAGCCTTTCTAGATGCAAGAGAAATGATGTCAGCACTAGCCTCTCTAGATAGAGATTTAAAGGGAGAGCCAGAACCTGAAGATGATTCAGCAGATAACCACTTTAAAAAAGGCTCCGCAGAAAGACACGCTAAAAAACTACAATAGATATGAACAGAGAAAAGTTAGAAAAAAACATTGCAAGTAATTTAACAATAGACCTTGATGTTGAAAAGTTTATAGAGGTTACATTGTTAGATGTTGAAAAATACGCTAACCAAAGAGTGGTTGAGGAATTACACAAGGTTTGTGATGGGTATATGGGTGATGATATTATGTCAGTAGAATATATAATACAAAGAGTTAAAGAACTAAAGCAATAGATATGGAAGAATACCAAGTTAAACAAGAGTTACTAGAAGATACAATGTATTGGTCATATTTGCTTATAACAAAACAGATGACCTTTGATGAACTGTTAGATTCAGATGAAGACTTTGGATTAATATATAATCCAGATGATATGGATTCTGATTTTGATACGGCTATTGATACTCTTCTTGATTATTTTATATATAAGGAGGAGTATGAAAAATGCCAAGACTTGGTTGACGTGAGGGAATCGTATAAATAAAAAAAGGGCTTTCGCCCCTTTTGTACTTCAGGTATAGCTTATGTTCTATTAATTCACTATATTTGTAATATTAATTAAATAATGAACGAAAAGAAAATACAAAACATAAGTATTGATATTCCTAAGAAACCAAAGCTCAAAGATATAGACGGGTTTAATAGAAGTAAGAAGAACCAGAAGTGGAAGAGAAATCCAATCCCAGATAATTGGGAAACCTTATCAGCAAAGAAACAAGATAAGTTTATAGACTTGGAATTTGAAAGAAGGGGGAATGGTTACTGGTTTATGAATAACGGTGTAGCTACCTATATAACAGGTGCTCATTATTATTATATGAACTGGTGTCAGATTGACATAGGTTATCCAGACTACTGGGATAGAGATAGAAGATTCTTTTTAGTTTGGAATGCAGTAAGAGAGAATACAGATGCTTTTGGATTGATAATGCCTAAGCACAGAAGACAAGGTGCATCTTGGAAGGCAGCAGCAATAGTACTACATGATGTATCATCATCATTCAATGCTAGTGGAGGAATGTTATCTAAGACAGGTTCAGATGCAAAGAAGCTCTTTGACAAGGTTGTTTATATTTTTAGAAAGTTACCCTCTTTCTTTCAGCCAATTATTGAAGGTACAGACTCACCGAAGACTGTATTATCATTTAAGAAGCCTGGGGAAAGAATAACTAAAAATAATACCAAAGTAAAAACATCGGAAGCTTTAGAGTCTCAGATTGATTGGAGGAATACTAAAAACAATTCCTATGATGGAGAAAAACTAAAGACCTTTATATCGGATGAGGGAGGTAAGTGGTTAGAAGCAGATGTATCTAAGAACTGGCAGATTGTAAAGCCAGCCTTATCTCAAGGGAGAAAGATAATAGGTAAAGCATTCTTACCGTCAACTGTTAATGAGATGAATGAAGGGGGTGCAGCGTTTAAAGATATCTGGGATGATTCAGACCAAGAGGATATAGTACTAGGGACTAAGAGAACTCGTTCAGGACTGTTTAGATACTTTACTCCAGCTTATGATGGGTTTGAAGGATTCATTGATGAATTTGGAATGTCAGTTATAGATAATCCAAAGAAAGGAACTAAAGATAAATATGGAGACCTAATTGATATAGGCTCCAAAGAATATCTTACAAAGATAAGAGAAGGATTTAAAAATGATACAAATAAGTTAGCAGAACATAAAAGACAATTCCCTTGGACTCCAGAGGAAGCGTTTAGGGTTAATACAGATACATGCTTATTTGATTCAGAAAGAATATACCAGCAAATAGATTACATCGAAGGAACTGGTGGAGCTATGGTAACGAAGGGAGATTTTAGATGGGAGAATGGAGTCAGAGACTCAAGAGTAATTTGGACACCATCAGCAAAAGGAAAGTGGAGTGTTGTTGCTCTACCTGAGAAAGAAAAAAGAAATGCAAAGAAAAAGACATACTTAGGATGGAGCCCTTCTAATGAATTGGAATTCGTGTCAGGTTGTGACCCGTTTGACCATGATGTTACTACAGATGGAAGAAGGTCTGATGCAGCAGCATATATGTTTAGAAAGCTTGATGTTCATGACCAAGATAACTCTCATATGTTTGTTGCACAGTATATACATAGACCTCCAAAAGCAGAGTTGTTTTTTGAGGATATGCTTATGATGTCTGTATTTTATGGAGCTCCAATGTTAGTAGAGAATAATAAGATAGGATTGATACAATATTTTAAACGAAGAGGGTACGAAGGATTCTTAATGGCTAGACCTGAATCTACGCATACTAAGTTTAGTAGAAAGCAAACAGAGGTTGGAATACCAGCTACAGGTTCAGCAGTAGCAAATTCTATAGTAGATTCAATACAGGCCTATGTATATGATTATGTAGGTATAAATGAAGAAACTGGTTCGGTAGGTAGAGTGTTCTTTTATGAGCTACTAAAAGATTGGTTAGAGTTTGATGTAAATAATAGAACTAAGTTTGATGCGAGTATGGCGAGTGGGTTTACTCTTCTAGCATCTCAGAAGCATGTTAAACCAAAAATAGAAATAAAAAGAACTGCACCTTTTGTGCATAGATATAGTAATAATGGAAGCATATCAAAAAGAATACGATAATGAGTAAAATACAAATTGGAGGGTATCCAGACCCTCAAGCTTCACGAGAAGAGAAGCAAGAAGATAGCTATGGAATAGAATACTTTAAAAGAATGTATGGTGAATGGAGCAATGAAGAATCAGGTGATGTTACTCATTCCTCTAGAAGCGAGAGATATAGAAAGTGTAGAGAGTATTCTTCAGGCATGCAATCTATTGAACCATATAAAGAATTAATGGGAGCTACTGGTGACTCATCATTCTTAAGTCTTAATTGGGAGGTAGTTCCTGTTATACCAAAATTTGTTGATGTTATTGTAGGAGGACTTACCAATCAAGATTATAAGATTAAGTGTACCTCTATTGACAAGGTATCTCAAGATAAACGCTCTAAAGATAAATTAGAGTTACTTACTAAAATGCACTCCAAGCAGTTCATGGAGGAGGTTACAGAACTATCTGGACTTCCTTTAAATGCAGGTTTTGATGACTTGCCAGAAGATAAAGATGAGCTTGAGCTTTATATGCAGCTAAAATATAAACAAGCCATAGAGATTGCAATGGAAGAAGGAATTGAATTAACATTCTATTTGAATGATTGGGAGGAGATTAAGAAAGGAGTCATTAGAGATATAATTGATATTAATTTTGGAGGAACTAAGACATCCGTAGAAGACGGCCAGCTAAGAATAAGACGAGTAGACCCTGCGAATCTAATTACATCTCACTCAACAAGGCCAGACTTTAAAAACATACAGCATGCAGGTGAGATAACATACATGACTATACATGAGTTAAAGAAACTTGCAGGAGATGCTTTTACTACAGATGAGTATGATGAAATTGGTAGAAATAATCTAGGGGTGTTTGGTAATTCCAAATCGGTTGGTAATAATACAGGAAACAATCAGAATGATTCAGGATTGTATGATTCATTTAAGATAGCAGTATTGGACGGTGCATTCAAATCTACTGACGCATTACATTACGAAAAGAAACATAATAAATTCGGTGGTCATTCTATTAATAAAAAGAGCACTGGATATAAAGCTCCAAAGAAATCTAAATACAAGAGGGAGCAAATAAAAACTCATATAGAAAATATATACAAAGGAAGTTGGATTGTAGGTACTGACTCTATTTTTGGTTACGGATTAGCAACAAATATATTAAGACCTAAGTCTAATCTTTCTAGAGCTATACTACCTTATTCTTTATACTCTCCTAATATGAGAAATATGAATAGCAAAGGATTGGTAGAGAGAATGATGCCTTTTGCTGACCAGATTCAGTTATGCCACCTTAAGATTCAACACTTAATGTCTAAAGCTAAGCCAAAGGGTTCTGCTATTGAATTAGGAGCTATTGAAAATGTAGGTAAAGGAGATGGAGGTACATTTACTCCCATAGAGGTTCAAGATATATACCAACAAACAGGTAATCTTTATTATAGAGCTCAATCAGATGATGGTGCTCCAACTCAAGTAAATCCAATACAGGAATTAGGAGGAGGTATTGGAGGGGCTCTACAAGAAATAATTGCTATCTATCAGTACAACATGCAGATGATTAGAGATGTTACTGGTATCAATGAAGTTAGAGATGCATCACAGCCAGATAAAGAATCTTTAGTTGGTGTTAATAAGATGGCTTTACTTGCTTCAAACAATGCAACTAGATGGATTAACCAGGCCGTACTATCTATTACTCAAGCAACAGCAACTAGTATTGCATTAAGAGTGAGTGATTTAGTTAAATACAAAGGAACTTATAAGGGATATGTAAGAGCTATAGGTGAGTTTAATATGAAAGTTATAGAAGTAAGTAAAGATGTAACCATGGCCGACTATGGGATTATGATTGAACCATTACCAGATGAAGAGGAGAGAGCATTATTAGAAAGTAATATTCAAATGTCAATTCAGCAAGGAGCACTTAGATTAGAAGATGCTATTATAGTTAGAGGTATAAAAAACACTAAACTAGCAAATCAAATGCTAATACTTAGGAGAAAGAAATATGCTACAGAACAGAATGAAACAGCTCAAGCTAATGCTCAGGCTAATGCTCAACAGCAACAGCAATCAATACAAGCTAAGTCTCAATCTGATTCTCAATTAAAGCAAATGGATGCTCAAATTGGTATGCAAAAACTTCAAGCGGAATATGAAATGAAAGAAAAATTTGCTCAGGCCGAACACGAAAGAACATTAAAAGAACTAGAGTATAGTGGTTCTATAAAAACAGACCACATTGAATTATCTCAGGATGATTCAGACCTAGTAAGAAATAGTGTTAAATAAAATAAGTAGGTATTCTAAATATTTTTCACTATATTTGTAGTAATTAAATTTAAAATTAAAAACAATGTCAAAGAACAGATTTGAAGAGATGGCTGCTAAAAGCATGGGGATGGATATAGCAGAAGAAGTAGCTCAGGTGGAAACACCTACAATAGAAACCCAAACAGTAGTTGAACCAGCTGCGGAAGTAATTCCAGTAGAAGGAGCAACTGAAGATAGTTCTTTGAAAGAAGATATTGCTAAAGAAACGGGTGATGACACAACACCTGCTCCAGAAGTTAGTTTTGAATCCCTGTTAGGCGAAAAGTCGGAAGGGAAGTATGAAACTTATGAGCAGATTGAAGAAGCACTTAATACAGCTAACGGCAGTTCAGTAAGTTTTGCTAACGAACAGATAGAAAAACTAAATGAGTATGTTGCTAAAGGCGGTGATGTTTCTGAGTATCTAAGGACTCAAACAGCTGATTATAGTGAGATGGATGAATCAAGTGTTGTCAAAGCGTCAATGAGGTTTAATAACCCAGACCTAGATAATGAAGATATTGATTTGTTATTTCAAGATAAGTACAAGTTAGATGAGGACGAATATACGGATAGTGAGATTAGATTGTCTAAGATAAAATTAAAGCAAGCTTCAAAACTTGCTAAATCTGAACTTATTAAATTTCAACAAGAAAACTCGACTCCACAAAACTTTCAAAATGCAGAAGCCGATAAGGCTCAGCTAGAGAGTGATGCCAGACAATGGTCTGCAAAGGTTGATGATTCTATTAAGGAATTTAAAAGTGTTGACTTTGATATTAACAGTAAAGGAGATAAATTTTCCTTTGAGTTAAATGAGAAGGCATTAGAAACTGTTTCACACTCCACCAAGAATTTAGGCGAATTCTGGAATAGGTATGTCAATAAGGACGGAAGTGAGAATATCACTAAACTCGCTAGAGACATGGCTTCACTAGATAATTTAGATTCTATCGTTAGAAATGCTTATGCACAAGGAGCTTCAGGAGGGAAAGAAGATGTCATTAAAGATATCACAAATCCATCTTACAGCCCTGATAGCAGAGGTGATTCTAGCAAACCACTTTCTATGGATGCACAAATTGCTGCTGAACTTAGAAAAAATATGTAATAAATATTAATGCTAAAAAAATAAAAAAATGGCTTATACTACAACTCCTGGAATTCCAAGTGCTTTTCAGGTCGCTACAAGCGAAAATTATATATCTACATTAAGTCTTCATAAACCAGAGGTTGCTGAGGATTTTGTAAGTAGATATGGAGACCAATCTTTAATGGGTTTCTTAGATTCTGTAGGAGCAATGGCTCCTGTTGCTCAAAGAAAATTCGAACATTATGAGGATGACTGGTTACACCAAAACTTTACTGCTGCTGCTGTAACTATTGCTGCTGCTGGTACTTCAATTACAATGGCTGCTGCTTCTTCATCTACTGCTGCTGCTACTGGTTCATATTTCTTAAGAGTTGGAGATATCGTTCAGAATAAGAACGGAGAAATTGCGTTATGTACTGTTCGTCATGCTACTAACGGAACTGCAACATTAGTTCCTTATAAGAATGCTGCATGGACTGCAATGGCTGCTTCTGATATATACATCATTATCGGTAATGAGCACGAAGAAGGTACTGGTCAACCAGCTGGAATTACTCCAACTGCTAACCACTACGAGAATAACACAATGATTTTAAAAGACTCTTTCGAGGTTACTGGTTCAGAGGCTACTAATAAAATCTGGTTCAAAGTGAATGATGCTGCTACTGGAAAATCTGGTTACTTATGGTACTTAAAAGGTGAAGGAGATACTTACAAGCGTTTCAATAACTACTGTGAGACTCAAATGCTTTTAGGTCAAGTTGCTACAAATACAAACTTACCAGGAACAATTGGTGCTGGAGGTATTTCAGGAACTGAAGGTCTTATTGACTTCATGAGAAGTGGAAATTCACAGACTTATACTGCTGGTACATTCGGTTCTACTGCGTTTGATACAATGATTAAAGCTTTAGATGCTCAGAAAGGAGCTAAAGAGAATACTATATGGGCTGGTCTTGATTTATCACTTGATATTGATGATTCAATGGCTGCTATGTCTGGTATGACTGCTGGAGGAATTCAGTATGGAGCTTTTAATGGAAACAAAGAAATCGCTCTTGCTTTTGGATTTAGTTCTTTTACTAGAGGTGGATATACTTTCCATAAGAAAATCTATGATGCTTTAAGTTACTCTCCAATGATGGGAGCTACTGGTTTTGATTACGCTGGAATGGGATTGGTTATTCCTGGAGACGCTGGAAGAGATGCTAAAACTAGAGAGTCTATTCCTTCTTTAAGAGTTCGTTACAAAGAAGCTGGAGGTTACTCAAGAAAGATGGAGCACTGGTTAACAGGTTCTGCTGGATTAGCTAACCCTACTAACGATGAGGATAACATGAAAGCTCATTACAGAACTGAAAGAGGTTTTGAAGGATTTGCAAACAATAGATTCGCACTAATTGAATTAGCGTAGTTTCTAAACAATAATAGAGAGGGAGGATTTGTCTCCTCCCTTTCTTTTTTATTAATTAAATTTTAAAAAAATGACAAACAAGAAAAGAAAGCCAGTTGTTTTTCAACTGACGAGAAGGAATGAAAAGCCTTCTATTGCAGGAAAAAATTATCCTGTAAGCCATAGAATCCCATCTGAAGATGAGGTGTATGACGAAGAAACAGGAAGAAACAGAATGATTAGGTATGCGATTGGTGAACAATCTATATACTTAGATGAACAAACATCTGATAATCCTGTATTAGGAGATATCATTTTTGCAAATGGTATATTAATAGTACAATACCAACAAGTAACATTAAGAGAATTTCTTCAAGCTTCTAATTGGAATAAATCAAATCCAGATAGAATGGCTACTAAACGTATTATCTATGAAACTTTAGATGGAGAGGTAGATGCTCAAAAGAATCTTGAAAATCTTGAAGTGGAATTCCATGCAATGGAGTTACTAATGGAGATGGACGCTCAAAAGATGATTGGGTATGCTAGAGCTCTTGGAGTTAATGTTGATAGAAGTATGTATGAGGTTAAACATGATATGATGGTTATGGCTAAAAATCAGCCTCAACTATTCTTAGATGAAATCTCTAATCCAAAAACAGAAAGAATGCAGGTAGTTTTAGATGCTGAAGACGAAAGAATAATTGTTGTTAATGCTGCAAAGAGACAAATATTCTGGGGATTCGGTGCTAAAGAAGTTATCACAACAGTACCTGTCGGAATAGACCCTAAAGCTCATTTTGTAGATTATACATTTGGAGATGAAGGTCAAGAAGTATTTAAGAAAATAAAGAAAGTCTTAGCTGGAGAAGTTGCTCCAATTAAGGCAAAAGAAAAAGCTACAGTTAAAGCGTAGTAGTATCTTATATTTGTAATTTGTTTTAAGGGGGTATGTTTATTCATATCCCCTTTTTTATATAGATAAAATTCACTATATTTGTGTCAATAAAAATTGTGTAAATTATGGCTGCAATTATCTATCCAACAGTAGATTCCTTAGACATCTGTCTAAATCTTAATTCAGGGATGTTTGAATTTAGAGATAATAATGATTATCTTGGTGGAACTAGTCCAGTTCCTCATACAATAGATATAGATATAGAGCACTCTAATGGTACTCTAGCTTACACAGGTTTAGAGGATATTACAATAGATAATATTTTCTCTAATCTAAGGACATACGACTCCTTGAATAAACTGGGGGAGAATCTTTCGATACCTATCCCTAGATACTCATCAACTGATTATATTGACGATGTTTATAAAATAACTTTTAATTGGCACTTTGGAGGAACGATAACTTCTCAATCCTCTAAGGTTGTTTATATCAATGCTTCAGATTTAGATTTATACAATGATTTAGAAATAAACGCTTCATTAACGTACAAATGTGATGGAAGGATGGAGAGTAATGATATGACTGATTATATTGTATCAGCTACTCCATATACATTTACAAGAACCCATGAATTATTCTCTCAGTTATCTTTAGGAGCTCCATTAGTAACTACAGGAGGTTCGTATACATCTCACGAGTTATATGCTGGTGGATGGAATAGTGTTATTACTACAGACATAGTATGGACTACTCCTGCTGTAGCTGGATATCCAGATAGTTTCATTGGAGCATGTTTTAAGAAAACAATTACAGGTTCGGATACAGATTCAGTTAATTGCAATATAGATGCATGTGTTATAAATCAATTCATGAAGAACATCAAGAAAAGGTATGATGATTCTGTATGCGATAGAGATATAATCAACATAAAGAAAAACAAAGCTAAATACCAAAGAGCAATAGAGCTAATGGTATTATATAGTACTGGAGATGACTCTCAATGTGGAGGTGACTTCCAGGAGCTATGGGATATACTAGAGATAGCCAACTTAGATGACATAACCTCACTAAGCTGCTGTGGAGACCCTACAGTTAACGATTCTATGGTTACGGGAGGTAATTCTGGAGGAGGCAGTGGAGGTTCTGGAGAGGGAAAGCCTGATGAACCAACATCTTGTCCTTGTTCTGATTCTAACTACTGGTCGGCAGCTACTCAAATGGCAGGAAGCTACAATGTAGGAGACTACCTTAAATATGAATTAACTTCGGCTTCAGGAAGCACTTATGAATTATGTTACGAGTTGTATCTAATTCCAACAGAAGGTTTTAACGCTTCTTCAGTTCTTAATGAAGAGCCAGGAAAAGATAACAATGCTTACTGGAATTATATATCCTGCACAAGCTATCCTATTGTATTCGGATGTACAGACCCTTTAGCAGATAACTACAATGCAGATGCAGACGTAGATGATGTTAATAATGCATGCACATACACTGTTAATAATAGTTGTATAGGAGCAACATGGATACCTGATAGAAATTTTGAGACTGCATTAATAGCTTTAGGAATAGATTCAGGAAGTATAGATGGCTCTGTCAATAATGCTAACATATGCTCTTTAACTAGTTTAGTTGTAGACTCCAGTAGTATTTCTTCCTTGTCAGGTATTGAAGCTTTTACTTCTTTGACTTTTTTTATTTGTGGTATTAATCAACTTACAAGTATAGACTTAAGCTCTAATAATGCTTTATTATTTTTATCTTTGGCAACTAATCAACTTACCAGTCTTGATGTAAGTGCTAATATCAATTTAGAAACTTTGTATTGTGGTTGGAATCAACTTACAAGCATAGATTTAAGTAGCAATACTAATTTAATTTCTTTATGGTGCAGTAATAATCAACTCACATCATTAACATTAGGCACTGGAATTGATTTAAACAACTTAGTTCTTAACGCTATAGATAACGATGCCTCATTAGTTATACATGTAGGAACATCAGCAAGAGTAACTCTTGCTCAATCTTTATTTACAGTGGCTAATCTTGATATATCAACAGGAACTACATTCGCAATATAACTATGAGAAATCAAAATACAGAATCATCCGACTTCAAACGAAAAAACAGCGATAAGCTTATTAATAAAAAAGTAGGACATAAAGGTGATTATGCTATAGTGAAGATTGGCAGTCCTTTTATAACCTCTGTAAAGACGGGTGCAGGAACCACTGGAGACCCTTATATATATACTGTTGATTTATCTTCAGATTTAACAACCGACTTAGCTTCAGAAAGAACAGCATCAGAAACTCTAAAGTCAGATGTAGCTGTGCAGAAGGCATTGTCTACTATGCATGGATTCGATACAGATTCACATGTAAGAGATGTAAGTACAATATCCTTTTCATCTTTAATTAAGACTAATGAGAATTCTAGTATTATAACTAATACAGAAGTAGCTAATAACACAAGTATAAGTTATAGTGTATTGAGCTCTCACGCTGATAATAGCTCAATAAGTAATAACAATCTATTTTACATAGATATTAATAGCACTAGCTTAACTCCTACATCCATAAAAGGATTAGTTGATTTAGAGGGATATGAGATAGAAGTGATAGATAAAAGCACTAATAACATACAGTTTAAAATAACATACAATGCGATTGATGTAACTAATAAACACCTTTTAGATGAGTCTGATTTAACGGTCAGCTTTGTTATAGAATGGTAGGTTTACTGGGAGAAATTCATTATATTTGTAACAATTATATACATACACCATGCCGATAACATTTGATTTACTCTTTAACATGTCTTCTAACGAAGTCACTTTTAGCGATACAACTGATTACACAGGATACACAACACCTGTACATGGGGTTGTAAGTATTGTAAGTACTACATTTGGAGCTTTAAACACTCCAGGAACCAATCTTGTACCCGATATAACAATACCAACTGGAGATTTTAGTCCAAGTGGTCAGGTTTCAAGAGATTTAATGGTAACAACGGCTTTACCAGCTTCAGGTACAACTCCTTTTAATGGGGATTGGACTGTAACCTACTCTATATACGACAATGCAGGAGCAGGAACGGTAGAAGTAGCTGTAACTAAATCCTTTACCTTCACTTATGAATTTAACCCAGCACTATCTATAGCAGTCTCTAATATTGCATCTCAAGTTACATCAACAGATTCTACAGACTACTCAAATGGAGGAACACAGACTTTACTTAGTGAGACAAAAGCACATTCAGTATATGCTCCTTTAGGGTCTTTAGATTCAGCAGGAGCGGCTATACCATCTCCAGCAAACACAGGTAGCTCTTCAGTAATAACATACACTGGGATAACTACGGGTATATGGTCGTCACTAGTAACCAATACTTTTATTGTAGAGCGAAATCCAGGGTTAGGTTCAGATAAAACTTATCAAATTAAAACCTCAATACAATATGATGCATATTCAACTGTTAGTAGCAGTGTAGGGTTGTGCAATGTTTATTGCTGTTTAAAGGCTTTAAACACAAGATATGAGGAGGCTAAGTGCATGAACAAATCATTAGCTGAAAATTATAAAAATAAAATAGAGGATGTAACTAGATTAGTAACTCTATATAATCAATCCGTTGCTTGTGGGTTAAATGATGATGCCGATGGTTATTTAACGGAGATTAAAAATATATCTGAATGCAACACTGAATGTGATTGCTATGGAGTAGATGGTGCTCCAGCTTTAGTTCCTATTGTATCTGGAACTTCATCTGTATCTTATGAGTTAGCAGCAGCTTCTTCTAATTTAAGAATAACTTCTACAGGAACAGGAACATCTGCTGACCCCGTAGTTTATGAAATAGATTTAGGTACTGTAGTAGCAGGTAATATAAATTATGTAGCAGAGAACTTAAATGCTGCAAAAAATGAATTAGCTACTATTCAAGCTAACATAGCTACAGTATCCACTGATATATCTAATTTGAATTTAGGTGTGATTCAGCAAGTATATGATTTATCAATAAATAGTTCTGCTAGTACAATAGCTGTAACTCCTTTATTCACTACATCTCAATTATTCGATAGCGATACGGTAGCTGTATTTGATAATATTGGAGATGGTAATTTTGATGACTTAAATTGCTCGTTTACTGTTTCAGATATGTATATAGTATCAAATCAAGATTCCTTTTCATTAACTCCTAATACATATGAGGATAACGGACTTAAAGTTGATATAGTAAGTAAATCATCAACTGGAACTGGTAGTTTTGTTTTTAGATTATTAGATTCAGAAACCAATCAACCTGTAACGAATAGAAACTTATCTAATTACGCAAGTAATATAAATATAACATTTAGAATAATAACAAAATAAAATGGCAATAAATAACTTAGGAAACGGGAGTGGGTATCTTTACATCACTAATGCAAGTGACGAGATATTATCTAACATAGTAAATAATACTAACGGAAGGAAATCAGTATTAAAGGATGCATTAATCAATGCAACTTTAGCTGATAACTCAACAAGTATCACTGGAGATAGAAAATACTTTATTAATACAGCTGGAACTGAAGGTTCTATAGCTGGAGCTACAGATATCACTAATTATGTTACATCTATAGGATTGAATAATAGATTCTTAGTGGATGACGCTACAATAGCTACTGGAGTGATTCCCTACACTAGGAAGGGGAGTATTCAAAGGCTTAGGATTGATACACAAGGAGCTACATCTACAGATAATGTTTTCCGTATAACCGAAACTAATGCATACGCAACAGATGGAGATATTCTAATTATTGTAGGAGAAAGTTCTGCAAGAGTAGTTACTGTATTAGATAAAGATTCAGCAGAGGCTGCTACAGATAATTCTAGCTCAGCTCCTACAGGTGTTGGTATCTTAGCCTTAGACAGTGCTACGGCATTCTCTACTTCTGATGATTTATTTACTTTAATGCTACAGTATAATGCTGACAACGATATATGGTACGAAATCAACAGAGCTCCTGGAGCAGTAATTACTGACGCTAAACTTAGAGCTGCAAGTATTAATATCCCTAAGAATGGTGCTGAATTAATTACATCTATAGTGTCAGGAGGCTCATTTACTCCTACTGTAGATACTACGGCTGGGACTATACATGTATCAGGAACTCATGATATAGGTGCTGGAGCATATACAATTAACCCACCTACAGGAGGAACCCCATTAGAGGGAGATGAGTTTACTGTAGTTTGGAGTGCTAATTTAACTACAACTGGAGTTGTCACTGTATTTGATGTAGTTTTAGACTCTTCTAATTATGGAACAGGAGCTACAGAAACAGTAGAGATAAAAACAAGATACATATCTGGAGCTTGGACAAAAGGAGCTGTTATTAAAGACACTAAAGCTATAACTGAAGGCTTAGAGCCAGTAATACCTAATCCATCATCTACAGGACAGTTTTTAACATCAACTACATCTGGAGTTAGAAGTTGGTCTACGATTAACACAGGAATCAAGACATTAATATTTAATTATAATTTTGATGTACATGGAGGAGATGTTGGGACTGTATCAATCCCTCTTTCAACGAATGGACAAGCTATCCCAGCTGGAGCTATTGTATTACCAGCTATGAGTGTTGTTGAGAATATATCAATACCAGCAGGAGCAGAAGGAACGACAATTAAAATAGGTATAGCCCCTTCAGTAGTTACTGGAGGCTCTTTAGCTATTGATGATGATTACTTTGTAGTGGCAAAAACTCTTACTGTATCTCCTTATTCAACTAAAAATGGAGTTGAAATGGGAGTTGGAGTAGCAGGTAAGCTTGCTGGAACTGGAACTGTAACGGTTACACTAGGAGTGGGAGATGTGACTAGTGGAGAATTTAATATCATCGTAGCTTATTACGAATCATAAAACAAAATAAATGGCTATAAATATTGACGAATTATATAAGTTTGTTCAGTTTGTTGCTAACAAAGAGCAATCTGGATTTATCAAACCCTCAGAGTTCAACTTGTCAGTTGATAGAGCTCAGATGCAATTATTTATGGAGAGATACGGAAACCCTGCTGAGTATCAGCCAGGAAGACCAATCCCTAGAGTTGCATACAATCAAACTCAGAAAATCTCTGATGATTTAAGAGAATTTATAGTTAGAGGAACTCTTTATGTACCTGCAACTGGTATAATGGAGTATCCTTTAGATTACCTACACTTTTCTTCAGCTTCATCCACATACTTAGATAGTTCGATATCAAGTAAGGATATGAATTCAGATTGTCCTGGCTGTAGTAAAGAAGAGAAGAGAAAAAACATTAAAGCTTCTGTTGTAAATAAAGTTGTAAGCGTTAGACCTATAGATGATTTTGAATTAGCTAATATTCTTGGTTCTTCTATTGTAGCTCCTACAAGAGAGTATCCAATATTAACTTTCTATAGTGAAGGAGTTCAGTATCATCCTAAAGACATAGGTTCTGTTGATTTTGTTTACTTAAGAAGACCAGCTAAAGCATTATGGGCTTTTACAACTCCAGCTTCAAAGCCTCAGTATGATGCAGCTAACTCCATTGATTTAGAGTGGCCTGAACAAGTGTTTAATGAGATTGCAGTTAGAATATTATCTTTTGTAGGCATTAACCTTAGAGAAGCTGATTTAACTCAATACAGTGAAGGTAAACGACAAACAGGAATATAAATGGCTACTACAAAAAAACAATTAGCAGAACAGATACTTAGGATACTTAATTCAGGAGATATAAGTACGGATAATTCTATAGACCCTAGAGAACTTCTTTTAGCTATAGAGCAAGAGAGAGATAGATTGGTTAGGCTTAGGTTGTTTGAATCCATGAAGATGGGTAATCCTACAATACCTGGAGATGTTGTATCTGCATTCGATAGTATAAAGATAAAGAAAGATACAGTAAAAGGTTTGTTATACTCAGATTTACCAGGCCGTGTAATGTCTTTACCTGAAGATAAAGGAATAGCTCACGTTAGTTATACAAAAGACCAATACAATGCATTTGTTAGAATGCCTAATGGCTCCTTAAGTCTTTACAATGGATTGTTATCCTCTATGATAGGAGGAAGAGGAGGTTACTGGTTAGAAGGAGATAGATTGTATTACAATGATGGAGTAGATGATTGCTGCGGTAACACGGTGATTGTTAAGATGGTAATGAACTCAGGAGATTTAGAGCCTGATGCACCATTCCCAATCCCTTCTGATTTGGAGTCAGAAGTTATAAGAAATGTTATTGGATTATACGCTTCAATGAAGCAAATCCCTAATGATGAACAAAACGATAATATAGAATAATATGGCATTAGACACTACATTAGATGAAGTTATTAAATCACTCCTAATACAGCAGGGAGAGACTTCCGAACATAAATACATGCAATACTTAGATATCGCTATAAGAGGCTTAAAAGAGCTTACCTTTGACATCTTAATGCAAGTTAAAGTAGCAAGTCTAGATGTTAATAGCAATCTTACTGTAGATTTACCTAAAGACTATATTAACTACGCTAAAATTGGTATATGTGGTTCTGATGGTAGAATACAGACACTAGGATTTGACGAGCAAATATGTATAGCTAATAATATAGATACTTGTGGAAATCCAACTTCAGGAGGACAAAGAGGTAATGAAAACTACTCTGGCAACTATAGAAATGGAGAAGCTACTGGAGGGCTGTATGGACTTGGAGGAGGACAGAATAGTAATGGATATTACAGAATAGATAGAGAGAGGAATCAAATTGCTTTATCTTCAGATTTAGATGGTAACAAATTAATACTAGAATACATATCGGATGGCTCTTCGGTTAATGGAGACATGAAGGTTAATGCTATGGCCGAGGAAGCTCTAAGGGCTTATGTGTACTGGAAGCTTGTACAAAGGAGAAACAATGTTCCTCTTCAAGAAAAAGAATCTGCTAGAAGAGATTTTTACAATGAGAAAAGATTAGCAAGAGCTAGAATAGTAAACTTTACTCCTGACCAAGCAAGACAAATTACAAGAAAAGGTTTTAAGCAATCTCCTAAATTCTAAACATGGCTATAGAGAAAAAGATATTTGCAGGTGGAGGGATGGATATGGATACCAACGAAAGATTCATGGCTAAAACAGATTATAAAAAAGCTGTTAATTGTCGTGTAACTAAATCTGATGAAGGTAATGATGGTATCGTAGAAAATACTCGCTCTAACTTCTTGCATTCAAATGCTAATATACAAGCAGGAGACACTGTTATAGGAGCTTATGAAGATAAGAGTACACAATCTGTAATCTATTTTGTTCATGCAGCAGATGGAAACCATGGTATATACAGAAGACCAGCTAAAGCCAATATAGAAATTATTATACAAGACCCTATCCTTAACTTTGATGTTAATCATCTTATTACAGGAATCAATGTAGTAGGTTCTGATGAAGATATATTCCCTGAAGGATTATTATATTGGACGGATGACTTCAATCCTCCTAGAAAGATTAATATACATAAAGGGATAACAGGAGCTTATCTAACTATGACGGAACAAATTTTAGACGCAATTAAATATCCTCCATCACATCCTCCTATTTCAAATGTATTTGTAACGGATTCATGTCAAATTTCAAATCAATTAATAGAAAAGTCATGGCAGTTTAAATACAGATGGATATATGATGATATGGAAAAATCATCATGGTCTCCAGTGAGTAAGAATATTGTAAACTCTTCATTTAATGCGTATTATAATGTAGAAGGTACTGCTTCATATGAAAGTAATTGTATTCCTATTAAATTTTTAAGTGGACATTCTACCGTAGAAAGAATACAGATATCTGCAAGAAATACAAATGGAACTGATGATTTCTTTCTTATAGCTGATATTGACAAAAAAAATATTAATGAATATGTTACTGTATCAGCACCGCCTTCGGAATATAATAGTTGTGATGATTTTAAATCTCAATTAGATTATACGGGAGCTAGTAATGAAATTGAATTATTAAATTCTGCTAATGATAACTCTCTATTATATTTTTTATTTTATAATGATAGCTCATATAGCACTATAGATACTGTTGAATCTAACAAGCTATATAACGATATACCTCACTTAGCTAAAGCTCAAGAAGTTGTTGATGGCAACAGGATGGTATATGGTAATATTGAGTCAGGGCAAGATAGCACCCCTATAGACGTTAATTTAAACGCAGTAATAGCACTCAATCCTGTAATAAATGACATATCAACTAAAGTTAGTCTAACACCAAGGCACAGGGTAGAGCATATTTGGGAAGATGCTCCTGGAGCTAAGATGAGAAAAATGAAGAGTAGAGCATGGGTTCAGATTACTATTCCCCCACCTCCGCCTGGTTGCTCAACATCATACCATATTGAAATAAAAGATTTTATGTTTGGGACTTGGTGTAATAATTGGAATCCAGACTACTGCCTTAAATCTTCAGTAAATCTAGCTCACGCTAGGGTTATGAGTGTAGATTATACATCAAGTATTTATGCGGCAGGTCAAACCGCACAACAAGTAGTATTAGATATGGCAAATGATTTAAACGCACAGTTAGGTACATCAGCTTATACTACAGCGTCCTTTGGAGTTGGCGGTCACACATCATCTTATTCATGGGTTCCAGCTACATGGATGAATTCAAATGGAGTTGTTCAGCATATTCTGGAATGGAAATGTATTTTAAATAATTATGGTACATCTGTTAAATGGTCTCCTTCTGGAGTATCTAGGAATCACATATATTGGAATGATTTGAAAGACGGGGGATTAGAATGGAATGGAAATGGCTGGATGGATTATAAGACAAAATGGGCATCTATGGGTGAGGGAGCAGGAAATGGAGAGGTATCTAGATTTAATCAATGGTCAGGAAGGAATCCCGATAGAGCAGCGTTTCAAAGTTTTTCTGGTCTAATGTCTAATATACCTACTGGATACAATCATGATAATACTCCAGGAGGAACGACAGATAGCTTTTACGACTACAATCCTACTACTGGAGCTTTTAAGTGGTGCATGAGCTCGTATAAACTTAATGATGACTCATATTGGTATGAAACAAAGAAATCATTTTGCTCAACTGGAACTAATTCTTCACTTTCGTTGTGTCAAGGGTCAGGTCACGAGCATGCCTTTATAGAATATACTCCTACTCCAGGCTCTGACATTGATGATATTTTTCAGGCATATTTTTCAGGAATTTCTATACCAATTTCTGATGCTTATATAATGCAGTCTATATGCCCGACATCAACATCAGCATCAGTTGTTGCTGGGGTATTCAAATCTGGAGCTCACCATAGATTTGGATTAGTATATTTTGATAGAGGTAACAGGAGTTCTTCTGTAAATATAAGCAGAATAACTAATGAGAATATAGCTAATTCTGGGGTATACATACCTAGAGTAACAGAAGTTACTAGTATTACTCCTCTTGGTTATTCTGGAGAATGGAATATTAATTGGGAAATTCATAATCAACCTCCAGATTGGGCTACACATTACCAATGGGTTTATAGTGGGAATACTCTTACAGATAACTTTATACAGTGTGTTACTGATGGTATATACGATGGAACAACTGCACTTAGGTTTGGCAAGGAAACTACCGATACTGCCACTGGATTTCCTTCTATAATTTCAGATGGAGTATATAGTGAAAATTATCTTGTAGACATTACTAATATAAAGAAATTTCAAAGAGGAGATGGAGGTCATGAGGTTATGAATTACACATGGCAAGATGGAGATATACTTAGGATTGTTGCTGATAATTCCCATTTACCAGCTATTAATACTCCTTATGAATTTAAAATATTAGGAGTTGTTGGAGAAAGAGAATTTCCTAGGATAATTCATTCTACCGAAGAAGTAACTTCTGGGACTCCTCACTCTCAATATGATAATAAAGATTTTTTAGTAATATCTAAAGAGATTGTACTGCAAAATATTCTAGCAGCAAATTCTAATTATTTGGATAATACTACTCCAATACCAGGATTTGAAAATTATACAATAGAAATTTATTCGCCTAAAAAGAAAACAGATTCTGATAAAACGATATACCATGAATTTGGAGAGGTTGGTCTTATTGGAATGCCTGGGACTCCTTCTAGATTTCATAATAATATAGATTCATTAGGGGTAAGTCAAGTAACGGGGACTCAACCAGCAACAGGTACTTTTTTAAGTGGAGATGTTTACTTAAGATATAGAAATTCTCATTCCAATAAACTATTAACATTAATAGAGTCATTCCATTTCTCTGATAAATTCAAATCAGATTACTGGGATAAAGGAAGACCTAACGCTGTATTAGAAGACTTTAAAAGAAGTAGAAAGCATTCAACTTGTTTATACTCAGAGTCTTACATACCTAATACAAATATAAATGGACTATCTTCTTTCTTCCCTGATGTATCATTTCAGGAGTTCGAGAGAGATTATAATTCAATACAGAAGCTTCATTCAAGAGATAATAAATTAATTATCTTCCAAGAGGATAAAGTATCTCAATCATTAGTAAATAGAAATGTTCTTTACAATATAGATGGTAGTGGGAATGTAGCTACATCTGACTCTGTATTATCTCAAGCAGTACCTTATCTAGGTAACTATGGTATTAATAAGAACCCAGAATCATTTGCTGCTTATGGTAGTGCAATGTACTTTGTAGATATGAAGAGAGGTGCAGTTGTAAGGCTATCTAATGATGGATTTACTCCAATCTCAGAATATAAAATGAAGAACTTCTTTACTGATAATTTTGAAGAAATAGTTCAACATAAAGGAGCTGGCCGACATAGAGTTCTTGGAGTGTATGATACTAAGTTTAATGAATATGTAATATCATCAGAAGGAGTATGGACTTACATGATTATTCAAGATAAAGATGGGAATGATATTGTAGTTAAAGATAAGCAAATAATAGCTCCATATACAATAGGTTTCTGTGAATCATCTAATAGATGGAATTCATTCTATTCTTATATCCCTGAAATGATGTGTATCAAAGGAACTGGATTTGTTTCGTTTAATGAAGGTAACATATACAGACATAATATATCTGGAACATATATAGATGCTCAAGGAGAATTAAAATCATACAACACTTACAATAACTTCTACGGAGTTGATTATGATTCTGAGTTATGGGTTGTTAGTAATGAGGCTCCATCAAATAATAAGGTGTACCAATCGTTCAGTCAGGAAAGTGATGATAAATGGGGAGTAACATTCACTAGTCCTAATGGACAGGAAACAGCTCTATTAGCAGAGGATTTTGATACTAGAGAGAATATACACTATAGCGATATAATGAATGATATAAATAGTGACGGAGGATTAATTGAAGGAGATAGAATGAGGGATGTCACTTTACTAGCTAAATTAAAGATATTTTCTAATAAGCTAACTAAGGTATTTGGAGTGAATTTCAACTTCGCCCCTAGTCAACGAAGCAATAAATAACTTGCTTATTTAATATTAAATAGGTATATTTGTAATATTAAATTTAAGTTATGAGTGAAGTATCTATAGTTAACAAAGAATTAAAGGAGGAAATAAGAAGAGTGATATACAATATAGAGGAAACTATATCTAAATCAGAACAAGAAGGGCTAGAACCTTTCTTTAATGATACAGAAAAATGTCCTTTAACTCATTCGTTTTCAGAGGGGATATATTGTAGAGAGATAGCGATACCAGCAGGAATGGTAATAACAGGAAAGATACATAAGCACCAACATCCTAACTATTTAATGTCAGGAGAAGTGTTAGTTTTAACAGAAGATGGAGGTAGTGAAGTTCTAAAGGCTCCTTTATCAATGATGTCAAAAGGAGGTACTAAGAGGGCTTTATATGCTATAACTGACTTAGTATGGACTACAATCCATCACAACCCTACTAATACTAGGGATTTGAAGGAGTTAGAAAAAATAGTTATAGCTAAGGATTATAATGAGTACAATAAATTCATATCCTCAGAAAAAGGAATGGTAAAGAAAATAAAGAATAAAATAATTAAAATATTAAGCTTATGAGTTGGATAGCAGCAGGTGTAGCGGTAGTTGGAGGAGGTATTAAAATGTACCAAGGCTATAAGCAAAAGCAAGATGGTATTGCTATGGAGGGTGACTTAACAGCTCCTGAATTCCAAATACCACCAGAGATAGCTAAGAATATGTCTATTGCTGAAAAGCAATCATATCAAGGATTACCAGCTGAACAAAAGAGAGCTTTCCTAGAAAATCAACAAAGAACATCTCAGACTGCTTTAAGAAATTCTTCTGATAGGAGAGGAGGGTTGGGGATTATATCCCAGATACAAGGTAATGAAAACCTATCTAACAGACAATTATTGGTAGATGATACAAACGCTAGGCAGCAAAACATGCAGAGAGCTATGGATGCTAGGTCTGTAATGGCTGACTATAAGATGAAAAGATTTGAACATCAATACAATGAATATTCTTCTGACTTAGATTACGCTAGAGCTCAACAAGGAGCTGGTTCTCAAAACATAAGTGCAGGTATGGACACTGCAATAGGAGGAATTGGTCAAGGTGCAGCTCAATTGAATGCAAACAAACAATCCGAACTCAATAGACAAAATAATTTAGCTATCGCAGCATTAGGCGGTAATCAATCAAATAGTAATCAATCAAATAGTAATCAATCAAATAGTAATCAATTAAATGTCAATCAAAACTTAATGAATAGTTTTCCTCAGTTAAAGACAAGTTCCTTCGGGGCTAATGGATTTGGAGGTATTCAGCCTGGAGGATTTGGATTAGGAGGAGCTAATAGTAATCCATTAAATACATATATTCAAAATAATCCTCTTAATGATAACTCTACAGGAAATTTATACAATAAAGTGAATATCTCTGGAGACGGTTCTAATAATAAAGTCCAGATAGGAACAGATATGTTCGGAAATCCAATTTATAATACACAATTTTAACTATGGCAATTAAATACGCAGGAAAAAATTTAATAGGATATGGTAAAGCACAAGTATATGACAATAGTTATATACGAAAGACTGCTGATGGTATATTTGATGACAATAAAAAAAGACTTGCTGCGGAGGAATTAGCGAATGCAAAAGAGGCTGCAACTAGAGCCGCTAAGAATTCAGCTAAATTAAAAACTGAACAAGAATTTCTAGCTAAGGCTAATGAAATTAAAGTAGGTAAAGTTAGGCGAGTTGATACTGACGGAATCTTTAATAGTAGAGACAAGTTCCTGTCAAATAGACAAAATAATATTGAAGCTATAATGAATGGAGACCCTAGGGCTATAACCGAAGATAGAGAATTAGAGGGAAAATTTTTAAAAGAGATTATAGTTTCAGAAGGGTTGCAAAAGCAACAGGATGATTTAAACACCTTATTACAAAGCGATAGTGCGTTTTCTAGCGAAGATAATATGAATATTGCAAATAAAATAAGTAATACTTCTATCTTTGATGATGCTTGGGCTTCTAAATACACAGAACCAGGAGAGAATGGGGAGTCACAGTTTGTTGGGGGAGTAGAAAATTTATATAATAATATAGCTCCAACTATTGATGTAAACAGTATCATAAAAAATTCTGTTAAAGATATAAGCCAGGATACGATTAATACAGAATACGCTAATGTTGACGGAGGAAAGGACAGGGTAACTAAAGAAAGTGTTGCAGATGAAATTCTATATGCATCTGCATTTACAGCTATAACTAACCAAAAATATCCTGATGCTACTAATAAGGCTCTTGAAAAAGCAGCAAGAAAACACGGAGACAAGTATCTAAATGATGATGACGAAGTAGATATAAAAGAATATGTAATGGATGTAGCTAGAGCAAATAGCAAAAGAGGTTTATCATCAACTCATATTAAAGACTCTACATCAAATGGGAAAAATGAAATCCCTGCGGCAACAGAAGCAGATATAATCATTTCTCCTGAACCTATGAGTACAGAGACTAAGATTACTGGAGGAGAAGGTAGTTTATTGATTCCTACGAGTGGGAATCTATCAGGGACTAATCCTTTTGGTTCAGGTGTAGATAAAGGCGAGGATGAGCGTTCCGCTTGGAATCTTATTGTTGGGCTAGAAGATGATAATCCATATATAGATTATAGCGGCAAAAACCCTGCGGTTCAGTATGTCCCTCAAGGAAATTCTGTAATGGCTTTTTCAAAACCAACTAAGAATGCTAAAAGAACTTTCCAATTTCAATCTCCACCAAACACAAGGAATGTAAGTTCTAGGAAAGTAGGCGATAAAAATATTCCTCCAGGGCTATTATCTAAATCAGAAATCTTTGACGTATCTCCTACTGACGTAAGAATGATGCGAACAGCTACTGAAGACATTAATGTTAGCATGGTTCAAGGCAACTTGCTAGGGGATAAAACATTTAATCTAAGTGTAAAGAAAGGAGACTGGATTCCTGAATGGGTATTCCAATCTTCAAATCAAGATGTTATTGATGCTTTAAAAGGAACTCCTTATAAGTCAAGCCCTTGGCTTATGGCTATAGATGAGCATAAAACATCCAAACCTACAATAGCTGCGGAATTTACTCCAGCACTATTTAAAGAATGGTCTGCATGGATGATTGATAATCAAGAAAATCCTTATTTATACATCAATGCAATGAAGAAAGAAATTTTTGGAATAGAAGGAGAATCAAAATAATAATACAATGCCAATAGAAGAATTAGATAATCTCGAACTTAATAAAGATGAGTTAGGACAAAATTATTCAACTGAAGAGGATGCTCCTGAAGTACCTGTTATCGAAGAGGTAGAGGATACTTCTGAAGATACAACAAAGGTAGATGATATTAAAGCTCCTGTAGACGCTAAAATATATAAGTGGAATGGAATTAAAGGAGACGAGTTAAAGCAGTCTCATGCAAATCTACATTCTACTATGTTAAATCCTACCTTAATCACTAGAGCTGAAGAAGCAGGAGTAGAAACAGAGGATTATCTTTTTGACTTATTTAAAGATGATTTCAATGGAGATAAGGGTAATTTTAAAATAGCTTTAAAGAATGTAGAGAAAGAGACTAATCTAACCTTAGAGCATACAACAAATGTTGCTAATGATGCTTACTTAGAAGACTTTTTTGGCAGACCAATTTCACCTACAGAAGGAGGAAAAGGAGCTGTTAAATATAAAGAAGACAATGGTGCATACTCTATGTCTAAAGATGGGGAATGGCAACCAATAACGGAGCGTACATTTAATTTAGGTAAAAGAAACTCACAATACGATTCTAAAAGCGGAGAATACATTAGAGGGAATAAAGAAGTAGTTGCTCCTGAAAGTAATGAACCCGTATTACCTTCTATTAAAGATAAGAAAAACATCCCTACTAATGGGGTAACAAGAGAAGCATTTGCTACAGGAATTGTTTATGCCGAGAATAGTGGGAAGTTTGACTACACAGCAATCAATTCTGAATCATCTGCTACTGGAGCGTATCAATTTTTATACGAGAGAAAAGAAGTAAAAGAATATCTTAATAAGAATCATAGTATAACATCTAGAGAAGGGTTTAAAAATAGTAAAGAAGCTCAGGACGGATTATTAGATTATATGCTTGAAGATAAACCAGGTAGGTATCCTTTTATGGCTAAATCATTACAGAAGGATTATAAAGAGTTTATACCAGAGTCGATAGGGTATAATCAACTACTTGGATTAGAACACTTCGCAGGACATGGTGAACTTAGAGAATTATTTGCTAGAGTTCGTGAAAAAGAAATAACTAAGGAAGAGGTATTTGATTTTGTTCCAAAAGGACAAGAGGTTTCAAACTTATCTATAGGAGAATATCTTAAAAGATTTAATAAAGGATTTGATTCTATAGGAAATAATGATGTTTCTGAAAATCTTGAAGTTCCAGTGAGAGATGGTGTTAGAGATAATGAGGATGGTACTGAGTCAACACATTTAATGAAGGCTGAAGTAGTTGATGGAAAATGGTATGGGTTCCCTAGTTTATTCCAAAATAAAGATGGCTCTTGGATTGATATGTCTAAAAATAAGGATTGGATGCCAGCCTATAAAGAAGCTAAGAAAAGAGGTGAACTTATGGAGTTTGGTAATGATAAAGAAGCTGCTATTAAATTTGGTGAAGGTTCTTGGAAGTCTAAAAAGGAAACATCATTCTTTAATAACCCCATTATTGCAATTTCAGATGGAATCAATAGTCAAGTACCTATAAACGGAGAAGAAGCCAATGAAGGTGCTATTGTAGACTCCAGAGAGGTGTATGAGCAAAGCTTAATAACTTCTAGTGATATATCTCCACTTTTAGACGGTAACATGCCAGATGGAGTTGACTTTACTGGTGACTTAGATGACGTATGGAACAATATGAATTTATCTGCTATTGGATTAATTGAATCCAATCTTGAAGAAAAATTAAATGACCCTAATGTTCTTGATGACGAGAGAGCTATTATTGAATCATCATTTAGTGATGTATCTGATATTGAGGAGGTTGCTGAAATGACGGTTAATAATAAAAAGCTTAACCTATACACTGCTGCTGCTGATGGATTGTTTGGAGATATACTTTCTGTATATGAGTCTGACATTGAAGAAGAAAGAAAAGCAAATCAAGAAAAATTAGAGCAATCAAATAAAAGAATTAAATCTTCTGGGGTTAATATGATGATGCCAGGAGCCACTACATCTAGAGAGGCTGCAACTGAAATAGGCACTCCAGATATTATACAATTTACAGCTGAAGAATTTTTAAAGAAGGATAGGTTTAATAACATTCCTCCAGCTATGAAGTTAATTATGGCTGAACGTATTCAATCTTTATATAACGATAAATTAAGAGAGCCAGAATTTAATCAGAAGAAAGAAGAGATGTTAACTTTTTGGGGAGCATCTTCTAAAGAAAGCATCACTACAGAGGTTCAAAATTTCATAAATACATCTTCAGAGAATGGAGTGGCTATGAAAGACATTATAACTAAAGCTAATGAGTTATATCCTGTTGATTTGAAATTAGATGATAACGGAAAATTAAATTTAGATTTTAAAGACGAAAAACTATATAATGAAATTGACGGGGCTGCTACTGCTCATGCAAACGAATTAATTCCAGGACAAACAAATATAGATTCATCATTAGAAATGGTTTTAAAAGGCTCTTGGAATGAAACTATTCCAGGTTATCTTCAATGGGCTTTAACAGGTCGTAAACCATTTTCAATAATAGGGAGAACTCCAACAGAGACAGAGGCATTTCTTCAGGGAATGGGTGGATTTATGTTAGATATATCTATGCCAATACCAGGACTAGCTGCTGGATGGGCTGCAACAAAGGTAGGAACTAAACTTCTAACAAGACATATGGCTAAATGGCAGACTAGATTAGCCCTTAAGTATGGTGATGAAGCAGCAAAGACAACAATAAATCTATTAGCTAAGAGACAGGCAGCTAAGATAGCGGCTCCAATAGCATCAGGAGCTACATTAGGTACTTGGAAGTTTAACCATGAAGTTTTAAATCAAAGAGTTAATAAATCTGGATGGGGAACTAATGATATAGATTACTGGGATAGCGTACAAGAAGGAGGTATTGATGCTGTATTAGGAGCATCTATTTATGGACTATCTACAAAGGTTATGGGTAGATACAAATTAATGGATGAGGCTATGGCTTTAAAGGGACGCTCACCACTAAGTAGAGGACTGCTTAAATATGGTGTTGCTCATCCAACGGATTTAGCAGTACAAACAGCTGTCTTTGTTGGAGGTGGAGCTGTTCTTCACGGAGAAGCACCTACATTAGAGGAAGGGAAAGAGACTGCACTATTCTTATTGTCAATGAAGTTTGCTCATGGAGTTCAGAATGGACTATTCACTTATGTAAAGACTGGTAAATTCAAGAAAGGAGAAGGTATGCCTGCAAATTTCTCTGAAATAGAGAGAGATATCATTAATGCTAAGTTTAACTTAACAAAACCCAATGAGAATGCTACTGTAAGTGAAAAGGTAGAATGGGATAATAACACTTCTAAGGAAATAGCTAGTAATAAAGAAATTTTCAACGAACTTTTACACGATAAAACTGTTCCTTTAACATTAAGGTCTAAAATTTTAATGAGAGAGTTTGGGTTAAAATTAGGTGTAAATGGAGATACTGAGGAAGATAAATTTAAAAGAAACAAAAGAGCTAAAGGACTTGTCACTACAGAGGTTAAGACAATATTTAACGGTTCTAATTTTGATGTAATAAAGCTTAATGAAAATGGAGATGTATTGGATGTAGCTAGATTTAAAAACTCTACAGATGCTAATACATTCGCTCAAACTACAGTCAAAAATATATCTGATAACATAGCTAGATTTAATGTTAATAACGAAATATCTCTTGACAATAAAGTTGATATTGTAAATTATTTAAAAAATGAATTAAACTCTTCTCTTGGAGAGGTTACTGAAATATTAAACACTACTACCCCTACAGAGAGAACTCATAATCAAAATATATTAATAGAGGCTTTTAAAAGTAAGGTTCAAGAGGTCTCAGGCCTTAATCAATTGAAGATTAAAGAAGAAGCTACTGAAAGCCTTAAATCTAAGGGAGAAGAAGTTACTGAGTCCGCTGTAGAGAATGAGATTCTTAAGTTAAGAGAATTGAAATCTAAACAGGATGAGGTTATTCTTAAAGCTAGAGTAAAGAAAGAGGATGAACAAGAAATAGATGGAAAGCAAAAAGCGGATAATCAGTTACTTAGGAATATAGAGATAGCTCTCAGTAAAGACGGGGATAAACCTATCTATGCTACTGAAGAAAGTATAGCAGCTATTAATAAGGAAAATCTAACAGAAAATCAGAAAGAAGCTTTAGTTGATATTGATAAATCTATAAAAGCATTTAAAAGTTTAGGTCTTGATGTATACATCCATACTAATAATGCAGAGTACATGAAGAGCTCTGGAGAAGCGATAGAAGGAGTTAATATACAAGGACATAGAAATACAAAGACAGGAGATATTCATATGAATATGTCTCACTTAGATAAATTAACTACCCCTCATGAAGTTGGCCATCACTTTGGAGAGATACTTAAAAAAGCTAATCCAGAAAAATATAAAGTTATTGAGGAGGGAGTTTATAAATTAATCAATGAAAACCCAGAATTTGCTGAGGTTTTAGATTATGTTAAATCTAAAGATGCAAAAGGTAATGATATATATAAAGATGTTAGCGAGAAAAAGAATGAAGCTTTCGCTGAATTTATAGCTAAACTTCAAAAAGGAGAGTATACTGTAGAGACTCAGAATGAATTTATTAACGGAGCTAAAGTCAAGCTTAATAAAATCATGGAGACTCTAGGAATAGATTACAAATTTGAAACTAATAATGAAGTATTAACATTTTTAGACGGAATAACTAAGAAGATTGATAAAGGAGAAAATATTACTGATGCAGATTTAGGTGTAGCTAAAAAGAAAGCTGAATTTTCCGAACTTATTTCTAAAACAAAAAATGAAAATCCTGATGTATATTGGAGTGTAGAGGAGGTTAGTATTGAAGATGTTAAGAAAGGAACTCTTATAGAAACTGAAGGAGGTCAGGCTATCGTTAAGGCTGATGGAGATATTGTTGGATTATTTAAGACTCCAGGAACTACAGAAAAAGGAGTTGCTGGTAAGTTATTAAGTAAAGCTGTTGAAGCTGGAGGAACTAAATTGGATAATTTTGATAACTACTTAAGTAAAATTTACAGGGAAAGTGGATTTAGAGTTGTCTCTAGAATGAAATTTAATGAAGAGCACGCTCCAGAAGGATGGAATAAAGAAAAGCATGGTACTCCAGATGTTGTAGCTATGGTTTACGACCCTGCTAAAAAATTAACAATAGAAGAAAAGTCTTTCACTAATTATGATAAGGCGATGGATTATAGAAATTCGTATGTAGAGACTCCATCCGCACAGGTTAAGAATCAACCAAGAGTATCCGAAGAAAGAGGAAGAGTATTTACTGAAATAGATAATATAATATCTAAGACTAAGAAGAGATTAACTGAAGATGTAAATCCTGAAACTTTAGAAAAGAATGCTGTATCTTATCTTCAAAAAAGTAAGTGGTACGAAGAAGCTACTGATAAAGAAAGAGAGGCTGCTGTTATAGATGTTAGAAGTAAGTTAGCTATAACAGAAAAGAAGTCTCCTAGTGCTAATGTTGCTATAAAGAGATTTGATAAACTACCTAAAGAGAAAAAAGTTACACTGAGTGAAAAGGTTCTATTGAAAGAAGTGCTTAAATCTGAGGCTAAAGGAGCTAAAGGAGCCGAAGGATATATCAAAGAAATAAACAATAAACTTATTGATTACATTAAAGAATCAGACTTAAACGATTCTTCTATAGGTAAGTCATTGCTTAAGAAAGTAGCTTCTGTTACTAATGAAAAGCAGTTTGATAATGTTGTTGATGCTTTAGAGGTAGCCGTAGAGAGACAAACAAGAAGAGATTTGATTGGTAATGTTAGAGTTCTAAAGGAAAAAGTAAGAAAGAAACTTAAGAAAGGAGATTACACTAATCAATCAGATATAATTAAGGATTTATTAGACACTCCATCTCACAAAATTAAAGACAATGCTGTTCTTGGAGAATTAGTTGTTAAATTAGAGGAGTTAAATAGGAGTAATGTAGCATTGGTTGAGCCTAAAAAGATAGAAGAATTAAATAAATCTATATCTGAATTAGTTGCTAAGTCTGAAAAGTCTATACCAACCCAAGGTTCTCTAGGGGATTTAAGTACTGATATAAAAGATAGACTTAAAAAAGAGCTTAAATCAGAGTCTACCGAGGAAATTGATACTGTTAAGAAATTGCGTAGTGATATATTAAGATTTGAGAGAAATTTAGAGGAGTTAAATATAGAAGGGAAGCTTGCAGAAGGGCAGTACGAGCAATACACCAAAGAATTGAATGATTTTGTTACTAAATTTAAAGGGAAGAGTACTGAGTTTAATAAAGAAAGATTCGAGACAGCTAAAGATGTTTTAAAAGGATTAGATACAAGCAAATTAAAAGGAGATAACAAAAGAGTTATTGACGAGTTAGTGGATAATGTGATTAATGAAGAGATATTTATAGATGATATGTCTTATGCAGATAATTTATATATCACTGCATTAGATTTATCTTTTGAGGTAGGTAAAAATAATGAACCTTACATTCCAACTCAAGTTATAGCTAAATTAAATAGAAAGGCTTTTGCAGCTAAACACTCTAAAGAGATTTCAGATGGTATAGCTAATGGAGTTGAAAAATTAGGATTGTCTGATTTAAGTTCTAAGGAAATTGAGAACATATTAGGAAGACAAAACTTAGCATTTATAGATGATGCTGTAGGTACTGGTAAAAAGAGTCCTATATACAAAGCTATCGTTAACCCTATAGAGAGAGGTATTAGTAGTTTACTTACAGATGTTGGTTCTGCTATGTCTACTTTTAATACGGCTCTAGGAAGAAAGGTTAATGAAAGACCTTCTTTCTCTAAAGAAGCTAAGAAAAATAAAATAAACACCAAGGTTGGTATGTTAATGATTCAGTTACAGGAAAATAGTGCATACGGTAAAAGAGATGTATGGGGTTATATACTAGGAACTAAGAATAGAAAAGATGTATATAAAAACAAAGAAACTCCTGTTATAATTCAGGAAATTTATGACGCTCTTCCGAAGAAAAGAAATGATGAAGGAGTATTTGTTGTTGATGTAGAGAAGGCTTATAAAGGATTGTCAGCAAGAGAAAAAAGAGTCTTTGATGCTTCTAGAAAAATATTAAATGAATTGGAGTCAAAACAGAAGCATATAAATGAATATAGAGGTATTCCTTTTAATGCTATTGAAAATTATGTTCCTTTATTAGGTAAATCAGAAACATCCAAAGCAGATGGAGATGGATACACCCTATCTGAGATGAAAGATAAGCCATGGGCTGCTAATATGGCTAACTCCAATGTTAAAATGGCTTCAGATAGAGGTAAGTCTAGAACTTCTAATAACATTAGAATTTACGAACCTAATATCGAGAGAATATTGACTGACGCTGTACAGCAGGTTAATAGAGATTACCACCTAACAGATGCATTTGGTAAGATGGGGGAAACTATTAATAATGTAAAAAACAACTGGGGGAAAGAAAAGGTAGATGGATTAAATAAATTTGCTGATGCTGTTCAGAATAGAATGATAGATGCAGCTAAATTTCAGTTTGAATCTACTCCAGGAACTATTGCTCAGAAATTCATGGGAGCTACTTATGCATATAAACTAGGAAGATTAGTAAGGGTTCCAATTGAAATGGGAACAGAAGTATATAGAGTTAATCTAGCTGTAGGTAATAAATATTCTCCTGGAATTATTATTAGGTCTGGTTTAGATAGAATGAATAAAAATTTAATAAACTCTAAAAACAAACTATATAGTTTCCTTCGTTCTGAGACGAAGTTAGAGGACTTGTCTTCTGGGATTAAATATGAAAAAGAATATACTGTATTCGATGAATTACTCCAACAAACAAATAGTCCTTATCTTCACAAGTTTAATAGATGGCAAATTGAAGGTGGTTATGATATGAATAATGTAATGGCTAATAAAGGTGTTATAGCAGGTATGGCTCAATACGCTTTAGGAATGCCAGATAGAATGACTATACATATGGCTTGGATGCCTAGATTTATGGCTGAATTCAAAGAAATAACTGGAGAGAAATTCTCTTATGAAAAATACTCTGAAGATGCTTCATACAAAAAAAATAACCATAAAGCTATATTAGAAGCAGCTTCAGTCGGGGATAGGACAGCTCAGATGTATAAAAATACGTCTATGAAGGGGCAACAAAGAACAAAGCTTAGAACATTTAATCCTCTTGAGTTGTTACAAAAGAATCCAAAATCGGGACTTAACTATTATGTTGACGCTAATAGTTGGGCAGCACCTTACTTAACCTACATGTCTACATTTGGAGCTTTAGAGTCTGCTATGTTTAGTAAATCCATATCTGATGCTTATAATGGTATTAATGCTAATAAAGGGGATGCTATAAGGGCTGGTGTTAGTATATTTTCAGCTGGTGTTGGTTACGGACTAATGACACAAATTGAATACCTTAGTGGAGCCCTCACCTACGCTCAACAAGTTTATGGAGATGATTCTGAAGAGGCTAAAGCAAAATCAGATGAACTAGCTAAGGTAATGACTTGGGAAGGTCTTGGTACACAAATTTTATCGAATGCTGTATTCTTAAATACAACTAAATATACGCAAACAGCCAGGGTAACTGCTTTATCATTAGCTGGAATATTTACATCAATGTCTGACAGCGATGAGGTAAAAGAGTTTGCAAATAAAATGACTAATAAAATCCTTATGGGAGACCCTATGTTAGCTGAAAAATACGGAGATAAAACTCAAATATTAAAAGATTTAGTTCCTAATATAGCTTTCGCACTAGAAGTTATAGCTGACAATGTAGGAAATATAAATGATTTCGGAGAGTTTTATGATGCAGAGCTTGATAGCGACAAGAAACGTGTGGAGTTATGGAAACTTGTTGAGTCGGTTAATGACTTGCAAAAACTATACTTCATGATGAAGTTTGGAACTCAGATATTTGGACAGAAATATGTAGACCAGTACATAAGAAAAGAACAAGAAATACTATTGTTAAGAGCAATTGGAGATTACAACGATTTATAATAGAACTTGTAATAAAAAAACACTATATTTGTAACACATAAATAATAAAAAATCATGGCAGATAAACACGATGAATTAGCATTAGGAATGGCTAAACAACTACACCTAAAAACAGGAGATGTGATAGTGAATAGACAATGTTATTGGTATATTGCCGTTGAGGATACAATCTTAACTGCTATAACATCAAGCACTGAACCAGCTGGAACTGGTGAGACTGTAACTGGCACTCTAACTGATAAGACTATTACAGCAGGAAGTCAATTCCCTGTATCAATACAAGCAGCAAAAGTTACATCTGGATATTGCATTCTGATGAGTAGGGTTTAATGCTATGGTAATGCTGTAGCATTGCTATGGGAATGCTATAAGATAAGATAAGATAACATAAGATAATATAACACTATAACATGAAATTAGGATTAGGAATATCATTAACTACTGCAAAAGGATTAAAAACACCTGTACAAAAGCAAGTAAATGACTTTAAGGCTAGAGTTGTTGCTGATGGTGGTGTATTTGAGGCTAAGGCTTGTTTAGAGGCACAATTAACAATTTTAAGTAATATAGAATGAGTTTATTAGATGATGTTAGTATAGTAGTAACTCCTAACGG
>Ga0115007_10000134_pt1 | contig 45097 bp, 42 predicted proteins | sample ArcOceMetagenome_2_FD_87166 | JGI IMG/M metagenome (GOLD analysis project Ga0115007, IMG submission 87166) | Marine eukaryotic phytoplankton communities from Arctic Ocean - Arctic Ocean ARC135M Metagenome | ecosystem: Environmental > Aquatic > Marine > Oceanic | place: Arctic Ocean | collected...
CAATGCCGTTTTATCTTCACGATACAAACGCTGGATTTCTTCACCCCGATCATTCGGGTGCGTAATTAACTTACCGCGTTTAAACAAGGACTGAGCAACGGATTCTAAGCTGTAACTCTCAAAATGAAAGGTGGCATTTTTAAGTGTATCTATACCATCTAGTACATTGCGGCCTTCAATACGGGCATACCACTTGCCCTGCCCAGACTGAATAACCTGCAACGGCTGCTGATCACGCCCAATCATTAATGTCACGCCTAATGCTTCTGCACGCTGCGCTAACACCTTAAAATCGAAACCAACTACGTTCCAACCAATAAACACATCGGGATCTACTCGCTGTACAAGCTCAACCCACGCTTTAAGGAGAGTTCGCTCATCAGGAAAATACCGGATGAGCTCGGTGTTTTTCCCGGATCCACGCATTAGTACAACACGTTCTACGTGCCCGGTAGGCGCCAGGCTATCAATAGTTGCGCCATCGTCGTGAGGGATGTAGTTTTCTTGATAACAACCAATCGAATGAATGGTATCGGCGCGCATGGTGGTTTCGATATCGACAGAGAGCACCCGCAGCCTTGGCTGGTATTCGATCGGTCTGCATTTAGGGGGGTAGCCTGGGTGCAGCAACACTTCAACACTTCCGAAAATAAAACGTTCCATTAAATAACGATCAATGGGGCGAATATCCTCTTCCATCATAGCGATAGAGTGGCGGGTCAAACGCTCAATAATCTCACGCTGTACTTTTAACGACCGTGTGTATAAGCCATGCACACCGTGATAGTTAAGGTCCGTTAACGATAGTTGATTAAGCCGCCAGCCTTTCAGGTCCCGACAGATTAATCGGATATCATCCACGCTCGTATTATGAACAAAAAACACGGTTTCTTGATGATCTATCGAAATTAATGAGACTCCGGCATCATGACGAATCCAATAGCGCAGCTGCAACGCACTGTTTTGATCTTGTTGATGACGGGCGATAATAAAGCCACGCAAAGGTGTAACGGCTGTCACTATCGATCTCACGTAAGTCAGCTAACAAAGATTAAATCTCTTATGCAATCCCAAAAGGCGCAACCACTTCCATATCAGGAAATGCGGCTGATATAGCATTTTGGTGATCCGTTTCAAAGAGCAGCTTTAAGTTCGGCCCTGCATCCATTGTTAAATAGACAGGAATACCCTGTTCACGTAATGACCACACTGTCTGCATCGCCGCCACTGAACCCGGTTGCCAATACAGTAATGGAGGCCAAGAAGCGATCATAGTAGCATGCATCGACAGTGCATTTTGCTCAGCCGTGGCGCCCAGCCCATTAAAATCACGTGCCGCAATGGCTCGATGCAACTTTTCTAAATCAACAGCCGCCTGCATAGGCCAACTTTGATATAAATGCGCGGTTTCAACCGTACGTTTCATCCCTGAGCGTGAATCAACAGCCTTCTCACCCGTTTCAACCTTGACTAATCCGATACGCAGCGTAGGCCAACTGATATCCAAAGGAACCCCGTGGCTATCCATACCGTCAGTGAGCTGTCCCATCTCCCATTCTACAAACCCATTAAATAAAGATCGGCATGCACTACCGCTACCCATGCGCGCGAATGCTGACAGTACCTCTACAGGTAAATCTAAATGAGCAAACTCATTGATCGCTTTCGTCAGCGCGGCAAAACCCGAGGCTGACGAAGCCAAACCTGCGGCGGTAGGAATAGTGTTAGTGGTATCAATTTCGATGGGCAAAACTTGATCACGACGAAACAGATCCCAAAAAGCTAACGCTTTAGCCGCAAAAGGAGCATCCAACGGCTGAGCCTGACCATTGAGTGAGACGTGGTCTTCACCCGTTTCGGACAAACGTAACTGGGTTTGCGTCCCTAGATGCCCGAGAGAAATAGACAAACTCGAATTGACAGGCAAGTTTAATACATTATCACGCTTACCCCAGTACTTACAAAGTGCAATATTACTGGGTGCAAAAGCGGTAGCGGATGATGCTACGGCTAAGCTTTTCGGCAAGTAACGTGCGACCACGTCAGCTTTAGACAACATAACATTCCGTTCCTTTTTGACTAATCGCTACAGGAATCTCTTCGTACAGAGCGGCTATTTGATCGGGGACAGGTGTTGCTCGGCCCAGTGTTATCACGCAATCACCTAAACCAGAACCGGATATTTTGGCACCGAAAACCGCGTCACTCGCACGTAGGCCATAAATTAATTCCGACAACGCCATATCATTAACACCCAAGCTATCCATCAAGCCTTGATAAATATTCATCAGCGCCCCTAGACGTTCCCAATCCTGGTCTGTAATTGCTTGCTCCGCCTGCAGGCTAGTGCGGTTCATCAGCGTATAAATATCATGATAGATATCAGGAAATAGTTTGGCTTTTTCTTCGACTATCCCCAAAACATCAGGTGTGCGCGTTTTGTAACCACTATAAAACAATGAAATCGGTGGTAAACCTGATAATGCCGTTACGTGACGAGGCGATACGGTATAAGCGATTAAGCCCCCATAGACACTTGCCACTAAATCCGTACCAGAACCACGCCCCTGTACTCCATGAACAACAGTTAACGCTCGCTCAAAAAGCGCAAACTGATCTAACGTATCTGATGCATACTCTGCTAACGCTTTCACGACAGCAGCCGTTACGGCGGCTGATGACCCTAAACCAACCGTGTGCGAGAACTCAGATTCGATAATAAGGTCAAAGCCTCCGGGTACGCTAGTAGCAACTTGCTCAATCGCGTACAGCACGAAACTCAGTCGCGGCTCCTGAGCCAGTTGCTCAAGTGGAGAGTCATACGTGGCTAATGCCGAGGTAATAGTCACCCGACGATCTTTACGGGGAGTCAAAGTCACATGGATGCGCTTATCAACAGCGCAAGCAATAGCTCGATGACCAAACAAAACGGAATGCTCTCCCATCACCATGATACTGCCGGGTGCCGAGGTTCTAATCACCGACATAGCACGCTCCTTTAGTATCCTCTTCGATAGCTCCCCACGTACACCGTGGAAACTCTGACATGGTACGTAACATAGCCTCATTATCAGGCTGATAGGCAACAAGAAGCCCACCGAATTCACCACGATGTGCGCCTGCACCGCTTACCTTGGCAGCTCCTCCTGTCGCCTCAATAGCATGCACTAAATCCGCAGCCGATTCCGGCACCACACCAATGCGCCGCAATAAGCGATGGTTTTCTTTAACTAGGTCTACTTGAGGATGGCGGTTTAAGCTAGCAGTCACTTCGGAAAAACAGTCAGCTAAGCCTCGCGTGATAGCAGCAAAGCTATTCCAAAGCTCGGCATCATCTGCATAAAGGCCTCGGACAGACTGAACACACTCACCCGTACTGACGGCAGGCGTACCGGTAAAAATCCAATACCAGTGCTGCCCCAAAGGCTGGTCGACGCTAGTAACTTTACCGGCCTGAACATAATTCAGGCCACCATAGGTTACTGTCGCGGCATCGATAGCGCTGCCCCGGCCATGCTGGAGACGCTCACAAAAACGAATCATGTCAAAACGCTGATCTAAGGCCAGCGGCTTCTCTAATAAGTGTTCAAATAGCACCAAGGTAGCGGCTATAGCCGACGCGGACGAGCCCATCCCTGCACCTAAGGGCAAATCGCTTTCACTTAAAAGCCGACCAGGCATAGGTAAGTAACTACTAGACGACACCCGGCCAGGGACAGGTAAATGATGCATAAGGGTAGTCATTGCATAAACGAGCAAGTCATCAGGTTGACTCATAATGCCACGCACCGGCAAATCGCCCTTTATAAACTGATCAAATCGATGATCCAGTTTATCTTTTAAACTACTGAGTGCATGCAATGGATAATGCACACCTGTAGATATGCCCGCAAACAACGTGTTAATCGTCTTGCTTTCAGTAACAGGTTTGAAGCTAACGTAAGTATACTTTTGAATAGCGACCGCAAGCGCTGGTGCGCCATAAACGACCGAGTGCTCTCCGCTGAGAATCACCTTGCCTGGCGCACGAGCTCGCATCAGACCACTACGTATTCACGTTTATGATGTGAAATCGCCGCTAAACGGAAACGTCCTTCAGTCATATGTGGAATGATATGCTCACCGCCATCGGTAGGGTCGGGAGCATGATAGAGATTGATATACTCATCATAACTCACAGACTGGCGCGCCTCTAACAAGGCTTTATGTTCTGCTTTATACAAATGCGTTGCATAGCCCGCAACAACTTTCCCTGAAAAAAATTCGGCTACGCTCCCTGAACCATAACTAAAAAATCCGATACGCTGATCGGATAAATCATCTTCCGCATTTTCTAATAAAGAAGCTAAACCGATGTACATTGAGGCCGTGTAACTATTACCGATAATGCGGTTATACACCAAGGTCTCTTCGATCTGAGCTTCAAGCTGCTCCGGCGTTAACAAAGTTTTATTAAGCTTGGCCAAGTGCTGATGCGCTTTTTGAGCCATACGACTAAAGGGTAAATGATAACAAAAGTGACTGAAATCACTAAATGCGTACGGGCTTACGGCTTGGAAATTCTCCCAGGCACGTTTAAGTGATCGCAGATAAATTTTTGTAGAATATTTACCATCAACAAGTGCAGTCTTGCGATAGTTTGGACGCCAGAAGTCCATTACATCTTCGACATGATTACCCACTTCCGGATCAATCTCTACAAGCCGAGGGTTAGCCGTAATTAACAAAGCTACCGCTCCACAGCCCTGCGTAGCTTCACCCGGCGTATTTAATTCATACCGCGCGATATCAGAGGCTATCACCAAGACTTTCTTTTCAGGCTGACGAGCGACCAACGCACACGCCATTTGGACTGCCGCCGTTGCACTGTAGCACGCTTGTTTAAGCTCAACTACGCGACAGTTATTCGATAGACCTAATAAGCGATGTACATAAATACCCGCTGATTTAGACTGATCGATACCGGTTTCCGTTGCGAATAAAAGGCTCGAAATAGAATCTGAAACACCACCCTCCATCAATGGGAGTGCTGCTTCAGCGGCCATTGTCACGATATCTTCATCATGAGCGGCCATGCCCATTTTTTCTTGGCCAATCCCTTCATAATATTTGTTAGGATCGGTTTCTTGGATTTCAGCCAAGCTTCTCAAATCAAAGTAGTAATTTGAGGTGTGAAAATTAATTTGATCTATACCAACAACTGATGACATATCTATCTCTGTTCCTTAACGCTCTTCAAGGATCAAGTGTTCATTCCCAAACAGCGAAACTACATCCGGCATACCCAGTAAAAACATCGCCGTGATAAACTCTTTTTTAAGACGTTCAATCACACAAATAACGGCTTCTGCTGACTCCATTGCCGGCTTCAAAAATGGTGCTGCAGCACCACATAAAGAGGCGCCGAGTATAACAGACTTCACCATATCAATCCCATCCCTGAGACCACCACTCGCAATAAGAGTAGCACGATCCAGATACGGCTTAGCTAAGCGCAGGGCAAGCGGCGTAGGCACACCCCAATCCTGAAACGTATAACCAAGGTCATCTCCAGCGTCCTGCCGACGGTGTTGTTCAATACGGCTCCAAGAAGTGCCACCAGCGCCAGCCATATCGAAATAGCGAACACCTGCTTTGAGTCCAAGTTCAATATCAGCAGGCATTAAACCAGAGCCGACCTCTTTCAATAATACCGGCACATTCAGCGAACGAGTTACTCCAGCGATAAGGCTAGCCACATTCGAAAAATTAGTATCCCCTTCAGGCTGCACTGCTTCTTGTAATGGATTCAAGTGGAAGTACAAAGCGTCAGCCTGCAACAGATCTACCGCTGCTTGACATTGCTCGACAGTGAAACCATAGTTCAGCTGCACAGCCCCTACATTCGCAATTAAAGGGACCGTGGGTGCATAAGTACGCAAATCAAAACTCGTAGCGGCCTTCGGATCTGAAAACATCACCCGCTGCGAACCCACCGCTAACGCAACTTGGCAATGCTCTGCAGCGACCGCCAAATTTCGATTAATGGTACGGACTAACGCGTGATTACCCCCCGTCATCGACGAGATCAACAAAGGAAAGCTAAGACGCTTACCAAGAAACTCTGTACTCGAATCAATGGACGCTAAATCCAGCTCAGGCAAGCCACGATGAATCAGCTTAATCCGGTCAAAGTAACGGCCGTTACGCTCGATATCAGGATCTAGATCAAAGGCTCTAATATGCTCGATTTTACGATCATTGGTCTGATCGATCATTGACGCTCCAGTTTGATATGAGCTTCCATCAACTCACCAGGATTAGTTTGAGCAGCCAGCAAAGAAAGCTCTCCACACAGGACAGTAGCCGCACAAATAGCCGCTAGCCGACGAGCATTTTCACCAGGCTCTCGTGCTTCTTTACAACCCAGTTTAGTTAAGTTTTCTTCTACGAAGTTCAGCCCTTTACCGTTACCGACAGTACCAACAATCAGGTTAGGCAAGGTGCATGAAAAATAAAGGTCGCCATTACGCACCTCTGCATGCACAACGCCTTGTGAACCTTCAATGATATTGGCTGCATCCTGCCCCGTTGCTAAATAAAAAGCTAATAACATATTCGCATAGTGTGCATTCGCACTGCGCAAGCCGCCAGCAATCATGGTGCCGATTAAGTTTTTCTTAATATTAAGATCGACTATCTTTTCGGGCGTGGTTAGCAAACGACGCTCACAAATTTCACGCGGAATAATAATTTCAGAAATCACATTTTTTCCGCGACCTAAAATCCCATTCACTGCTGTGGCCTTTTTATCCGAACAGTAATTAGCCGAGATGGAGGTATAGCGAAGCTGAGGGTACTGCTCTAACACCCACGGGATAATCCGATCAGCCGCATTAGTCACCATATTATGGCCGGATGCATCACCTGTTTTGAACTCTAAACGTAGATAAATCAAATTACCTACGATCTGACTATGCATGTCTAACAAAACAGCAAATCGACTCGAGCCTGCAACCACCGTTTGAATCTCGTCTTTACGAGATTTAATCGATTCGATTGCTTGATACGCCTCAAAAGCATCACCAGCTTCTAACAAAATTGAACGCGACATCCGCTCATCAACAATGGTGGTTTTTATACCATCCGTGAGTGACGATACGCGTGCACCACGCCCCACCGAGTGCCACAAAGGAGACTCATACGTCGCCAAAGGCACGCTAATTTTCTCGTTAAGAATATGGCCTGCTATTTTAATCGGCCCTACCCAACGCATAGGCACGGGAGCTTGAAGAATTTTATGTGCTTTCATACGATCCTTTGGAAACGAAAAAGGGCCGCTAGCCAGCAACCCTTTCTTTGAATTCAGACCGCGAGATTTTATCGGGCGTACCTGATTAATGCAAACAGCCGCAAAGGACCGAGCCTTGATTTACTTCAAATCGGAGCGATAGTCACTAAATTCAGTCGACGCCAACGGAGCTACGTCCACTTGTAACATATCTAATATTTCGCCCATTCCACTTAACAAACGATATTGCGCGATAACAAAATCATATTTTGCAGATATATAAGCATTTTTAGATGAGAATACTTCATTCTCAGTATCTAACAAGTCGAGCAATGAACGCTGACCAATATTGAACTGCTTGAAGTAAGAATCGCGGGTTTGCGTACTCGCCACCACATGCTTTTCAAGATAACTGAGCTGACGCTGAAGAATTTCGTAAGCACCCCACGACAACTCAATACTTTCAAGTGTCTGACGCTTAGCACTCGATTGAATTTCACGTGCTTCATTAATCTGGTGATGTGTTTCACGCACACGGGCTTTATCCGATCCGCCGTTATATAAGTTATAACGCAAACGAAACATAGCCGTTAGATCTTCGTTGTCGCCTCGAACGCCATCTATATTGTTGTTCCAATTACGGTCAACTTCAAAGTTTAACGTCGGGTATAGCAAGCTACGAGCCGAGTTATATTGTGCGCGCGCCGCCTCCACATCTGAATCAGCTAATAAAATCGTAGGGTGTTTGTCCAATGCGCGCTTTGCAGCTTCATCGGAACTAGCAGGCATAATAGACTTACCAACGACAGGAAACCCCATCACATCAGGCGCTACTTCACCGGTTACACGCTGGAACGTCGCTTCTGCATCTAGCAAGTTATTTTCGGCCGTCAACACATTGACTTCTGCCAGTGCCAGACGACCTTCCGCCTGCTGGTTAGACGCTAACGTTCCTAAACCGGATTCCGTACGTCGTTTGATCTGATCATATACGCGTACGTGGTTATAAAGCGTTTCTTTCGATTGGCTCAACAGCTCTTTACGCTTGAGCACCTCAAGATAGGCACGTGATGTTTCTAATGCGGTTTCTTCCGCGACTTCACGCAAACGGTGATTACGGGATTCAAGGCGTGCAGAATGACGATCCACTTCACTATCAGTCAAAAAGCCATCAAAAAGCATTTGATCAATACTTAAGCTAGCCTCTCTTCGTCGAAGCTCTACATCATCAATAGATACGGTGTCTGTCCATTCGTAACCAATACCCGCTGCAATATCAACACGCGGGTAGAAACCACCTTTCGCCTGATTAATCTCCTCATAAATCGCATTACGCGCATTCATCACAGACTTTACATCAGGATTAGACAGCACAGCTTGTGCTACCACTTGGTCAAGCTCAACCGCTTGAACAGACAACACAAAGCCCAAGCCAACAGCTAGTGCTAATAACGTCCTTTTAACAATCACTTCTGCTCCCCCAGCAATCCCAATCAAGCTACCTTATTGGAAAATTTAACAATTAATGAAACACGGTCTTTACTGTTTGTTTTTCGTAAGATGGAAGCAACATGCGCCTTTACAGTACGCTCAGTGATGCTTAGATCTCTCGCTATTTCTTTATTGGCCGCGCCAGTCATTAGAGCACGCATAACCATTTCTTCTCTAGGAGTTAAACGATGATATATGTCGTTTAGCGTAGAGCCTTGGTCATCAAAATTAGAGGTATTTTTACCACTAAGGTATTGATTAAGCAAAAGCTTAGTTATAGAAGGGCCAGCCCAAATATCATTGCGAGCAACTACCTCAAATAACTCAGTACACAAACTCTCTGTTGTGTAGGTATTAATATACCCACGGCAGCCAGCTTCGAGGCATTTTAGCCCCTCTGCATCCGTAGGTATATCAGAAAAAGCTATCCACTTAATATGTGAATACACATTTAAATAATGACCAACTTCTCCAGCAGATAAAGAGCTTAAATGTAATAAACCGATGCCTTCTAAGTCATTTTCATTAACATGCGACAGGGCTTGCCCCAATTTCTCGCATGGGTACTGATTATTACCTGCTATCAATGTCCAACGCGCAATGACTTTAGCATTGTCGCTTACAATGAACAGCTTCATCTTAACGCCCCATTAATATAACGCTTTCTGTATCCATTAGCACACAAAAAAGACCGACTTGACCGATTTTGAACTTGCCTACCCGTTATCAATATAGTTCACTCTCTGGTAATACGTCGGCCGGGAACAGAATAACCTTATGTACTTAACGTTCAGTTAATGCTTTTTGTTTCGCTTTAAGAATTGGCTTAAGTATATAATCCATGACTGTTTTTTCACCGGTCATGATATCAACCGATACCGTCATACCGCTCATCAACGGTAACTGAACCCCGTCAGACTCGATAAAGGGGGAGTCAGTCTTCAATCGAACAATATAATGTGGTTCTTGATCTTCATCTAAGATAGTACTCGGAGACACAAAACTTACCTCAGCTTCTGCACCACCATAAATACTGAAATCATAGGCAGACACTTTAACAATCGCCCGCTGCCCCGGTCTAACCTGGGCTATATCCGATGGACGAATTTTTGCTTCCACGAGCAGAGTATCCTCCCACGGTATGATGTTAATGATCTCATCGCCTGGCTGAACTACGCCATCAATCGTATTCACCAACAACTGCTTAACTGTACCCTTGACAGGGGACCTTACTTCAGTACGTGTAATACGGTCTTGCATGCCTCCTAATGTTTCTTTAATACGGGCAGACTCAGACAACGTCTCGTTTAGCTCAGCACGTGCGAGACTCTCAAATTGATATTTCGCTTCTGATGATTTTTGTTCTGTTTCCTTTAACGCTGACTCAATTCGCGGAATGCTCAAGCGCACCCCTTCACGCTCTCCTGCCAGATCATTCACCTGGCGCTGTAAGCGAAGAAACTCCACTTCGGAAATAACACCCTCAGCGACCAGAGGCTGGGTTATTTTCAACTCTCTATTCAGCAAGTTATAACTGCGTTGTAATTGCGTTTGCTTAGACTGAGCTTCACGTAATTCCTGTTTTTTCTGAGCGGTTTGCTGTAGCAAAATATCTAAGGTATTCCCCAATTCTTGCCGACGTGCAATATACAGGGTTTTTTCTTGTTCGATGAGTGACTGATATTCCGTGGGAAAATCTGTTGGAGGAATAAACGCCTCGCTTTCTGCCTCTGCTCGCAAGCGGGCCGACTTTGCAAACAACTCAAGCTGGCGAACACGACTTTCTTTGAAAGTACTCGCAAAACGTGTGTCATCAATACGCAGTAACACCTGACCTTTTTCAACTAAATCGCCTTCACGCACTAGAATTTCAGAAACAATACCGCCTTCTAAGTTTTGAACAACCTGCAATTGTTGCGACGGAATAATCTCACCTTCTCCACGGCTAACTTCATCAAGCGTGGCCCAATTTGCCCAGATAATAGCAATGACGATAAATGCAAAGAACCCCCACAATAACACTTGGGCACCACGAGGGGTTTGCTCTAAAATGGCTTCACTTACACTCGACATATAGGTCAAGTCATTCTTAGTAACTTTCTGATCTTCACTCATTATCACTATCAACCTTAACGCTGAATATGCAAACGGCCTTGTTTAAGAGCATCTAAAACGACCGCTTTAGGGCCATCAGCTACGACAAAGCCACCATCAATAACTACTATTCGCTCCACTAAAGACAACAGTGACATTTTGTGGGTTACAAGCACTAAGGTCTTCTCTTTGCTGTACTCAGTTAGTTGCTTACGAATAAAGTCTTCTGAAGAGTTATCCATGGAGTTTGTAGGTTCATCTAAAATCAGAATGTTTGGCTCATGAATCAAGCTGCGAGCAATCGCCACCGCCTGTCGCTGCCCGCCGGATAAAGAGCTGCCCCGCTCCCCCACCTGCATATCAAAACCGTGAGGGTGACGATTAACAAAGTGGTCAACGCCTGCAATTTTAGCCGCTTGTATCAAACGCTCGTCATCAACCTCAGGCGACCCCATGATAATATTTTCTCTAACCGATCCATTGAAGAGCATAATATCTTGAGGTACGTAGCCAATATTACGACGCAAATCAACGGGATCAATCTGATTAATATCGATATCATCTATACGAATAGAGCCTTGATCTGGACGATAGAGACCCATTAGCAACTTTTCGATGGTCGATTTACCAGAACCTATTCGACCAATGAGAGCGACCTTTTCCCCGGCATTAACCTTAAAAGACACTTTTTCAATCGACGCCTGCTCACTGGTTGGGTATTTAAACTGAACATCTTTAAATTCCAACTTCCCAGCCAACTCCGGACGATGAACATACTGTCTCCCCGCTTCACGTTCGTCAGGCAATTGCATAATTTGGTCAAGCGCTTCAAGTGCCGCTTTTGACTGATGGAAATTAGTAACTAAACCCGCCACCTGAGCCATTGGCTGCAAAACACGTCCAGATAAAATCACACAGGCGATTAGCGCCCCCATCGTGACTTCACGCTCTGCAATCAGGTATACACCCGTCATGACAAGCGCAACGGAGCACACCTGCGTCACAAATCCTGCAAAATTCATCACAGACGAAGACAGCATCTTTGCTTTCAGCCCCCATTGTGAAATATAGCCTACCGCCTGCTCCCACTGTAACTGCATAGATGATGCAGCGCGTTGCGTTTTGACCGTTTCCATCGCTGTTAAACACTCCACTAGGGTAGCGTTCTTTTTTGCACTGGCTGCGAATGTTTTTTCCACAACCGCCTTCAGCTTTCGAGCGATTATTAAAGAAAAGATAACGATAATAGGTATACCTATCAACGGAACAACGACAAGCGGACCGCCAATCAAACCAATAACAATCAAGAAAATAATCGCAAATGGGATATCGATAATTATCGTATTGGTTGTAGAACTCAAAAATGTGCGGATACTCTCAAACTCACGTAAGTTACTACTGAAACCACCAACAGAATTAGGCATCGCTGAATAATGCAACGCCATCACTTTCTCAAACAGCAATGAAGACAACAAAATATCGGCTTTTTTACCGGCAATTTCGATGAAGTAAGCTCGTAGCATCTTCAAACCAAAGTCGAACATATAAACGATCATGACACCAATAGCTAAAACCCATAACGTTTCTAACGCTGAGTTAGGTACTACCCGGTCATACACATTCATTACAAAGAGCGGATTAGCTAACACAAACAGGTTAATAAGGAAGGATGCTATCAATACATCTCGATAAATCTTAGCTGAACGCCAGATTGTGCCCCAAAACCAGTGCCCCTCTCGCTGATCCAATACACGAGAAACTTGATCGGCAAATCGGTACTCCAAGCGGACAAAAATGGCGTATCCTGAGTACTGACCAGCTAACTCATCTAAACTAACCTGATGCGCGCCGCCACTTTCCGGCTGAATAATAACCGCTGTACCGTTTTCTTTATCAAGTTCTTGCAGAATACAAGCTTCATCATTATTGAGCAGTAAAACCACAGGTAAAGTAAGCGCTGTGATGTTATTTAGATCCCGTTTATCAATTCGAGACTTAAAGCCGGCTCTCTTTGCGGCTCGCACAAACAGCTTTGGTGTAAGTTTGTTATTCTCTAACGGTAAGCCGTCTCGTAGGACTTCGGCTGATAAAGGTCTATGATTTTGTTGGGTAAGGTGTACTAAACAGTTTAATAAGGAGTCTTGCACAGTATCCATTTTCTTGACCAAACTCTAATTAGGGCTACATACTAACATGTATATTATTAACTGAAAGATGAATGATTGATGCTATATGCACTACGAAATAACGACGGTAGGATCACTGGTTTATCAGAGACTTACCAAGTTGGCGCGGAAGAAGTTGACATGTCGAACCCTGATGTTCGCGATTTCCTATCACTCAACGATGAGAACTTTTCGCCTGACGCTTACTTAGACCAGTCAGATAAATCTATTTCACGTATTATTGAGGACCTTATAGAGCTCTTAATCGATAAGAATGTGATTATATTTACAGACTTACCCAATGGAGCCCAAGGTAAGCTATTGACCCGTAAGCTAGCTCGCGGACTAATTCGAGGAGACCTAACTGAAGATACAATCGGCGATGAAAGTGAAACGTCGATATTATCTGATGAGGATGAGTTACTTTAATCGCCCAGCAGTGCAAACAAGCGCGGCATTATTTTATAATGCTGCTGCGCTTGGCGATGTGTCATTTGGCCAAACTCTTGCGTCACCAATGCATTCAAAATTCCTGCAATTTTCTGCAAGTCTGTAGGAAAATCTTTTACATTTTCAGCCCGCGCAGTAACAAATAACTGGGCTAACGAGAGCGCGGTTGTAACAGAATCAGGCTGAGCCTCATACGATGACAGCAACATGATTTGTGCTTGAGCATAGTCTTTCTGGTGATACCTATGCATACCAACTAACATAAGATCTACCCAGCTATTTTTAACCCGGGCTCTCACCATGATGTCACGCGGCGTTGTTAACGTTGTAATACCGACTGCACCTTCCAATGCCTCTTCCAGCCAGTCCAACCAAAGCCATTGCTCTTCGGCAGGCATCGCTAGAAAAATCTCATGGGCTTGGCGTAAATGGGCTAACGCAAGAGGCTGCTTATCCTGCCTCCAATTTACCCAAAAACCCAGTATGTGAACTCGGCACTCAACAGATACCGCATCAAAATCCAAAGCGACCGACTCCAACGCCCTAAGTGCTTTTGCCTCTAGCTCATCGACTGATAGCCCGCCCTGAATAAAACGTGCCAAAAGGGCCTGAACATAAGCAAAATAGTACTCAGGGCTTTGCAAACCGGTATAACGAGAAAACCCCATGGTGCTATGAAAAGCATCGATCGCTAATGGCCATTCCTGAGAAAAAGCAGCCATATTACCCAGCACAGAATGGGCTTGGGGAACCGTCGGCTGCATCATCACTGCCTTTCGCATCGTAGCAATAGCTATACCTGTTTGACCGGTGGCCTGAAGGCCATGCGCAAGATAAGTAAACGCTTCAATAGATACGATCTGATGATCAATAATATCCTGTAATTGCGCTTGTGATGCTTGATACTTACCTTGTGCAAACAGTGCTATACCCAACCCTAACTTAGCCCAGTTTTGTCGACGGCTCGAAACTGCCGCCCTAAAGACCAGCTCGGCCCGAGGATAATCTTGTAGCGATAGATAGCAGATACCTAGCATGCGATCTAAATAACTTGCTAAAGCCGGATATAAATTAGCGATTTTTTCACAATAAACTAATGCCTTACTCCACGCTTGTTGATCCATCGCCTCTTCAACACGATAGACAGCCCGCTTAACGCGCTGAAGCTTTTCTAAGCGCTGACTTAATCGATCACGTGTTAACGGCTTGGCCAAATAAATATCGGGGGCTGCACTTAATGAACCTACCAACAAAGCGACATCAGAATGGGTTAACAAAACCGTAACCGTACGGTTAAGTGGCAATCGTTCGGCCAAGGCCTCCTGAATGACTTGCAGTCCATTTTTCTGCCCTTTACCTAGGTCGTAGGAAACAATGACTAAGTCATAGCGAGCATTGCGTAAATAGGACAACGCCATATTAACGGAAGACGCTACATCAATAGTGCTGAATGAGAGAGCACTCACGACCTCCCTCTGACGGCCTATTTCCTCCAACTGGGAATCAACGATTAACGCTGAACTACTCGACACGCTTTTGGACATTTTGGACTTCTTACTGCAAAGACTTTCTTCAGACTATTAGAAAAAATCCATTTATACAAAAAAGCCCGCAAATTAGCGGGCTATTTAGACTGAAAACAATCAATTAATCGTTAAGCAAGTCTCGGCCTTTACTCGCTGCTATACGCATGCGCAACGCATTCAACTTAATAAAGCCTTCTGCATCTTTCTGATCATATGAGCCTGCATCATCTTCAAACGTCGCAATAGACTCATCAAACAAGCTATCATCAGAACGACGACCGACAACCGATATATTACCTTTATACAACTTAAGACGCACATCACCATTGACATGACGCTGACTATAATCAATCATCTGCTGCATCATTTTACGTTCTTCTGACCACCAAAATCCGTTATAAATCAACTCAGCATACTTAGGCATTAAGCTGTCTTTTAAGTGAGCAGCTTCGCGATCGAGTGTTATTGATTCGATAGCACGATGAGCACGCATCATGATAGTGCCGCCCGGTGTTTCATAACAACCACGCGCTTTCATACCAACGAAGCGGTTTTCTACGATATCCAGACGACCAATACCATTAGCGCCACCCACTTTATTCAATGTTTCCAGAACGGTAGCAGGAGACAGCTCTTCACCATCGATGGCAACAATATCACCGTTTTTATAAGTCAGCTCAAGGTAAGTCGCTTCGTTAGGTGCCGCTTCAGGAGAAACAGACCAGCGCCACATATCTTCTTCAGCTTCTGACCATGGATCTTCTAACAAACCACCCTCATAAGAGATGTGTAATAAGTTAGCATCCATTGAATAAGGTGATTTTTTCTTCTTACCAGAGAAGTCGACAGGAATATCGTGTTTCTCACAGTAATCCATCAATGTCTCGCGAGACGTCAAATCCCACTCACGCCATGGTGCTATAACATGAACACCGGGCTTCAATGCATAGGCGCCCAATTCGAATCGTACTTGGTCATTACCTTTACCCGTAGCACCGTGCGAAATAGCATCGGCCCCCGTCTCATTTGCGATCTCAATTAATCGCTTAGCGATTAACGGACGTGCGATAGACGTACCTAACAGGTACTCACCTTCGTAAATTGTGTTAGCACGGAACATTGGGAAGACAAAGTCACGCACAAACTCTTCACGAAGGTCTTCGATGAAAATCTCTTTAACACCCAACGCTTCCGCTTTTGCTCGCGCAGGTTCTACTTCTTCGCCCTGCCCCAGGTCAGCTGTGAACGTAACTACTTCACAGTTATAGGTTTCCTGCAGCCAGCGGACGATAACTGATGTATCCAATCCACCTGAGTAGGCCAGTACTACCTTTTTAATATCGGACATTCATTTGCTCCACTGAAAATGGCCGCCATGCAGCCAACTAAAAGTCATATCAAACGCAAGATTATACCACCGAAAGAAACGAATTACTGCATCACTCCCGCTCAAGCCTAATAGTAGCGCGACGATTTCGAGCCCGATTAGTCTTAGAATTATTGGGCACAGCAGGATACCGTTCACCATGATATCGAGTGGTAATAATGTCTTCACTAATACCGTTTGCCACCAAGTAACGTGTTATGTCCTCTGCACGCTGCTTGGAAAGATCTCGGTTTAACAAACGCCGACCCGCATTATCAGAATGACCATCCACATAAAGCTTTGTTACCTTAGCGTCTGTGTTTACATATTGAATGATTAAATCAAGCCGCTCTTTACTTGCATCTGATAATCGCCACTGAGCTGGCGGATAAAGAACGGCTGTTCGGGCAATCTGCCGGTAGTTAACAGGCAATAGGTCATCGACACAGGTAATATAATCACTGTAAGACTTTTGGAAATTAGCCGCCAACAAAGAAACACGCGCACTTTCTCCACTGCCTAACCAGTTCGACAGTGTGAACGTAGGCGACATACCTTGGTAAAGCGATACCAGCATTTCGCCTGCATACTTGTCGCTTACGGTAAGCGGCTTTACTTGATCAGGAACCGATTGAGCAGGCACGGATAACTGAGTAATTAATTTGGGCGCTACGCCTGGCTGCCAGGGCGATGCCTCCGCAACCAAACGCACTACTCCCGAATAACTGCCCTTCTGCGTAGAAGACAGTTCAAATACGGCTAGCTCTCCGGCCTCATGAAAAAAGCTCCCTCGGCCAAAGGTAGGGATTTCTTGCGAAAGCCTACAATAAAACTTGGATGTTTCAACACCCCACACTGACTGATCAATGCTAGGCGCGAAACTCACAGCAGCCACAAAAGGTGAAACTAACACAGCCCAACATACAATGAATAAACGGTATTTTTGCATCATATTAATAGATTATAACTCATGAAATGATTGCTTTATAAATGGGTTATCGGCCTAAAGAAACTGAGCTTAACAGTCTAATTAAAAACCCTCTCCATGGCGTAGGGCACTTTCTCTGTTTGGCCTTACTAGATACGGCTGATAGAATGTCGACTAACTACCTATTTTACAAGCAGCCGACTAAGGAACTCTCTTGAATCATCGCTCATCAGCTCAATTAATGGCAGAACGCTTTCGTGGATACCTACCCGTTGTCATCGATGTTGAAACAGCTGGCTTTAACGCTAAAACCGATGCGTTACTCGAGATTGCAGCCGTCACCTTGACGATGGACGAGCAAGGATACTTAATTGTTGATCAAAGCTTTGTCGCTGAAGTAGCTCCATTTGAGGGTGCCAACTTAGAGCAGGCGGCTCTGGACTTTACAGGTATAGATCCTTTTTCACCTGACCGAAAAGCCATTTCTGAACTTGCAGCATTGGAACTTATCTTCAAGCCAATTCGCAAAGCGGTAAAAGCACATGGCTGTAAACGCGCTATTCTCGTCGGACACAATGCCTCTTTTGACCAAGGCTTTGTCAATGAAGCCGCCGCACGAAGTGAGATTAAGCGCAATCCATTCCACCCCTTTTCCTCTTTCGATACGGCGACGTTAGCCGGGCTAGCTTACGGGCAAACCGTTCTTGCTAAGGCATGCGATGTCGCTGGCATTCCATTTGATGGAAAACAAGCTCACTCAGCCCTATACGATACGGAAAAAACCGCTGAGCTTTTTTGCGGCATCATTAACCGCTGGAAAGACTTGGGCGGATGGGACATGGTTCTCGCACTTCATGATGGCGATCACGATTAATCACTTCATCTAATAACACACACGAAAAAGGCAGCCTAAGCTGCCTGTTTGCTACCCTATCATGATTTCAAATAACAGGCACCAGCGCTACACGACGATTAGCTGCACGCCCTACTTCTGAATCATTTGAAGCCACCGGACGGCTCTCACCATAACCGACAGCCTCCATTCGATTAGATAAAATACCCTTGCTTTCTAAATAAGATTTCACCGAGTCTGCACGCGACTGCGATAGCTTTTTATTATAAGAAACAGAGGCTACCGAATCCGTATGACCTTCAATCACAAACTTCGATGAGCTGTTGCGCAGAACAACGACAACACCATCCAAGATACCTTCCGCGTCTGATGTTAAACGGCTCGATTTATACTCAAACTTGACCCCTTCCAACGACAAGGCTTCTACTGCCGGGCAACCCGAAGTATTAACCGTCACACCCGTTGGCGTCGCTGGGCATATATCCTTCATATTAACCACGCCATCCAGATCATCATCAACAGGGCAGCCAATCGAATTTACTTCCATCCCCGCTGGAGTATCAGGGCATTGATCCTTCATATTTACAACACCATCAGCATCTGAATCGAGCTGACACCCTTGCTCATCTACCAAGGCACGCTTTGGCGTATCTGGACATTGATCCAAACGATCAACAATGGCGTCGTGATCGCTATCGAGCTCGCAACCATTTCCAGTATTAATTTCATCAATCTCACAGACGGGTTCTTTATGGCAAACAAGGTAAGCTATACCCGCTCCCACCAAAGCACCTGCCGCACCTTTATCGTCAGCGGCTTGCGCTACAGCTCCACCGGCCAATGCTCCTACAGCAACACATAGTGGTGTGCTTTGCTCCCACTTGGCCGAAGGCACTTCTGCACAACCTACAACCAATGCCGCCACACCTAACACAGAAAGCATCTTTAATTGACTGGCTTTACTCATTCTATAATTCCTCATAGATTCCGTAAGGAATCGACCCATGTGATTGACTTACGCCTATATTACACCAAAAAAAATGAACAAAAAAAAACCCGTATCGTTAAATACGGGTTTTATCAAAAACAACCGAATTATAGGCTATCAGAAGACTCTGATAGATATTTAGCAACACCATCAGGGGATGCATTCATACCTTTGTCGCCTTTGTTCCAACCCGCAGGGCACACTTCACCGTGTTCCTCATGGAACTGCAGCGCATCAAACAAACGAATCAATTCTTCCATGTTACGGCCAAGCGGCAAGTCGTTCACGATTTGCGAGCGCACGTTACCTTCTTTATCGATAATGAAAGCACCACGGAAAGCAACACCGCCGTCTGCCTCTACATCGTATGCTTTGCAGATTTCATGTTTAGTATCTGCAACTAACGTGTACTTAACCGGGCCAATACCACCAGAATTAACTGGCGTGTTACGCCATGCGTTGTGTGTAAATTGAGAATCAATAGACACACCGATAACTTCAACGCCACGCTCTTCAAAAGCACTCATGCGCTTATCTAAAGCAATCAATTCAGATGGGCAAACGAACGTAAAGTCTAACGGGTAAAAGAAAACTAAACCGTACTTCCCTTTAATCGCTTCTTTCAAATTGTACGTATCTACAATTTCACCAGTGCCAAGTACTGCTGCCGCTGTAAAGTCCGGCGCTTGCTTTCCTACTAATACACCCATGATTATCTCCGTTATTTATCTATCGTTAGGTCAAACCAAACAGAACTGCATAATACGTCCTGTTCATAAATATTTAATGACAATGAGCTATCTGCTCATTATTCTGCAGGCGCTTCGTCTGCCTCGGCTGCTGCCTTGACCAAGGTTTCTAATTCACCAGAGGCCTGCATTTCAGTAACAATATCGCACCCGCCTACAAGCTCACCATTAATCCACAATTGTGGGAATGTTGGCCAGTTTGCATATTTGGGTAATTCAGAACGAATTTCTGGGTTCTCTAAAATATTAACGAAGGCGAAGCGTTCGCCGCATGCCATTAACGCTTCAACCGTACGGGAAGAAAAACCGCATTGAGGGAAACGAGGAGTGCCCTTCATGTATAATAAAATAGAGTTTTTTTCGATCTGATCTTTAATAGTATCTATAACGCTCATTAGCTTACCTTCTCACGTCTTGCGACTCATTAACCGCGTGAATATAACTGTAAAAATCGTACCACATACCCTATCAAATTACTCGGTCAATACAAAAATTAAGCGTGTTTATCGAGCGTGATTTGCTACAGTTATCCGTTTACCTGCTATATTGTGCTTTTACTATCTTTTTCAAGCATATTCGTTGGAAGTTGCTAAAAATAGACAGTGACAATAGAATGCCTTTCTTTATTTGGCAGCTAAGGCTGCCTTTTTGCGTTGTAAGGGAGATTGAACATGGCGAAGCAGTCCTTGATGAATACCTATAATCGACTCTCAGTTTGCTTTGAGTCCGGTGAGGGCGCTTGGCTGTTTGATACTGATGGTAATCGCTACCTAGATGCTTTATCGGGCATAGCCGTGTGCGGTTTAGGCCACTCACACCCTGCCGTTACTAAAGCCATTACCGAACAAGCAGGCAAGCTCATCCACACCTCTAACCTGTATCGCATTCCGCTACAGGAACAACTGGGGGATCGCTTGACTGATATTTCAGGCATGGATAGCGTATTTTTTGCTAACTCTGGTGCCGAAGCGAACGAAGCAGCGATCAAAATTGCTCGTAAATTTGGCCACGCTAAAGATATTGATGCACCTGCAATTATTGTGATGGACGGATCATTCCACGGCCGAACCTTAGCAACACTCAGCGCGACCGGAAACCGAGCAACGCAAGCAGGCTTTGAGCCTTTAGTCAGCGGTTTTATCCGTGCGCCTTTTAACGATGCAGAAGCTATTCGCTCAATTGCTAGCAGCAATAAAAATGTTGTCGCCATCCTTGTCGAACCTATCCAAGGCGAAGCGGGTATACGCATCCCAAATAACGACTATTTAGCCGAATTACGTGATATTTGTGACGAAAATGACTGGCTATTAATGCTAGACGAAGTACAGACAGGTAACGGCCGTACCGGACGCTACTTTGCCTACCAACATACTTATATTGTGCCGGATGTTGTGACGACCGCTAAAGGTCTTGGTAACGGATTTCCTATTGGCGCATGCCTAGCCAAAGGACGCGCTGCTGAAGTCTTTATGCCCGGGTCTCACGGTTCAACATTTGGTGGCACACCGCTAGCCTGTGCTGTCGGATTAGCCGTAACAGAAACAATTATGCAAGAAAACCTTTGCGAGCGAGCCGCTGAGCTAGGTGATCGCATACTGCAAGGCTTCAAAGAAAACCTTGAAGGCATGAATTACGTACGCGAAGTACGTGGTAAAGGCTTAATGATTGCAATTGAGCTAACTGAAGCCGGTACTGAATTGGCCGTACTCGCTAAAGTGAAAGGTATTTTACTCAACATTACCGGCGGCGGAAAAGTCATTCGATTATTACCTCCTCTCATCATGACGGATGCCGAAGCCGACTTACTGGTCAACACGCTCTCCAAGCTGATTAAAATTTACGCAGCAGACGAGCGTTCAACACCTAGAAAATAAAGACCGAAAAGGTCCATAAGGAAAGCCGTCGGAGACGGCAAGAATGTATGAAAACAAAACACTTCCTCACATTAAAGGATTTAACTTCCGACGAGTTAAAGCAGCTACTTAACCGGGCAACCGAGTTAAAGGAGATGCGTAACAGCGGTGAAGTTTACGAACCTCTTGCTAATAAAGTCATGGCTATGATTTTTGAAAAATCATCCACCCGTACCCGTGTTTCATTTGAAGCAGGCATGGCTCAGCTCGGTGGCCACGCGATGTTTTTATCATCTCGTGATACACAATTAGGTCGAGGTGAACCTGTTGAGGACTCAGCACGCGTCATCTCTAGCATGGTAGATGTAGTCATGATCAGAACCTACAGCCATGAGATTGTTGAAACGTTTGCGCGACACTCTCGGGTGCCCGTCATAAACGCACTGACTGACGATTATCATCCGTGCCAATTACTGGCTGACATGCAGACCTTTTTTGAGCACCGTGGTGACATCCAAGGTAAAACAGCTGCATGGATTGGCGATGGTAACAACATGTGTCAGTCCTACATGAATGCCGCTGCCGTATTAGATTTCCACCTTAATATTGCATGCCCGAAAGGTTTTGAGCCTAAAGCAGAGTTACTTGAAGCCTATAAAGACCGCATAACACTGACGCACTCGCCTAAAGAAGCCGTCAGAGGCGCCCACCTAGTCACAACGGACGTATGGGCATCGATGGGACAAGAAGACGAACAAGAAACACGCCTAAAACGATTTGAAGGTTTCCAAGTAACACCTGCATTAATGGACTTAGCTGATAAGGATGCATTATTCATGCACTGCCTACCCGCCCACCGCGGCGAAGAAGTCAGCAAAGAGATGATGGAAGATTCGCGCTCAGTCGTTTTTGACGAAGCAGAAAACCGTCTACATGCGCAAAAAGCGCTCCTAGAGTTTTTGCTCGTTAACTAGTGCGATGCCGGCCTTTATAATAAAATTGGTCGGTTTGCCTTCTTTCCGTCTAAACTGTAACCATTGACGTTAGGCCATTCAGGATTGAGGCATGATCGAACTACGACATTTAAAAACATTATCCGCACTCAGAGACGCAGGTAGCTTAGTCGAAGCCGCTGATCGAGTTCATCTAACGCAATCTGCACTTTCACATCAGATCAAAGATCTTGAAGATCGTTTAAACTGCTCCCTTTTTATACGTAAAACCAAGCCTATTTGCTTCACATCAGCGGGTCAGCGCCTCCTGACACTAGCCGATGAAGTACTCCCCATGATTCGTAATACTGAGCGTGATATTGCACGTTTAGCGGGTGGAGAAGCAGGACGCCTGAACATCAGTATCGACTGCCACAGCTGCTTTGACTGGTTAATGCCGACAATTGATCACTTTAGACAACACTGGCCAGAAGTAGAAATGGATCTATCTAGTGGGTTTACGTTTCAACCCCTACCCGCTCTCGTACGTGGTGACCTAGATTTGGTGATCACATCCGATCCAGAACCAAGAGCAACGATTACCTACATACCGCTATTCAGTTATGAATCATTATTGGCTGTCGGCAAGCGCCACCGCCTAGCCAATAAAAAGTACGTGCAAGCGAGCGACTTAGAAAGTGAAACCGTCATCACCTATCCAGTCGACCAAAACCGTCTAGACCTATTCACTCGGTTTTTAGAACCTGCAGGCGTGGAACCTCACGACACCCGAACAGCAGAATTGACGTTAATGATTTTGCAGTTAGTCGCGAGTGGACGCGGTGTCGCCGCTTTACCCAATTGGGCATTACACGAATACTTACAACGTGACTATGTTGCTGCCAAGTCTCTAGGGGAGCGCGGGGTCTGGTGTACGCTATACGCCGCCATACGCGAAGATCAGAAAAACTCTGAGTTTATGGTCGACTTTCTAGATACCGCTAAGCAAGTATCCTTTAGCACGCTGACAGGAATCCGCTCAGCCTAAGCTTACTGGCAGCTCAATAGCGCTGAGCACTTCTGTTAATCCTGACGTAACAGCCTACTCGTCAGGATTCCAGCTTTCGATCACTTCCTTAGCCGCTCTAAATGCTTCTTGTGCTGCCGGCGCTCCACAATAGACCAGCGACTGCAGTAACACCTCTTGAATTTCATCCGGTGTACACCCATTACGCAAAGCACCACGCACGTGCCCCTTAAGCTCAGTTGGCGCTTTCAGCGCCGCTAACATGGCTATCGTCACTAAGCTCCGTGTTGAGCGAGGCAAACCAGGCCGCTGCCACGTAGACCCCCACGCATGCTCATTAATCCATTCCTGCATAGGCGCAGTGAACGGCGTTGTATTATCCACTGCTTTTTGAACAAATGATTCGCCCATCACTTCGGTTCTCACCTTCAAGCCATTTTCCCAATCTACTTTGGACATATCGAACTCCTCTGCTTAATTCACTCTCGATAAGCAACCCAGTTACCAGTAACGGATGACTATTTACACGTCCAACACCAGTATCAACTAGGCGCAAAAACATAAACGAATCAATGTCGCCCTCATTGCTTATTGACTACTTGTATAATCACCGCGATACCTTACACTGGATCGCTTAATTGACTATTGGAAAATTGTACTACGCCATGAGCATTTGGACACCGACTAGCTGGAGAAGCAAACCTATTTTACAGCAACCTGAATACAGCAATGCTGATCATGTTGCCCACGTTGAATCACAACTTGCCGCGCTTCCCCCGCTGGTGTTTGCAGGTGAAATACGTTCGCTGCGCAAAAACCTCGCTGATGTAGCTGCTGGCAAGGCTTTCTTACTACAAGGAGGCGATTGCGCTGAAACATTTAACGAGTTTAGCGCCAATAAGATTCGCGATACGTTTAAAGTCATGCTCCAAATGGCTGTAGTCATGACCTTTGCAGGCAGTGTTCCCGTCGTAAAAGTAAGCCGTATGGCCGGGCAGTTCGCTAAGCCACGCTCGTCATCACACGAAACACTGGATGGTATTTCATTACCGAGTTACCGTGGTGATATTATTAACGACATTGCCTTCACGGAAGCAGGACGCCAACCCGATCCAGAGCGCCTACTCAAAGCCTACCACCAGTCAGCGGCCACGCTAAATTTATTACGAGCCTTTGCACAAGGCGGCTTTGCCGATCTACATCAAGTTCACCGCTGGAATCAGGACTTTGTCCAAGCTAGCCCTCTGGGGGCCAAATACCAAAACCTAGCTGACCAAATTGATCAATCACTTGCCTTCATGGAAGCGTGCGGCATACATGCAGAGAACACACCGCAAATTAAAGAAACCAGCCTATACACATCACATGAAGCACTGCTATTAGGCTATGAAGAAGCGCTAACACGCCAAGACAGCCTAACTGGCGACTGGTACGATTGTTCTGCGCATATGCTGTGGATTGGTGACCGTACTCGCCAGCCTGACCACGCTCATGTAGAGTTTTTACGCGGTGTGCGCAACCCAATAGGCGTTAAAGTGGGCCCAACCACGACACGTGATGGTTTGATGGAATTACTAGACATTCTGAACCCAAACAATGATAACGGCCGTATTACATTAATCGCTCGTATGGGCGCCGAAAAAATCACTGAAAAGCTACCAGAACTGGTTCGCATGGTGAAAGCCGAAGGCCGGAACGTGGTCTGGAGTTCTGACCCGATGCACGGCAATACAACAACGGCTCATAATGGCTACAAAACACGCAGCGTAGATGCCATTTTAAAAGAAATGAAAGGCTTCTTTGAAGTGCATAAAGCAGAAGGTACACATGCGGGGGGTGTTCATCTCGAAATGACTGGCCACAACGTAACCGAGTGTATCGGCGGTGCATACCAGATCACTGAGGAAGGCTTAGCAGCGCAATACGACACCTATTGTGATCCGCGTCTCAACGGCGAACAGGCGCTAGAATTAGCCTTTTTAATCAGCGATACGCTAAAGTCAGCCGCTTATCAACAGTAAGTAATTAACTATGAGTAAAGAACAAACCCTGCTGTTTATTTTGGATGCTCTTGAATCAGAGATGCAAACACTATCAATGTGGCAGACTGTCGAACCTAGCGCAGAAGCACTCGCTAGCACTGAGCCGTTTGCAGTCGACACATTGAGCTTTGCCGAATGGGTTCAGTGGATAATGATCCCCCTGTTTAGGAAGATGGTTCGTTTAGGTCAACCATTACCGACTAATAGTGACATACAACCCATGGCTGAAGAGGCATTTAAAGTCGTGCCTCACAATACTCAACTATTAATCAGCCTCATTGGGGATATTGATACCTGCTTACGAGTACCGCACTAGCCATCATGGCAGATATCGCGTGTTCTCGCTTTATCTGCCTCTCCTTCCTCTTAAAAATCCAAATCCGCCTATAGCCTAAGTTCCTAACAACCCCTCCAATACAATTCCATCGTAACTCACTACACCTACAACCGCTTGGTGCTCAATGACAGGAGCCAGTGACAACCCAAAACGCTCAAACAAACGCGCGCAATAACGTACATCCATTGACGGATCAACAGCAATAACCGGCTTTGCCATTACCTCGTACACATTAACTCGCTCAGGGGAACGATCTCGGGCGACCACCTGTTTGGCGATATCAGATAATAATACAAGCCCATACTCATCATCATCATGGCGCTTATTCACTATCAACAGAGCCGCCGACTCTAGCCTAAATAAATCAATCGCCTCTTGAATGGTCGCTAAACCATCGATCATTGCATAGTTTTGTGCCATCACCTGCTCAACCCTGATAATGGGGCGCTTACCTTGTTCTGCTCTCATAGCTCACCCTCCAGAGCTGAACTTAGCTGCTCTATCTGATGGACAACTCCTACCGCGTCCTCAATATCAACCTGAACAGCAATTCCTTTCCCAGGAGACTCATCAAAACCTGCAACGTGAGAAATCGTTTCCAAGATAGCCCGACTGCGGTGTTCCTCAACAATAAATAGCAGCACATCACGCTGAGTTTCTAGATTTAAGCCGAAGAAGGTTTTGGTTTGAGTTACTCCTTCACCACGCGCATTGTTAATGATGGTTGCACCCGTTGCTCCTGCAACTCGTGCGGCCTTCATTACCTCATCCGTTTTCCCATCTTCAACAAATACCAGCAGCAACTTAAAATGCATATAACCTCCTTATTCGACAGCCAGCGTTTTGTCTCGCGGCTGACGCCAAACACTCATTTGCGCATACCCCATCACCGTAATCATAGGAAACAGGCTAGCGAACGCAATCAAACCAAAACCATCAATTAGTGGGCTACGCCCAGGAACGGTCTCCGCCAAACCCAACCCCAATGCAGCCACTAAAGGCACCGTTACCGTAGAGGTTGTCACGCCTCCTGAGTCATAAGCCAGAGGGACAATTGATTTAGGCGCAAAAAAGGTTTGCACAACAACGCAAACATAACCGGCGATAATGAACCAATGAATAGGGTATCCGGTGACAATGCGCCATGTACCTAAAGCAATACCTACAGCGACCCCCAACGCAACAGCTAACCGTAAGCCCCAAATACCTATTGCACCAGCAGATACCTCGTTCGCTTTAATGGCAACAGCAATAAGCGAAGGCTCCGCGATCGTGGTACTTGCCCCAATCGCAAAGGCAAACAGATATACCCAATAATAATCAGACCAATGCAGCCCATATCCCGCTGAGGTCAAACGCCATTGCTCAATGAAGTCTGGAGCGGTGAGCTGTTCAGCCATAAGCCGACCAATAGGGAAAAGCGCCTTCTCTAATCCAAGCAGAAACAAACTCAGGCCCAACAACACATACAAAAAACCGATTAATACTCGCTTGAATTGCGGAATAGGTCGTCGGATGACAAAAAATTGAAAGCCGAAGATAATCATAGCAATAGGTAAGACATCACGAATCGTGGTGCCTATGGTAGACATCAACTCATATACGAATGCCACCTACACCACCATGCCATAGGCCATAACAAAAATCATGGGGGTTAAGGAGGCGAACGCAATAAGACCAAAACCATCAATCATTGGATTACGGCCCTCAATACACGATGCCAGCCCGACTCCTAAAGCGGTCACTAAGGGGACAGTGATAGTTGATGTCGTAACACCACCAGAATCGTAGGCGATGCCGATTATTTCACGCGGAGCCAGCATAGTCATGATCACTACCAAGCCATAACCAGCCATAATCATATACTGGATAGACCAGCCTTTTAAAATCCTAAGCACACCGATCACAATAGCCAAGCCTACTGATAGCGCCACCGTTAAGCGCAGCCCATTTGCATAAGACTGCCTATCCGATTGTGTATCCGGAATCATCCCTCCCAGCGCTGCCACGTCAGCGGCCTCAGCCGACACCGCTATGAGTGCAGGCTCAGCAACCGTAGTACCAAAACCGAGTGCAAACGAAAACACCAATAACCAAGCTACACTCCCTTTTTGGGCGAAGGCATAAGCCATGCTCTCCCCAATCGGAAACAAGCCCATTTCAAGACCATAGATAAAAAAAGTTAACCCCAAGGTCACTAATAAAAAACCAATGATCAACTGTAGAAAATCAGGAACACCTTGTTGTAAGACCACTATCTGGAAGAACGCTATCACCAGAATAATCGGGGTTAGATCACGCAAACTCCCTAACAAAGACTTGAGTAATACCATTCAATCTCTTCTCATTGATAGATATATAATTAGCCTACGCCTATTCCCAAAGCCCAACCCGACCCATATCAATAAAATAGCGTTTTACCTTCTGCGGGGTACGCTCATGTACAAAACATCCTACGCTCACAAACTAAGCACAAGGGACTGCTGACCCTAGCGACTATCACTGGTAAAATGCCGCTTTTAACCCCCCTTTTAAAACGGCAAAAACAACCATGCGAGGCAACCATGTCATTCTCTAGTATTTCTGAGCTACTTAGCCAAAGTTGCGCGCAATTCAGAATTTTTGATATGGGACGTCGTATCAGCAAGCTGCCTAGCCATCAATTCAGCAAATTGGAACAAGGCAGCATCCCTTATCCTTCACCTTATTTACACCACGCCTGGCTCGCTTTACTACTCTGGAATCCAAAAAACAAAGACCAGAACGTCGTTTGGTTTTTAAAATTCCCTTTAGACGAGCAAGGCTTTTTAGTACAAGCCGTCCGTGATGACTTTCTGGGGCGTTTGATGCAAAACATCACTCAGATGCTAAATGCCGAATCGATCGATGAGGAAAAAGATGCCCTCAAAGACAACCCCTTTTCGTTCACCCCAGATCAAGAAAAGATGGCAATGTTTCATGCAACCGCCTCGACAACCATTGGGCGCGAACCAAGCGGCTTTTATCCTGACGCAACCGCTTATTTTTCAGGCACTCTTGGGTGGGATCAATGGAAAAAGCTAGGCTATCAAGGGATAGCAGATGTCGTAGCACGCCTTGAGACTAACAATGGAAAAGGCTTAGCATCCTCTATCGAACACCTTCCTAATGAAGTGCTGACTGCACTGTGTGGTTGTTTGGAGCACATTTCTCCTGATCATGCCTTAACCACTGCCTTAAACGAGCGCTTAAAAGACAGCCTGAACAACAGCAGCGATCAGAAAGCGACACTGGTAGCCTCTTTACTTCGCGCACTCTCTCAATCGCATGATGAAGCCCTCAAGCAACAAGCAATTTTGGATACACTCGCATCTCGATATGCGAAAAGCGCCGAAGTTATGACAGCTATCGCCACGCGATGCCACCTAACATTGCAATACCCTCATGTATTAAACGCGTATCTTGAGAAGTTAGCTGAGTCAGAAGCTGGACAAACTGGCTTTTCCAGAATCTTGGCAGACCTCATGTTCATGCCAGCGTTACGCGCATTAATCTTACGGGAATTTAGACAACCTCAACGTAGTGAGGCGTTAAGTGCGGCTATTGGCCACATGTTTGGCAGCCAATTCACTACCCATTGATCACCCAATAAAAACGGCGAGGTCTTTACAGAACTCGCCGCTTTTATTGACGTCATCTATTCTTAACTATTGGGGTCATCGGGCAATTCGGTAATGCCCAATCGAGCCGCTTTCTCCATCGACTGTTTCTTCAGCCCTGCACGTACTCGAGTCCCTTTAGGTTTTGTTAAATAATATAAGAGGCTCGACGCCTGTTCCTGAGTAATCGATTGAGACTCACTCCAGTCCCTAATAAACGCATACAAAGTAGCATCGCGGTTATCTTCAATTCCCTTAGGCTGAGGCATATCAAAAGGCTCCCCTGCTCTAAAGCGACGACAGACCAGCTCATAATGATAACGAAACAAACCGAATGTTGTTCGCTCCTCTTCACTGCGCAACATAAACCAGCCCGATTCACGCCCAGCATAGTAGACTACGGGGTGACTCCACGGCTTGCCTACGGGTTCATGCGAATAACGACAGGCTTCCAAATAGGCGACACGTACAGGAGGAATACCATCACCCGCGCCTACCTCTTCTAGAATTTTCAAAAACTCAGAAACAGTAGGCATCCACGCCAACGTTTCCTTGCAACGATCAACCGCACGAACCAGCTGGCTCTCATGATAAGCCGTTAAGCTTAACGCCCACTCACGTTTAGCAATTCGGATCTCGTCTTGCGTTTCAAAGCAGCTTTTAAATTTATGACCATAAATTGCCATAAAACGCGCGAAGATCATATTGACCATCGCTTTGGTTTCTAAACTAATAACCTCGGGTGCAACCGATGCCCCTGGCTCATTACCAATCGGTGTCTTTGATGTCCATGATGGCTGCGGTAACCCGTTTTCGGTTTTCTTTAGAATCTCTGCGGGTGTTTTCATTCGATTGACCTGAAAAAGATTGCTCTTTACGTTGCTCGCGGGATTCGCGGGTTTGCTTTTGGACCCACTCACGCTTTACCCACGCAAGGAATTTTTGATCCCAATTACTTTCTTTTCGCTCTTTATCGATATAGTACAGAATAAACTCATCTATGCAGGTATCAACCACATCACGAGGTATCTGATGCCTTGGCAACATAGAATAAAACAGTTCAGACGGCGTCCACCCCAAATACATCGGATGAAGTTTCTGATTACGCTCTTCATGCTGCTCAAATAATTGCTGTAAACGGTCTTGCTGTGAATCGTCTTTTTGCCGTTTCCAACCAATACTGCCACCAAACACAGGCGCAGGGCCTCGATCACGCATATTAACATGACTCCGTGAAGGCAAAGGGCGACGCGGCATCGGTGGTGGCTGGTCATAAACGGGTAATTCAGCGACTGAAGGCGGATGAGACGAAATAGCTGACATATCCTTCGGTGCAGACGGCTCATACAATCGATCGGCAGGCCTTTTAATTGCTTCTAATTGGCTGACACTCGCAATTGCTTCCCTATGTGCAGCAGAGGCTTCAGGCCTGCAAGCAGCCGCCTCACTATGAGATTCAGCTAACGAGTCACGCGCAACAGCTTGCGCCGAATCAGCAACCCGGACTCGACCATCACTAGCAATAGCTATGCTTAAACTGCTATTTTTCAGGATAATCGCCACGAGTTCATTAACGCGGTCCACATTCCAAAACTCAGTTATCTTTAGCCACTGATTGCGAGAAAGCGTCACTTCCCGTAATGATTGCCCATGCTCACCTACGATAAGTGCTGCCGCAGGGCACGCTAGCATTTCTTCACACAGCCCTAATAGCAAGGCGGCTTCAACACCCAACTTTCGCGCTAGCGAAGGGTAAACAAGTAAAGGTTTTTCGGGCATTGTTACCGACATCTAAGTACCACACAACGATGGTGTTTAGCTGCTCACTCTAAGAATGAACAACTGAGCACCTAAAATTCATATTACTAATCTTTATCAGCATAGGCTTCAAAAGCGCGTAGCACATCGCTCCGGCTTATTTGACCTACCAACTTACCTAACTTCACAACGGGTATACGACGACGCCCTTTATCGATAAACAAACGAGCAACATCCACAATATCGGCATCGAAGTTGATGGTTTCTACCTTTTCAGTCATGCAATCTGCAACTGAACCGCCATACTCTTCTTCATGGTAGGTTTTAGTGAGAATGGCACGTAAGCAATCAACCTCAGAGAGCAAACCCACGAGTTCACCCTTTTGATTAACGACAGGTGCCCCTGATATTTTGTAACGCAACAGTGTGCTAATGGCTTCAATTAGCGGCGTTTCGGGTTTAAAGGTCACTAAACCGGTGGCCATGTAATCTTGGACACAGACTGATTTTAACATGATACCGCTCCTGCATGTCATGGAGACAAGCTGAAAGTTTGTCTCATTCCTTAGATAGTCTAGCTCAGCTTTGTCGACTATCAGGTAATATCGTTCAGTTTAGAGTGATCGAAAGCTAGTTAAATACGACCGTTTTATTACCCTGAACCAAAACTCTGTCTTCAAGATGCCAACGCAGCCCGCGCGACAATACTGTTTTTTCGACATCCCGCCCTAAACGTACCATCTCTTCCGGTAAGTCTCGATGACTAATGCGCGTTACATCTTGATCAATAATAGGTCCCGCATCTAGATCCTGTGTCACATAATGGCATGTTGCACCAATTAACTTTACACCACGTTCATGTGCTTGATGATAAGGTTTAGCGCCCGCAAAAGACGGCAAAAAACTGTGATGGATATTGATAATGCGAAACGGATAGATATCACAAAGTGCAGGAGGCAATATTTGCATATAGCGAGCCAACACGATGGCATCTGCATCGTACTCTTCAATTAGCGACTGGACCTTATCGAAATGAGGTTGTTTATCCTCTTTATCAACAGGGACATGATGGTAAGGAATATCATGCCACTCCACCATGCTCCGCAAATCGTTATGGTTTGAAATAACACAAGGAATCTCGCAAAACAATTCTTTTGATGAATACCGATAAAGCAAATCAGCTAAACAGTGTGACTCTTTACTAGCCATTAAAATCACACGCTTAGGCGTTGAAGAGTCCGCTATATTCCAGCTCATATTGAACGATTGCGCGATCGGTGAAAATGCCTCTGTTAATTCAGCAAGTGAAAAAGGCAGGGTTGCAGCCCCCACCTCAACTCGCATGAAAAACCAGCCAGTTGTTGGATCAGAATGCTGATTCGCATCAGATATAGAGCCACCATGGCTAGAAATAAAGTTACTCACCATTGCCACAATACCTACACGGTCGGGACAAGCTAAGACGAGACGGTAACGACGCTCCATGATGTACTAAATTCCTGAGAGTTAATAAGAGTTAAATGATCAGTTAAAAATATATCCTAATCATATCAGGTCACTAGTTCTTGGGCATCCATTGATAAAAAGAGGACGCATTTAAGGGGCATTGATAAAGGCCGCAAAGCCGCTATGATATCTAAAAGCACTTATGTGACAGGCTACTATGAAGTCAACAACCCTCTCTTTATTCAACCAAGTAGACGGACAGCCTGAGCGACACCCAAGGCAACAACACTTACAACTTAAACAAGCCGACTTACTGCTTCTTCCTGACTTTTTAACAGCACATAAGGCTGACCACTATCTAGAAGCGTTGATCCATACTATTGCTTGGCAACAAGACATTATCCGCGTGTATGGTAAACAGCACCCTATTCCGCGTCTTCAACATTTCCAAGGTGACCCTGGCATCCGCTACCAATATTCAGACTTAATACTCGATAGCCAACCATGGCATCCACATGTATTAGAGTTACGCAATCAAGTCCAAACCCTAACCGGCAGCCTTTTCAACTCGGTGTTGCTGAACCAATATCGTACAGGCGATGACAAAATGGGCTGGCATAGTGACGATGAGCCCGAACTGGGAATGAACCCCGTTATCGCCTCCCTTACATTAGGCAGCCAACGTAAATTTATGCTAAAGCATAAATATGATAGAGAACAAGCGAAGGTAGAACTTTTTTTGCCTCATGGTTCATTATTAATAATGCAAGGAACAACGCAACATTTTTGGCAACACGCTGTTCCTGCAACAAGACGTATATTTACAACTCGAATCAATTTAACCTTCCGATCTGTGCTAACTAGTCGGTAAACGAGGCAAGGTATGACCCCTACTATTGAACTGATCAAATCACATCGCTCTATTCGCGCATTCAAAGACCAACCAATCTCGCAAGAAACTATCAACCTACTCGTTGAAGCTGGGCAAGCAGCGGCGACTTCAAGTTTCATTCAAGCTTGTACGGTTATTCAAGTGAATAGCATAGAAAAACGCCAGCAGTTGGCGACGATGGCTGGTGGCCAAAGTTATGTCGAAAAAGCATCTACTTTCCTTGTCTTTTGTGCCGATATGAAACGCCATGAATTAGCATGTGAGATGAATGACGCTCAAATGCAAAGCGGCTTTACAGAGCAATTCATTACAGCGACCGTTGACTGTGGCTTATTCGCGCAGAATGTTGCTATTGCCGCTGAATCACTTGACCTAGGGATCGTCTATATTGGCGGTATTCGTAATAAAATCTCAGAAGTGAGTGATCTATTATCATTACCCGAGCTTGTCTATCCTGTTTTTGGCATGTGTATTGGTGTTCCCGATCAAGACCCTGACGTTAAGCCCCGACTTCCTTTATCGATTGTTCTTAAACAAGACAGTTACGATGATTCTAAAGATCGTGAGCTATTGGCCGATTACGATAAGCATGTAAAGAGTTATTACCACAGCCGCGGTAGTAATACGAAAGAGATGGGATGGACTGATCAAATATCTGGCATGTTAGTAAAAGAGGCCCGTCCTCATATGCTACCTTTTTTACAAAAGCGCGGCTTTATTAAACGTTAATTTATGGCCATAGCTAATACATGAGTTATTCATTTTATTAGTCATTGTTTGAGAAATGCACACACTCATGGAACTTGTATCAGACCTGCTTAACGAAAATAACAGCCTAGTATCGGTATCGAGTCAACAACACTCGAATAAAGAACAGCCGAGCACACAAGACCTCAATCGTCTACTGCAATTACAGCGCGGTCTATTGAGTCGTATTGCGCTGCTCGAACCACTTGAAACGATCCTAGATAGCTTATGCCGTGAGGTAGAAAACCTAATACCTGAGTCTCATGTCTTTGTAATGAAGAGTTATGCCGACCAATCGATGACTCTGTTGTGTGCGCCCTCTATTTCCCCCAAATTCCATACCCATTTACGCAACCAACGTGTTGACCCCAATGCTCCGCCTTGGGGTCGCTCAGTGTATGTAAAAGCACCGGAATTCGAGTCTCATACCTGCTTCAATCGCCCTAAGAAAGCGGGTTATTCAATTTTTGATCGTATGAAAGCACAAAGCTGTTGGTCATATCCGCTCTATGAGTCAGCTGATAAAGTATCTGGAAGCTTTACCATTTTGCGCTCACAACTCGGGTTTCCTTCTCCGCTAGAAGCACGCATCCACGAGAGTGCGGCTCATATTGCTAGCATTGCCTTATCAAAACATCAGCACACGCAGTTTCTACAAGCGTCGGAGCGTCGATTCTCGAATATTGTATCCTCGATTCCTGGCGTAGTGATGCAGACTGAGTTTGACGATGACCGCCGACCTTATTTCTCCTATGTGAGTGATGGCATTGAACTGCTTTTTGGCATTACTGCCAGCGAGGCTATGGACCAATTTAATGTAGTGTGGGACAACCTCCACCATAAAGCGCAATCTACATTACGGGCTTATCGTCGCGCGACCCGCACCGAAAGTAGCCTATGGACTGCTGAGTGCCGTTTAACCGACACCCAAGGCATTAAAAAATGGATTTACGTGGCTTCCACCCCAGAATGGGGCCCCGATAATTCACTGATTAAAATCAACAGCATACTTCTCGATATAACCCAAGAGAAAGAAACACAAGCCCAACTAGAACTTGCAGGCATCGCCTTCGCCTCCACTAGTGAAGGCATAATGGTAACTGACAACCAGAACCAGATTGTCAATATAAACCGCGCTTACTGTGAAATGACGGGGTATGAATCTAGTGAGCTTCTGGGCCTCTCTCCTTCCGTTTTTAGTACAGGAGCCTGCGATCGACACAAGTTTAATACCATCTTTGAAACTTTATTAAACGATGGTCATTGGCAAGGTGAAGTATGGGGGCGCCGAAAGACAGGCGAGCATTATCCTCAATGGTTAAATATTACCGTCGTGTACAATGAGCACAATGTCATTACCCATTTTGTCAGCGTCGCTGCAGATCTATCCAATGTGAAAGAGTCTGAAGCACGTTTACGTTATATGTCACAACATGACACCTTAACAGACTTGCCCAATAGAGACCTTTTCAAAAAACTCCTCGACCACGCTATTACTGAAGCCGATAGCTCACAGCGCATCGCTGTATTAATGATTGACCTAGACCGCTTTAAATACATTAATGATACATTCGGTCATCAAGAAGGCGACCAATTACTCATTCAAGTATCTAGACGAGTTAGAAAAGCATTAGGCGATAAAGGATTGTTGGCACGTGTGGGTGGTGATGAATTCACAATCATGATCAGCCCATGTAGTCATCAAGGAGAAGCAGAAATGATCGCTTCTACTGTTATCTCTACATTAGAACAACCCTTCAGCCTGAAAGGCCAGCAGATTTATGCCAATGCAAGCATTGGTATGGCACTGTACCCCGATCATGGCTTTGATAGTACAACCCTGATTAAAAATGCGGATACCGCTGTCCATAAAGCTAAGGAAAGCGGTCGAAACATGCATGCTTGTTATCGAAAAGAACATTCACAGTTCTTTGAGCAATGGATGCGTTTAGAGCCCGACTTACGTCAAGCACTTTCACAGGACCAATTTCGAGTTTTTTATCAACCTCAGATTGATGCGATGACAGGACAACTCTCCGGCGTTGAAGCATTACTGCGCTGGGAACACCCAACACAAGGCCTAATGCCCCCCGGTGAGTTTTTACCCATTATTGAAGAGCTCGGATTAATGGTCAAGGTAGGAAGCTGGGTTATAGAACAAGCGTGCGCCCAAGCCGCCAAGTGGCGTGAAGGCGGCTTCCCGTACTTTAAAGTAGCCGTTAATATTGCCGGTCAGCAGATTTTAAACGACGGGTTAGTTGAGTGGGTAAGTCAAATGCTCAAAAAGTACGATATAAGCCCTGCTCAATTAGAACTTGAAATCGTTGAAAATATCGTCGTTAAGCATGCGGATGAAGTGACTCCCGTTTTAAACGCACTTAAAGATATGGGGATCAGCCTAGCTCTCGATGATTTTGGAACCGGTTATTCATCGTTGAGTTATCTAAAAATGCTACCTATTCAAAAAGTAAAAATAGACCAGTCGCTTGTAAGAGATATTCCGACAGACCCGAATGATGAAGCGATAGTTAGGGCTGTTATTGCTTTAGGGCATAGCCTCAACCTCTGTGTCTGCGCGGAAGGCGTCGAATTAAAAGAACACCAAGTATTCCTTCGACGCGAAGGCTGCGACCAATTACAAGGCTATTTAATTAGCCGCCCTGTCCCAGCTGAGACCTTAAACACTTGGATGCGCCAGCAGGCACACCTGCTGACTAACGACCTCAGTTCCTAAGCGAGCTCATCAAACGTATTTTCTAACAACGCAACCCATTCAGCTACCGCCTCTTCCGGATCAGGTGTTTCAATAGCATCAATAACAAGCATAGGCAAAACAGCTTTTGCGCCTAGCGTTTGCATCAAGTTCTTAAATAAGTATCCCGCTCCAGCAAACTCTTCGTACGAGCTATCTCCCAAGGCAATTAAGCCGTAATTGATATGATCTAACCTTGGCCTCTGATCAAAGACATCCTCATATAAGGATAATAAATTATCGGGGATATCCCCTTCACCAATAGTCGCGGTACAAATCACAACCACGTCAGCATCACTCAATACTAAGTCATCTAACTCAGCTCTATCATTAACACTAGCGCTATGGCCGCTTTTAACGAGTAAATCGGCGGCATCTTCTGCTGCTTGCTGTGCGTTACCGTAAGTGGAACCCACTAAAAATAAAACTGATGCCATAAACAAACCTTTTAAGGAACACGCTGTAAGAAGCGCATATTATAGTGAAACTTTATATGAATAAACGCCTCAGTATAATAACCCACTGATAACCGTATTATTTGCTGACGAATCTATAGCTAAAGGCTACACTAAATGTAGACTTGTTAAAAAAGGAGTTTCCATATGGGTAAAGAAAGCCTTTCAAGACTTTTGCAGTCGTGGGAAACCCACGCGTCAAAAGCAGATGACCTTACCGAGATGCCTATCTCATTGTATAAATCTGACATCATCCGCATCACTGCTCTCTCTCACATTTATAAACTCCCCGAACATGAAGTGATTGCTTCGTTGCTACACGAAGCTCTAAACGAACTAGAAGCCACTATGCCGTATATAGAAGGTGACAAAGTTATTCGTGTGGAAGATGGCGAAGAGATTTACGAAGATATTGGCCCTATGCCTAAATATCTAGAAGCTCAAAAGGACTTACTTGAAGCCGCAGGCTAAATAACTCGATAGTTTACATTTAAGAGGCCTCTGTTAATTACGCATGCCTCTTCTTACACTCACTCCCTTCTAATTAACCGCATTCAATAAGCCTTCATTTCCACACCCCACACATGTTACTTTATAACATTCACTTTATGTAATACACTCGACCCACTAGCGCTTTGGTACTTCATTGTTAATTAGACTATAGAGCGACTTATGTCCTCCAACGATACAAAAAAAATTACCCCACTTATCCCTACTCATATTGTGACCGGCTTTTTGGGGACGGGTAAAACAACCGCTATCAACAACCTCATCAGCCAAAAACCCTCTCATGAAAAATGGGCCATTATCATTAATGAGTTCGGGCAAATAGGTGTTGATCAAACAGTTATGCCGACTCAAGATGACATTCAAATAAAAGAAATAGCGGGCGGCTGTGTCTGTTGTGCATTAGGGCCAGCCCTGACAATCAATTTAGCTATGCTTATCAGAAGAGCAAAGCCCGATCGCATCATTATCGAACCTACAGGCTTAGGCCATCCATCCGGTTTGATCGATATTATTCAAGGCGAGTCCTTTAATACCGTTCTATCTTTACAGAGTGTTATCTGCTTACTTGATCCGCGATCTGTTGATGACTCCAAGACAATGCGCCACGAGACCTTTATTGATCAGTTAAATCTTGCTGACTATGTAATACTCAATAAGACGGACCTAGCCACTACCGAACAAATAGATGAAGCTACCCTGTTAACAGAGCAGATGTTTCCGCCTAAACAAGCCGTTTTAAAAACAACGCATGGCAACATACCATTTAGTTTGTTTAATGTGGCACATAAAACCCACTTCAGCGCTATGTTTCCAGATAGCCACGTCGCCGCTCAAGTCAGCAGTCTATTAAAACAAACACCGCGCACCTCACTTATGATGGCGACCCCTGCGCATCCGGTTATGAAAACCGGTTTTTCTAATGACGCCCATAGCGGAGGGTGGGTATTCCATCACGATGATATTTTTGATTACGACTCACTTTACGCGCTATTGGTATCTATCAAAAATGTATGGAGGCTAAAAGGCGTATTTCGTATTGGTGAAGCGCGAGTGTTGTTTAATGCAGTGAATGGTGAGCTTTCAATATCCCCCATTGCGTGGCGCCGAGACTCCCGATTAGAAGTTATATCCGAAGCGCCTCTTGATTGGCATTCAATCGAAGATCGCCTCTTACAAACACTAACGAATAGTGGGTAATAAAAATAAGGTTTATACGTCCCCACTAAAAGCTTATTATAATGAAGTGTTACAGTTACTTTTAACGATTTTAACGACAATCGCCTAGCCGTTCGGAAAACCATGTCGCATATTAAAAACATAAAATCCTTAAGTGTTTCAATCATACTAACACTGAGCTTGTGTCTTGCAGCAGCTTCGTCCTACGCAGAAGACAGTGAGTATTGGACTTACGAAATGCAAGAGGGTGACAATGTTTGGGCAATAGCCCATGAGCTATTAACCGATTGGCGCAAATGGCAAGAGATAACCGATCTTAATAATGTTACCAATGACCGATTAATGGCCGCTGGTACCTTATTACAGATCCCTAGAGACTTTATTCGAGAACGCCCTGTCGCTATTCAGCTTATCGAAGTCGCAGGTCCAGTTTCACTTATTGATAGCGCGGGTGAAGCGAAGCTCATTAACAGTGCGATCGTTTTAGCAGGCGATGTCATCACTACAGGTAACAATGGTAGCGTTCTCATTAAGTTCGAAGATCAAACTGAAATACTAGTAACGCCCAACAGCGAACTGATTATCAATGAAGCTCAAGTCATCGGTTCTGATGACAATGTCATAGACATCAATGTCAAACTTAATATGGGCGAAGCTGAAATTCACGCTAACCCTAATAAAAAACCAGGCTCGCGCTTTATCATTCAAACACCCACTGCTTTTGCAACAACGCGCGGAACGGTTTATCGCATTAGAGCAAATAGCGATGCCACTGCAGCCGAAGTCACACAAGGTAGAATTGACGTAACTAACTCGCTAGGCGCCACAAGCGTCCCCCAGCGTTTTGGAACGTTAGCCTATAAAGATCAAACGCCGCGCAAGCCCATTAAACTGCTAGCTCAACCATCACTCTCAGCGCCCAATGACATTAACTACCTTCCGGCACGCGTCACTTGGGATCACCAAACACACGCGGTTAGCTATCGCGCTCAAATTTCAGATCGATCTGACTTTTCACGTATAGTATTAGACACAACAAGTCCGGTCGCTAAATTAAATATTCCCGTTGATCTAACCGATGGCCAGTATTGGTTACGTATACGTGGAATTGATAAAAACAGCTTACAAGGTCTGAACACCGTTAAGCCTTTCATTATAGATGCACGCCCTTTCCCTCCCGTGATCCAAGCACCATTAACTGTCGATCAAGTGTATGCTGGCGAAATAAATTTCAGTTGGACACAACCTGAAAATGTAACCCAATACCATTTTGAAATAGCATCAGATGCCGACTTCACACTGCCAGTTGCAACATTTGAAGCCTCCCCAAATACAACACAAGTATTAACTATTCAGGAGCCGGGTAACTACTTTTGGCGTGTAACCAGCGAAGATTCATCTGGCAAAGTAGGCCCTGCAGGACCTACCAACCCCCTGATCGTAAAACCCGTACCTGCCACACCAGAACTGAAGTCCCCCGTTGCGACAGAGGATGCATTAGGTTTTGGCTGGCAACCCGAAGCTATTACTGTTAAATATCAGGTACAACTTGCTAAAGACCCATCCTTTGAGCAAGTGCTACAAGATGTTACAGTGTCTGAACCCAGTGTAGCGTTGGACAAACCAGAAATGGGGACGTATTACTTCAGAGTACGCGGTTTCGACAATGATAACTTTGCTGGCGGTTGGTCTGCCATTCAACAAGTCGAAGTACCATTAGACTCATATTTACCTGCTATTATTTGGACGGTCTTCACTGTGATTTTATTTTTGTAAGCTTATGAATCTAATAAAACACAAGGATGCGGGATTCCTACTGTGCTTAGTTTTAGTATTAGGCACAGCATTGTCACCTCTGCAAAAAATAATCGATAACGCGCTATTTGGCCAAGTCACTATCAACCGAGACAATTACGACACTCCTGACCCTATCCTCATTGACATCGATGATAAGAGCCTTGAAGCCTTAGGACGTTGGCCTTGGCCAAGGCATTTACATGCGGAAATGATCAACTTACTCGCACAAGCAGATGCTCAAACTATTGGGTATAACATTGCTTTTGTTGATCCTGATTATAACGAACCTCTCAACGATGAACGACTCCGCCAAGCGATCGAGAATGCCAGCAATATAGTGTTACCGATATTTGGTGAAAATGGCGTAACAGTCTACCCTTTTCGAAATTCCCAGACGCTAACTGGCAGCTCATTTGGCCATGTAGAAATTGATGTAGACAGCGACGGACGGGTGCGACGGACGTATCTAAAAGCAGGAATTGATGAGCCTACTTGGCCAGCATTTGGTCTAGCCATGCTGGATAACAGCGCCATTTTGGATACATTTTTTCCAGGAACCCGTGCCCCGTATCATCGCATGGGGGTTAATAAAAAGTGGAGCAGAGACAGAGAGGTCCTCATACCAAGACCACCGAAACCGGTTAGCTTTGAACACTTTAGTTTTATCGATGTACTTGAAAAAGGCATTCCAAGTAATGTATTTAAAGATCGCCCTGTGTTCGTTGGCATACAAGCAGCAGGGCTAGAAGCTAGGTTTTTGCTGGCGGGGGATCCGAATCTACACATGGTTTCCGGCACTGTTTTACACGCGAATGTCTACCAAGCATTAGCTCAACATGCCGTACTTACACCTATACTGCCTATTTGGGGACTCTGCTACGCCCTTATTCTTACTGCTTTACTCTATATTACTTTTATATTACTCAATAAATCTGTTGTCATTCGTTCCCTATCAGCAGTGCTCTCTATACTATTCTTAGCACTCCCACCTACGGCTATCTATTTCGGATACTGGTTACCAATCGGAGCAGGACTAGCAGGCGTAGTGGTAGTGATTAGCTTTGTCATGTTTAATGCCATAGCTCAACAAACAAGTAAAACAAGAACGGATCAAATAACGTCACTTTCAAGCAAGCGGATGTTTGATGAAACCCTCTTACTTGAATGGGAGCAAGCCGTTCGCAAGAAAACTCCCCTTTCTATTATTCTTATTGAAATAGACCAGTTCAAACGATTCTCCGAAACGTTTGGACCCGAACGAGCAAACTGGGTACAAGCGCGTGTCGGCCACATTCTACAAAACCATCAACGACGCAGCCGTGATCTAGTGTCACGCACAGGCACCGCACAATTTGCCGTGATTTTACCGGTCACACCTAATGTAATTGCCTATTCACTCGCTGAGAAGATGCGCAGTGATGTCGAATCTTTACAGATCGAGCATGTTAAAGCCCATCAAGTAATAACAATATCTTCAAGTATCCTAACCACATCAAATGTGGACACTTTGGATCTTCCCGACTGGGTAAAACTAGGGTATCAGCAACTGACACTAGCGACTGCTAATGACGGAAACTACTCCCTCAATTTTTCCGTCACAACGACCGATGCGGCCGTAACATCCATCACTAACTAAAACGATCAAGTGTTAGCACACCACAACTATCAGGCACAAAAAAAGCGGCCTAAGCCGCTTATTAGTCACCACTGTTAGCGACTAGCCAACTTGTTTAGCAATAATATCTTTCCACTTAGCAGGGCCTGTTGTATGAACAGATTCGCCGTTCACATCAACCGCCACGGTTACCGGCATATCTTTTACTTCAAACTCATAAATAGCTTCCATCCCCATTTCTGGGAAGGCGACAACTTTAGAACCGACTATCGCTTTAGACACTAAGTAAGCAGCACCACCGACAGCCATTAAATAAACAGCCTTGTAATCCTTAATCGCATCAATAGCGACTTGCCCACGCTCAGACTTACCAATCATACCCAGCAAGCCTGTGCTGTCTAAAATCTGGCGTGTAAACTTATCCATACGCGTAGAGGTTGTTGGGCCTGCAGGACCAACGACTTCATTACGAACCGGATCAACTGGGCCCACGTAATAAATAAAGCGGCCTTTCAAATCAACCGGTAGCTCTTCACCTTTATCAAGCATCTCAATCATGCGCTTATGTGCCGCATCACGACCTGTCAGCATCTTACCGCTTAACAATACTGTTTCGCCTACTTTCCAGTCTTTAACATCTTCTGGAGTAATCGTATCAAGATTAACACGACGGGTATTAGCACCCACTTCGAAGGTGATTTCTGGCCAATCGTCTAAGCTTGGCGGCGTAAGCACAGCAGGGCCACTACCATTAAGCGTAAAGTGTGCGTGACGTGTTGCCGCACAGTTAGGAATCATACAAACAGGCAGTGAAGCTGCATGAGTCGGGTAATCCATGATTTTTACATCAAGTATCGTCGTAAGACCACCCAGCCCTTGTGCGCCAATACCTAGAGCATTAACCGCATCCATAATTTCAAGACGTAACTCTTCAACACGGTTTTGTGGTCCACGCTCACGTAGTTCGTGGATATCGATAGGCTCCATAAGTGACTCTTTTGCTAACACCGCTGCTTTTTCTGCGGTGCCGCCTATCCCTAGGCCCAGCATACCCGGTGGACACCAACCAGCACCCATGGTTGGGACAGTTTTAACCACCCAATCAACAATGCTATCGGATGGGTTTAGCATGACCATTTTAGACTTATTCTCAGAGCCGCCGCCTTTCGCTGCAACGTGCACTTCTACTTCATCACCATCAACAATCTCATAATGGATTACAGCTGGTGTGTTATCTTTTGTGTTCTGACGTTTGCCGGCAGGATCTGCCAGAATAGACGCGCGTAATACATTATCTGGATGGTTATAAGCGCGACGCACACCCTCATTAACCATATCCGTCACGTTCATTTTAGCGTCCCACTGAACGTTCATACCTACTTTCAAGAATACTGTAACGATACCTGTATCTTGGCAAATAGGGCGATGCCCTTCAGCAGACATGCGGGAGTTAATCAGAATTTGAGCCATGGCATCTTTCGCCGCTGGATTTTGCTCCTTCTGATAGGCTTCGTGAACACCTTTTACAAAGTCTACCGGATGGTAATAGGAGATAAATTGCAGTGCATCAGCAATGCTGCTAATGAAATCATCTTGGCGAATTACGCTCATTAAGGCTCTCCACTTATCTGTATGAATAAGTTACAGGTTTAATAGGTTCTAACGTCAAAAAAGGACTCTAATACGGTCCAATTGCAGCGATTATACACCATGGCTATTCAGATGTAATAAAGCCGTGAACCACCAGACTAATGAGGGTTATAATTATTCTGAAAACGTAACGTACAGGAAGTACTTATCATGCGTAGCAGTCGCCATTTACTCAAAAAAACACACAACGGCCTAGGTAGTGGAGTTTCATAAGTCGTGACTAACGAACCACAAATAACATTTTTTTCCGGTGGGTCGGCACTTAACGATACCAGCCGTGTACTCAAACAATACACACGGCGTTCGGTTCATATAGTGACGCCATTTGATTCCGGTGGTAGTTCAGCAACATTACGCCAAGCCTTTCACATGCCGGCTATTGGTGATCTACGAAGCCGTTTATTAGCCTTAGCTGACGAGAGTCACCCTGGCAATTACGCCACCTATCGGCTATTGAATTATCGCTTACCTAAAGAGCAAACGGATTCCGCCCTGCTCGATGAACTTCGGACGGTTACTCAGAAGGCTCACTGGCTAATCGACGGCGTTCCACCCCTGTGGCAAGAAGCAATATGTCGTGACATTGCGCG
>Ga0115007_10000140_pt1 | contig 44112 bp, 28 predicted proteins | sample ArcOceMetagenome_2_FD_87166 | JGI IMG/M metagenome (GOLD analysis project Ga0115007, IMG submission 87166) | Marine eukaryotic phytoplankton communities from Arctic Ocean - Arctic Ocean ARC135M Metagenome | ecosystem: Environmental > Aquatic > Marine > Oceanic | place: Arctic Ocean | collected...
AATGTATATCGGGACTTTTTTTTAGTGCTCTTTTTTATGTTTTATAGAAAATTGAACAAAATTTTTAACCATAACTAATCAACACTAACAAATACAAGTACAAACACAAGTACAATTAATAATGACTTGCTTTTCATATGCTCTTGGTAAAATTATTTTCGCAAAAATGACGCATATCCCAACGTCTTGTGTTCCAAATGAACACGTTCATTGGAATAAAGTCGTGTGGGAACTGTTATCGTTGATAGCTGAACGAACCGCCGACGACTTTTATTACGATGCTCTTATGGATAACTATATCCCAGACCCTTCCCCAGACACACGCGAGTGTAAATTTTCACAATTCATTACAAAACTTAAAAATAATAGTCGTGCTTTTCAAAAAGTTCCTCTCGGAGAACGTTCTAATACGCTCCAGTATTTGGATGCGATTTCTGACGACCACTTTAATGAAAAAATATTTGATATTCACGATTTTGCTGATATTGTTAGCTTTTCTCGATATGAAATACTAGTTTCAATTGAACGTTTCTGTAGCTCTCCCTTCTATAATTATGAAAATACGTGGAACATTTTATTAGAAAACGAAACAGAAGGTGACGGAGAAAATAACAATTATATAGACTTAACTCAAGACGACGAGGAAGATACACAAATTGTCTATCCTCTAGATGAGGAAGATGATTATAGTTCGATGCCGGAATTAGTATCTTGTGACGATGAAACAGATTGTGAAACAGATTGTGAAACAGATTGTGAAACAGACGATGAAACAGATTATGAAACAGACGATGAAAACGATAATATATACCAGTATAACACATCTTCTATTTTAGTTTAATGAGAAAGTTCTTCGTCAAGTCTATCTTCGCTTAATAAATTTTTTGTATTATAAATACGTGTTTCTAATAAATTATATAATTTTGTAAAGACATCCATGCTTTTTGTACCAAAAACATATTTTCTTTTATTTTTATAATAAATCTCAAAAACCATTTTATCGTTTATTTTTGTTATACCTGATAATTCACATTTATCCAATTTTAAAAATTTTATTGTTCTGTATTTTGGCCTCCCATTACTTTTTCTTTTAACTATTATTAATTTATTACGACGTAACATGAAAAAGCGTTCGCTCCACTTTGAAAAAAATTTTTTAGAGGTAACTCTTAGATAAAACATTCCTAATATTTCACTGTCGATTTGAACAATATCATTAAAATTTACACGAATTGATTGAGAACCTGTTTCACTTATTAAAACTCCTTCCATTTATATTATCTTCCATAATATTTTGAAATTCATAATTACATATTTCTAAATAGGGGTTTTCAACATATATTCTTAAAAGTATCTCACTGGTAGTTGAAGGAGCCATAAAAGTATTGTATTTTTCTACATTATATCCGGTATAGTCAGAACCTTTAAAATATACAACATTTTTCAATACATTTTTAAATCCAAATCCAATTTCAATCTTTTTAAAATGCAATTTACATTTCTTTTTACGCATTTTTTCTATAAATTGTATATAACTTCTTTCCATTATACTTCCTATACCCGACATCTGTTCTTCGTGTAAAACATCTTCGTGTAAAAGTTTCGGGAATTCTCTTTTATCAAACGCTTCTTTCATTCTAATAACTTCATCACAGATGGGCATAGAAATAATATTATCTGTTAGAGAATTCCAAGGAATTTTAAATTCCAAAATTTTTTTTAGAATATTAATTAAAGAAAACTCGGCAGCTTTAACAGTATGATGATTATATACTTTTTTATGCAATCGATATCTACTAGCAAATAAAGACAATACTTCATCTTCAAGTTTGTTTGGCCATCCAAGAACCAACGATCCATTAAAGTTAACAACTCTACAATCATGTATAAGCCTTAAATATTTTTCGTTTAATCCAAAACCTAAATGATAATTGTCTCGTTGGATGTAATCTATTTTATCAACATCAATAGAACAATGTTTATTACTTACAATTTGATATTTGAAATTTCTTTCATATTCTTTTGGAGGGTCAATACAATCAATAATAAAATTAATTTCGTTTTCTGTAAATGATAAATTATATTTTTTCATCATTTTACGTAATATATCCTGTCCTCTTTTCTCGTGATGATATGATGGTGAAAATTCGTCATCATATAAATGTGAAAATGGACCATGACCTATGTCGTGAATTAATCCTGCGATTTGTATCAATTCAATTTCATTATCTGTAATTTGTAATTCAGGTTGATTTTTTTGTAAGGATGTTGCTAAAATTTTTGATAAATGACTAACACCTAAACTATGTTCGAAGCGCGTGTGATTAGCAGAAGGATAAATTAAATAAGTTAATCCAAGTTGTCTTAAATCGTGTAGTCTTTTAAACTCAGGGGTATCAATTATACTTCTCATTCGAGGTGTAATTGATATAAAACCGTATAACGGACAGTTAATTTTCTTATTCATATTGAGTATAAAAAATATTTATTGTGAAAGTATTTAAATCAATTTTCTAAAATTAATAATCCTTAAGAATATAATGTTGGATAGCATTGCTATAAAATGTTGAAATAGATAGTTGTCGTCCATTCTCAAGAGTAATTGTATTTTTGGAATTATTTTTAGTTAGATAATTTTCTATATTCTGCCATGAGAAAGCAGGACATTCTCTATAAATATTAACCATTTTTTTTAACTTATCTTCTGTAAGAGACGAAAATACTCTTTTTACTATTTCTTCGCCGTGAATAGGAATATAAATGGTCTTACACATAATAATAAAATCCTTAACCATTATGCTTTAAATAATATAATAAAAAAATTTATTAAATTATTTCAATTTATTTATTTATTTTTTAATACCTAGTGCCTTGTTCATCTCTTCAAACTCCTTGTGCTTTTTCTGTCTCTCATTAAAATACTTATTATATTTTCGAGTTCTCTTTCCTTTTCTACCCTCCCAAACCATTAGCCATCTATTTGATGCTACTTCGCAATCCATTCCGGTGTTGCTAGTAACTAATGAACACCCCACTCCTTTGGGGTCGTCTTCTTGAGAAATAAGTGGAAGCATAATCGTATTTCCATTAGCAAGGTTATAAACAAATACTGGAAATTGTTTACCACGATATGTTGCGTGTGTAAAATATTTATTTTCGTCCTGCGTCTCAAGGACCCATCCATTATCCATCATCTCTTCTTGTAAGTCCATGTATTTATTATCCGTGTGATTGTCTACTGTTTTCACAGAAACTGGAATAGATTTTGAGAATTCAGCATCAAATACATTCACCGGTGATTTTTCCAAGTCTTCGTTTTTAGTTTGAATTGTATTATATCTTGTGTTATTAATAGAAGCCCATTCACTGCCTCCAACACATGGACCAGTATATTTTGGAGCAACCTTTTTTTCAACACGTTTATATCTACGGTTATTGCGACCTCGGCCTCTGCCTCGGCCTCTGCCTCTGCCTCTGCCGCGACCACCACTTGATTGACGTTGAGTTCTGTTAGACATAATGTATATATAAAAGGGGTTTGTTTAAGTTCGTTTCTTAAAGATAATATTTGTGAGTATGTTTCTTTTATATAGAAAAAAATGTTTTCAATTTTCAGATATTTTAAGTATTTGTATTTTACGTGACTTGTAAAATATAAATATACGCTCGAAACAGGGGTCGAACCTGTGACCTCACGATTAACAGTCGTGCGCTCTAACCAACTGAGCTATTCAAGCAGTAAAAATTTTGTAACTAGACACCAGATATAGGACCCTCACTCCAATTAATTATAGTATAAATTCTTTAAATAGTTTTTATACAACTTCTTCTTCAACTACTTCGTAAATCTCATCATCTGTATCGGTTTCTCTAATCCTTTTATTATCTCGCCTTGCTCTTTTATTCGTTTTTTCTTTATACTTATTGCGGTATTTATCGCCATATTCACTATCGATATCTTTCTTTTTTAGTTTTTCTTTTGTAAATCCATAATCTAATAGATTATTACCGCGTGTAACTTCCAATACATCATATACCTTATTTTGTTGTTTATTAATTAATTCAACACCTCGTTCATACCCAACATTATATCCACGCATCCATTGAATATTCTCTATACCTTTTTTCATACTAATTAATGGAGCAGACATTCTTTTCTCCTTTTTGGACAGTTCCATGTCTACTTCTTCAATAGCCATAGAAGCTCCAATTAACATACCCTCTGTATATTCTACTTGTTCATAGAGGGTAATTTGACGAGCCATTAAACAATCTGTTGTCAGTTTAAGTCTAACATAATCTTTATGTCTTCTGAAAAATTTATCTGCCGTAAATAAATAATGAGTATTAAGTTCAGACATTTCACGCTGTATCTCTTCGTCAGTTAGTTGAATGCGAGTGGACAATTTATACCGACAACTTGGACAACTTGCGTTAGTAGACATCCAACGTGGAAAACATTTACTACACATTTTATGATTACATTCCATATTTACAATATTAAACATATGCAAATCAGTATAACATACCATACAATTTCCACCGATTTCTCGTTCTGTATTTGTACCATTATTAATATAAGAACTAGTAGTTTCATTAGATGTATCATGTTCTTTAGACTCTATTGTAGTATCAGTATCGCTATCACTTGTATAACTTGTATCAGTTGAAACATCATTATCTGTTTCAATCTCACCGAGATGGTCTTCATTCTGATTAATAGTGTTCATTATTGTATATAAAAAAATTTTATATAATTAATTTTAATTCAATTTTATAAAATTTCAAATAATATTACGTGTATAGCGAATTATTCACGTTCCATAAAATATCGCCTGAAGGAAGCGTTATCAGAAGGCGGAGTATCTTGTATATTATCTATATTCCCCCATACATTCGAACGACCTTCTTCATTCATATTGAAATCTAACTCGGGTATTTCAATCTCCTGAATTTCATCTATATTCCCCCATACATTCGAACGACCTTCTTCATTCATATTGAACGCTAAAACGGGTATTTCACCAGTATCATCGCCATCCATATAAAACAATGAATTTAACCTACTTGAAAAATCCACTTTATTAAATTCATATTTATTTTTTTGCCGTTTTATTTCCCTTTTTTTACGTTTCCTCTCTTGAATTATAAAGTTTTTTATAGCTATTGAAAAACTTGATGAACTATTAAATCTCTTATATGCTTTTCTATTAGCCCAAGTAAACATTTCGAGGGTTTTACTATAATGATATATAATTTGCTTTCGGTGTATTCGGGATAATCTTTCTTTACTCAATAATACTTTATCTATTTTTGCCTGTATATGTTTCATTAGATGAAATTTTGCGTTCTTTATGTTCAATATTTCATTTAATTCTGTGTTTTTTTCATTAATCTCTTTATTTAATAGTTTAATACTTTCATGTTTAATTCTTTTTCTAATAATAACTCTGTCCAATTCATCATATGATTCCTCAACTTGTTTCACAATACTTGAACGATGTTGTAAAAGTTCCTTCAAATGCATAATTTCTTCGTTTTCTTTTGAGCTACAAAATATATTTGTTCTGCAACATGGACAAGTATTTTTTACCTTGGTCCATTTAAAGAAACAATCCTTACAACAAGGTATAGTACAACAATTTGTATTAATAACATTTTTTATTGTTAATTTTTCAGTACATAATAAACAATCCGTCATCTTGAGGTATGTAGTGTTATATTTAATAATATTTATAATATTATATAATTTAAATTCAATTTTCTTAATATTATTTTTTTTACTTGTGTTTAATTATAATGAAAGTTGATGTCGATTGTAAAGAACGTATCAAAATTGCGTTTACATTTTTATTACAAAGTTACAAGGTTTTAATGGGTTCTATGGTATTATTATTTGTTCCTCGTGGATGCGATGAACATATTTGTAGTATAACAGACAATTTATATAATACTGAACCCATTAATTTAAGCGGTTTAGTATTTAATTTTATAACTGTATTGTCTTTTATAATTGTCTATATAGCGGAATTAAGACGAGAAAATTGGTGCGTTCAGAATTTTGATATTGATCATAATGTAAGTGATAATAATTTAGCAATTATATTAAAAGATAATGTTCAACTAAGCAATACTCTGCATTATTATAATAGAAGCTATAAAATTTGGACATTGAATTGTTTATTTATTTTTATGATAAATTTTATAATATCCAATATTATCCTTTACAATGATGAAGTATTTTGGACGGTGGGAGTTATCCCATATTCTAGTTACATGATCCTTGTATTAATGAAAATATACAATTGTTACTATATCTCCACGCATTCAATCGCAAACAACAAAGCGTTAAGTGCTTATATGACTGAATTCAGTTCATTTAATATTATTGACCCGGACATGTTGTCTATAGAAGATAAACAAGAAAGTATTAATGAAGAAAAGAAAGAACAATTACCATCCCCCATAACAAATATATTGCCTGATGTCGTTTAATTTAAATATTATTTGATGATATATATATATATATATGTATAAAACCATGAAAGAAAATGAAGACGATGATTGTATTATCTGTTTTCATAATATAGAAGGTAGTAAAAAATATGTTCAATGTTGTTCTTGTATGAAAAAATATCATTATAAATGTATTTATGAGTGGAATAAAAAGGCTAAAGAAAAAAGGGTTTGTCCCACATGTCAGCAAAAGGAATTACTAATATATACATATGAAACCAGATTTCTCGGTAGATGTTTTCCTATATTATATGATAATCCGGTATACTTGAAAATAAATGAATTTGAAAATTGAATTAATATTTTCATTTAAAAATATTAATTTAAAACATAGTATAACAAACCAGTATGAATCAACCAAGACAGCTTGAAAATAAAGAAAGAACTTATTTAAAAAATTGTCCAAGATTGACTATAAAAGAATGTTCAGATGTAAATTTTGATTTTACGGAAGATACTTATAAACATATACAAAATATGCTAGAATCAGTTCCGGGACTAACCGCCAGAGAATATGCTAATATGGCTAACTTTTATAATTTTACAGAGAATACAATTACAACAGCGTTTAAATTATTTAATACTTGGACACAAACATATTACAATAAATGTGGTCCGTTTATTTGTAAAGATAACAGATGGTTTCCTATTTATTCTAAAAAGTACGTAGATACAATAAAACTAGCAACAGATAATTCGGCATTAAGAAAACGAATAAAAGAATTAGAAGAAGAATTATCTACCAATGTCGTCGTAAAGAATTACTCCAATTAATTGATGAATTGTCTGCTCTATTACCTCTTCTACCAGCAGGTTCTTTAATTAATTTTTTATTTTCTTTTTCCTCAATAACTGGTTTCTTTTTCAAATTATTTTCTATTTGTCTAGTCATTGTTCTAATTTTTTCAAGTAAAAAATTAGTTTGAGAATTCATATATATACATAACAAGCATTTAATAAAAAAATTTTATATTTATTTTTTATTATTAAATATTAATTAAAGTCCATTTTTCTCATTGTATTCATGGATCGCTTTCTCATATCTCTCCTTGTCGGCTAATGCTAGAGTATTCCATTTTTTCTTTTGTGCGTCTGTTTCAAGTTTTTTCCAAGACTTGCCCAACGCCTTAGCAATATTTCCAATATTAATTTTATTTCCCTTTTTCTTCTCATTGGCCAAAAGAGCTGGGCGATGTTGGTCACAATAATACATAAACGATGTCTTTGCTCTCTTAGGTTTATTAGGATCCTTTGGTGCTTTAACCTTCAGCTTACTACCTAATACTTTTTCCATTAATTCAGGAATTTTATCAACAGAACCACACTCCATGGCTACCATCTTGAGTACACTCGCATGTGATTCAAACCATAAATCATTAAGGCTCGCGGTATTATTATGAAATAAATAACTAGTCATTTTTATAGTATATTATATCGATTTCTTTCTAATCAATTTTACTAATATATATTAAAAGTATTCAATATCACCATGAAATCTTCTTCTTGGGTTTAGAATTTGGAGAATGAACTTGAAGTCTAAGTTCGTTTATTTTACCGTTTTGTGGAATAATTCTTATATTGTGTATTTCTTGTGTGTGTATTTTCATATAATCGTAAAATAATTCAAAATCATATGAACCCTTAATAGAAACACGTCTTTTAAATAATGAAACCTTATCTGGTTTTTCCATTTTTTGCAATAGTTCTATTTCGAGTATCTTTTTTTCTTTTTCTTTTTCTACTTTCAATATATTTTGGTCTATCAGGGTTTCCTTTAAAATCCAATTTTTATTTACTATATATTCTAAGTTTTTTTCCAATATAAACTTTTTATTATTGAATTCAATATTTTTTATCTCATTTATTAATTCTTTAATTTTTCTTTTAATATGTATTTCTGATATTTGATACAGTTCTGTATTTTCAAATCCACGATGTTTATTTTTTTCTATTTGTTTAAATAATAACTTTATCTTTTCAAAATCATCTATACATATGTCTTCGGGGCAAATATTTAGATTTTGTTTACTTACACCACTACCCATAATATAAATTATTAATATATATTATTAATAAATTATTACCACATACTTCCGATATTACTATAATTTTTTTGTTTCTTTTTTTGTGGAAGAGCTAATCTTGTATCTACTCTTGCTCTAGAATTTAAAGTTTTAGTTCTAGAATTATTTCGAATTCTTTGTCCAAAAATACTAGTCATTTGACCCTGTATATTATTTTGCGTATTTGCACTATTCATAACTTGATTTGTATGTGAGAATTTTTGAGATTTCCATTGAACTTTTTGGTATTTTTCTAATTTATTCAATTCATTTATTTGGTCTTTTAATTCATTATCTGTAAAAAAACCATGTATTTCTGGTTGTTCTGGGTGTTCATTTAATGAAACTAATGTTTTCTCGTTTTTTTCTTTTAAATACCCGAAAAAATCTAAATCGTTTATTTCATTTTCCATATGTTTTATTTTTAATTTGGCACTATCCTTTACTATTTTGGATTCCTTAAGCATTGATTTTTTCTCCTTGCTATTTTTCTTTTTAAGTTTTTTATTTTTTTTATTAATAACCGGAAATTCTATAGATTCATCTTCCGTAGAACTAATATCATCGTCGCTATCATAATCCTTTACCTCTAATTTTACAGACATTATATAATAATTAAACATTTTTTATCAATAACCTTATTTAATTGATAAAAAGTTTAATATTCATACAAGTTTTTATTGATTCTCTAACCATCGACTTTACATAATTACAAGCACCGTCTTGTGTTTCACCCGGAGAATAGTGATTAGTTTTGATTTTCATATTCTTCATCATACATAAAGTTTCTGCTACTCTAATTTCCTTTTCGCTAAATACTGATTTATCTATTAACCTTCCTGAACGTAATCTCATATATATATATTTAATGGGTTTTTCGCTTTAAGCTTTTTTTCTTGCGCCTTTTTCTCTTCACTTTCTTCTTCTTAAATCTAACTTTTTTTGTTTTTCGTAAACTAACAATTTTTGCTTTCTTCTTACAAGTAAAAGATTTAATTTTTAAATTTCTATTTTTTAAAACCGAATAAGTACATATACCAATAGCAGGAGTTTTATTATTTTTAAATTTCTTAGTTACTTTTTTAATACAAGAACACAATTTTTTAGCCATCAGGCTTTCACCCTTTTTAACTATCAATCTTTTTGATTTTGGTAAAGGGAATCCATAATGATGAATAATTGTTTTATAATCTTCCTGAGAAAGTTCTTTCATTAATATTTGGAGAGAAAAATGTTAAAAAATACATGAAATATGAAATATGAATTTTTATTATAATTCAACAATTTGATGATCATATTTATATTTAAACCCAAGAAGAACAAATGATAACATAATACTAACACTATCGCAAATTATTAAAGGTATATTCATATTATCAAAAACAGCATAGACTAACCAAGCTATATGATTTAAAACATCTAATAATAAAAACCATATTGAAATATCCTTTGTCCTTTTTGTTTTTATAGAGTGATAAATTTGCGGTAATTTCATAGAAACTGTAAACACTGTTGCTACTATTCCTGCGACGACGCGTTCCATACTTTTTAATAGCTATATAAAGCCCTTTTTAAAACCATTTGATAAATATATATTTTATAACTATTTATATATGATAGGTTTAGATTTTGGAATTAAAAAAATAAAAAGGTCGCATATGTTAAAATCAAATGTTAAAAAAAAAACAAATCTAAATAGTAAAACTAATAATTTTTACAGCAGTTTAAGTAAAAAGGAAGAATATATATTAGAAAAAACTTGTTTAGAAAAAATAAATAATAAATTTAAATGTTTATGTAAAACTAAATCACACCATTTTCCAAAATTAGTAAGTAGTAATAATGGTGTATTAATTTTATCAAATTGCGGTGTTTCAATCAATAATTACAAAACTTTAATAAAAAATAAGGAAATTGACCCAATTAATATTAAAAATTTAGATAAGCAATTAGACTGTATAATGTATAATTTAAAAAGAAACAAGATAAAACACTTAGATATGTGTATGAATGGAAAAAATTTATGTATATCAACAAGTGGTATTATTTCGGTCATTGATTTTAATATTGCGTGTATAAACAATGAATATACTACAGAAAAAATAAATATAAGATTACATTCATATGGAGAAAATGATAATATTTATGAAGCAAATATGAAAAAGAAAATAAAAAAAATTATACATACTTGTATGTAAATTTATTAACGTAGATAAGTATTTAATAAATTATTTTTTAATAGTTTTCCGTCCAGGTTTCACCTTTATAATTATTATAACTTGTAAACTTTCCAGCTTTTCCTTGATAATTTTCACGAAGTCCTCCCCAAGAACGTCTAGAATTAAGACTTCCACCATAGACTTTTACATCCCATTTCTTAGCTGCTTTCCAATTAAACTTAATACCATTAACAGATTTATATTCCCCTATGTATTTTTCTGGAACACCTTTATCAATAAGTGTTTGTTTTTCTTGTTCTGTGAATATCTCAACAGAACTTATTGGGCCTGTAATAGTATAGCTTGTAAAGCCATTATCCAATCCTACACAAGGTACTCTGTCTCCAGACCAACTCAAGAATATCTTGAGTTTTTTAATTTCTTCCTTGGATTTATCTAAAATTTCTTGTTTTTCACTATTAAATCTTTCTTTATCCGATACTGCTTTAATATTGTATTTTTCTTTATCCTGTTCACTTAGAGTATTCCAATTTTCCCTCATCTCTTTTAAATAATAATTAAAAGAAGATAGTGGTTTTTTAATATTTTTCATAAGTTTTTTAGTTTCATCGTTATGTGATTTGATATCGAAATTTACAAGAGCAGACATTTTTATATTAATAAAAAAAATCGGATCTAATAAATTTCAATTTTGTAGATTTATGAAAGTGTATTAGAGAATATCTCGCCTACTTGAAAGTATCATTTATTTTCTTGGTTATACTTCTTTGTAAATAGAAAATTTACTAAAATTTTCTATTTAAATAATACAGGTTCCATTAATCCACATCGCTATTTAAAATTATAAAATTTGTTGACTGTGGGATTTGAACCCACGCATGCGAACATATCACGGCCTAAACGTGACCCCTTAGACCACTCGGGCAAGCCAACAATTGCGTATTCTCCTCCTCCTTGATTTTGCCGCGCCCGGCCTTCCCATTAGGGGAGTCGAACCCCTGCCTTCTCGGTGAAAGCGAGATATCCTAACCACCTGGACTAAACGGGAATATCCTTGTCCAAGGCATCATCGGGAATAAGATAACAGACCTTCAAAGGCGTGTGTCCTGGCCATTAGACCATAACGCCGTATTATACAATACTTCTACACTTGTCCGAGTAGAAGTAATATATTATTATTATATATCTTTAAGTCGTTTCGTAATATATATTACTTTTACAATAGAAATACAGGCAAATCATCGTTTTGAAGGTCTGTTATCTTATTTACGATTACATCCGCGTGAGGCTGTAACTTTAAACGAGTTTCCATACCACTCAATACCCCAATTCGCAACCCTACACCAGCATTCTTTCCCTCCCACATATCATTTATTGTATCACCCACTTTAGCTACATTATTTACATCATATATACTGTTGCGTTCCATCAACTTATGTATCATATAAGGATATGGACGACCAAATCTACACATGTCACTACTAATATAATCGTCTATACAACTTTGTAAATCTAAATGCTCAATTATTTGACGCTGTAACTTACCATTATAACCTGTATTTAATACTATCTTTACCCCGTTTATTCGTAAATTAGAAAAAAAATCATGGATGAACGGGTCTATTACCTCAATTTCACCGTTCTCAAAATAATTATTAGTAAGTTCCACCTCCAACTCATGTTCCGCCTTGGCCAACAAATATTTTATATTTTTTCCCTCAGTCATACTGCTATCCATATCATATAATGTATCTATTAATACCTTTTTCTTTTCTTGACCATACCAGCTTTCTTTTTTATCTTGCGTAACAATACATCCCATATTTTTTAAAACCTTTTCCAAAGAATTATAAATAATACCATTTTCATTAACTACCGTTCCCACCATATCACAAACAAGAAAATTTATATTCCTTCTAATAAGTGAAGCCATTTATTAAATAATAATGAAATCTGTTTAAATATTTTCACTACATATATTAATGGAATTCAGTTCAACGCATATTAAAATTGTAGCCTTTTTTGTTACATCTTTTTTCTTTTTAATTGAAGCTTTAATACATTATAATATGGGTAAAAGTGGTGATTTTTCTTTTTCAATTCCTGAAAAAAAAACTGTTTGTAAAATTTTACTTATTATTTTCTTTTTTTCGTTTTTATCTTCAGGAACTATGTATTTTATAGAAAAAATTGTAAAAAATTATCTTTAGATAAAATAATATTAAATTAATTCATAATATTGTATTAAATGACTAATATATTAACAGATGAACAAAAAAAATCACTAAGAGAACAAATAGAAAATGCTTATAAAGAAACATGGTCATCATTGTTACATGATAAAGTCAAAGAAAATCCTCCTGATTTTGATTGGATAGTTAGACTTTATAATGAAATAAAATATAAATTAACCTATTTTTTAAAAAAAAATAGTCCCATGAGAAAATCAATCGAAGAAGCATTAGATAGTGAATTATTTGAGCAAATGATTAGACATGGTGCTTTTAAAGGTCCAGAATTTTATAATTTGGTAAATTATATTTTTGATATATCACTTAAACTTGGTAGCCCAGCAAGAGACAATGATGTTAAAAATCTTAGAAATGAAATATTAACAGCATTATCTAATAATGCTACATTCGCAGAACTTGTTCCATTGTTTTTTACAAATGCTAATATTGTTATTGATTGGATTCAAGAAGACCTTTTCGGGGTCAAACAAAATTTAGAACGACTTGTAAAAGAAGACATTATAACTCCTGCTACTGTTCCTAAGAGTGGGAATATATAGATAATAAATATTCTTTTATTATAGTATGTCGTTCGCAATAAAAAGGAGGCGTATGAGTATATGTGATATAAATATATTGAATTTTAGACCATTGAGATATATTTATGAGGTACATAACAATTGTTGTCCCATTTGTTTAGAAAACATGAGTATATTTTCCAATCAGAAAAGATTTAAAGGATGTGGAGATTGTACCTTTTGGGCTCATAAAAACTGTGTATTAATTTGCGAAAAATGCCCTCAATGTAGGAAAATTTGGAACTAATAGTTTGTTCATATAAAATATTAGTTCCATTTACAATTTACACTTAAACAAGTAGGATGTCCATCCTGGTCATCTCTTGTTAATGTATTGTGATAATAATAACCACCATTACTCCAAGGAACTTTAATCCATGCATTATCTATTTGTTCTGGGGTCCATACGCGATTTCTGTTATATTTAACTTGACCTGAAAAAGCTAAAACGGGTAACATAATTAACCATACAATAAAACCTTTGTTCATTTTATTAATTTGATTGTTTATTTTTAAATAAATTTCTCTCCAAATATATTTAATTTAAAAAAAATAATATTAAAATCAAACTTATATTTATATCTAACATGGATACTAATATAAACAATTATGATACAATAGAACTTTTAGATGTATTAAAAATCCCAAATCATAAAGAACCCAATTTATTAGAAATATATAATTCGGCAAAAAATATTATTAAACAACTGAAAACCAAAAAACATTTAGAAAATAAAGATGAACTTATAGTTTTTTTTAAACATGCTCTTGAAAAAGTTACAAAAGATCTTTCATTAAGAGTTCCAAAAGATATGATGGATAATTTAATAGATGAAAGTAAATATGATACATTACCTGACCCCAGAAAGGATCGATTTTATCAACCCCCTATTGTAAAAGAACAAATATATCCCGGAGCAATCCCCCCACAAATACCAAATCCGATAGCTTTTCATACTTCTACAACACATAATCCACGTGGATTAGTTAATCCATTAAAAAAAGAAACAGTAAAATCCATCCTTACTATTCATAGTAAATTTAGAAATGCTTCAAATACTATAATTAAAAAAGAAAACCCAGATGCTATACCAAGTTCATTAACAACTGATTTTACAGTTGACTTAAATGAACCATATAATAACGTAATAGGTATTAAATTAGCAGGATGCGAATTGATGAACGGATATTATCCTTTTTCAGAATATTTAAAAACAAACCAATTTTCTATTACTGTTTTTACATTAGATGTTAATGGTATAAGAGGAAATCAACAAATATTTCCATTAACGTTTGTAGAGGGAACATATACAGCTACTCAAATAAGTCAATTAATAACTAGAACTATCAATAGCTCATTGGGGGATATTACTGGGTCTGGATGGGCCCCTTTGGTGGAAATATCACCGGGTAATTATATGCCTCAAGTTCAAATTCCACCACTTTTATTATTAGAATACAATTCTATCAAGGGAAAATTTTATTTCAGGAAAAATGAAAATATCGCACCACCAATCGTATATCCGACAGGTAATGGTGCAACTTCAAATGTAAATTATCCAAATATCGTGGAAGCATCCACAGGAAATGTTATAGACTGGGGTTTTGATATAGATTTTAGAATTTCTAGTGATCCTACCCGAGATATAGAAAAGAATTTTGGATGGTTATGTGGATTTCAAAAACCGATATATTATTATGAAAATGATTATATACTACCGTCAAATACAAATATGATATTTTTGGAAGGATATAATCCAGAAGCTATATTAGATTTTACAGGAACAAAATTTTTTTTATTGGAAATAACGGATTATAATAAAAATTATAGTGAAGTTTTCAAATATAATACACATAAAAGAAATATTAATTATAAAGATATATTGGCCAGGATACCAAATACAGTATTAACAACAGACATTATATTTGAAGATTCTTCAGATAGAATTTTCAAAACAAGAAAATATTTAGGACCAGTTAGAATAAGCAAACTTAGAATAAGATTATTAGATGACTTTGGTAGAGTTGTAAATTTAAACGGGGGAGATTTAATAATAACCTTAGAAATTGAAACATTAGACATGCCTTACAAGAATTTTCGACAATAATTTTTTTAACAATCCGTCGGTTTTAATATTGGATATTACATATTTTTCAATATTAACAACTAAACTTTCATAATACTTTTCTTCACTTACACGTTCAATGGATTTAACAAAATGTATATCTTCTTCTAAATCTAATAACCAGTTGCCCTTTATAACCGGAACGATATTCAAACTTAAATATGTAGCGATTAAATGAATATCACCTTCATTACATTCTCCAAATTTTACATTTTTTAATTGATGTAGAAAACTTTCATAGTCATCTTTCCTTTCTAACGGCTCTCTTCTTATTTCGGTTTTATTATTATAAAACACTAATTTATCATTTTTTATTTCAACATAATCAATAGTTTTTTCAAAAGTTTTATCCTTGGTAAATTCTTCAAGTATTTTTGGATATTCACAATAATAAGCAAAAAATTGATATGGTTTTTCAATACTATCTAAAGCATCGGTTAGTTTTTTTGAATAATTACATAAATAAAATTCATTAAAAATAGCACTTCTATTTGAAATATGATAATCACTATCTTTATCCATTAAAATATTATTACCAACCACAAAATAATCTTCATATTCTTCACGAACTTTAAAAAACTCATTATCACCAATCATATTAGTAAGTTGATACATACCGCTAGGATCTTGTTCTCTACTCCACATATATACACCTTTTCTTTTAGGTTGAATAATTGGAATAAATGATTTTTTAAGATTAATAATATTCATATAAACCAATGCTTTATTTGCTGCTTTTGAAATAAGTTGTCTATAAATATTTAAAATACCCTCACTCATAGTATTACAATTTAAACAAACAAAATTAACACTTTTATCGCCTATTTTAAAATCACTTGTTAGTTCTTCTGGTTTTATTTCATTTTCAAATGCTGTAAATTCGTTAATATCTATTAACGTATATGTTTCAAAAAATTCTTCAATGTTATATGTATCTTTTAAAAATACCGGAATTGTCTTCCGTCTATTGCTTTTTACAGGATTTCTACTAATATCTTTAATAATTAACTCAACAGTATTAGAAACGCTAGAATTATTATAACTAATATCAATTTCATTTGAGCTTATATCCGTTTCAGGTTCATCGTCCTCGTAATATTTTTTAACAGCATCTATATATTCAATATTATTCAAATACAAAATTTGAGCACTATATGAAACATTCTCCTGTTTATCCAAAACATGTGTTCTAATGCTCTTATATTTCACAATACCAATGCCTTTCTCTTTAATAGAATTATTAATTTCAAACTTTTCCATCATTAATAAATTTGTATCAATAAAACAACACTCTCCATATTTACTAATAGCGGTATACATGATATTAAAAAATTTATCCATACCTTTTAATTTATTCTCTTTTGCAAATAGAAAATAAACTATTTCTATATTCTCAAAATTAAAAGGAAAACTATTAATATAATTTTTAGTATCAGGACTACAACTTAAAAAACACACAGTTTTCTCATCAGGAATATAATGTAAATTAATAGATAGTAATAATCCCAAAATATTTTTTCTATCATTTCCTCTTTCAACAATTCCAAAAATCATTATAAATTAAAATAATATTATTTTATTAAATATTATTTTATAAACAAAATATAACATTAATGCCGAAAACCATAAGATCCAGAACAGCTAATAATGGTAATACACTTCCTATCTCAAATGTTGCGGGACACGATACATTTTCGGAGCAAATAAAACAATTGATTAATGCGTCTATTGTTTATACAAAAGATGTTATTTTATCATCTGTGATAACAGACTATGAAACCACAACTACTCAAGAGAATTTAGCTATTTTAAATAATATATTAAATTTACCACATCCAAAATTAACATCAGAAAATATATATAATACACCACCTGTAATTTTTAATAATGAAATTAATTATGTTAGTGAAAATATCGAAACAGAATTTTTAACGTTGAGAGCAGATGAAACTGTTGGATGGAATGTAAGTGGAAGAGATGCGGAAAAATTTGAATTAATTGATAATAAAATCAAATTTAAAGTTATTCCTGATTATGAAAATCCAAATAGTACACAAGGAACTAATATTTATTCAATTAGAATAACTGCTAAAGATAATAATGGTTTAATATCAGTTAAAATTTTAACTATTATTGTCCAAGACAGACTAGACACGCTCCCACCGCCTCCAGGGATAGACCCAGACCCAATAGGACCAGAAACAGATTTAATACAAAATATCAACATATTTAATAATATTTCAAATATAAATAATGTTTTAGATACAATTACAATTACAAGTCAAGAAATTTCTACATATTATCCAGGGGATGAGAGTAAATGTAAGGACCTAATATCAGAACAAGATTTAAAAGACCTTTATAACGAATTAGTTCAAGGCTTTTTAGTTAAAGGCCCATTGTATTTACCACCGGCAAATATTGTTAATGGATTATATAAACGTATTAAGGAATCTATTGAAGAAAATGGAGAGAATATTAATTTATATTTATATCGTGATATAATTGATATTCTCTTCAAAACAAAAAACATTTTTATCCACAATATAGGTATTGAAAAACAGCTAAAAATTATGAGAAGGAAATATAAAAATAACTTATGTAGTCTTAATGAATTAAAAGAACAGTTAAAGGCGCTTGACCCCACAGGTGAAAAAGGTTTAGGATTTGAAGGTTCTTTAGGTATTAAAATGAGAAAATTTAAACCAGCCATTTATCACCAGGCTTTATTCAATTTACCTATTGCCTGGTATATTTATCTACATGATACGACAGATATAGTACCATCTCTGTATTATATGACTATTCAATATCTTAAACAATTCAATACAAAAGAAGATTCTTATAATAAATTGATGATATTGCTCGACGAAAAATATTTATTAGAAGATGATGATTTAGATACTTCTTCGAGTTCCTCTTCAGATGATTGTGGTAATTCGTCAGATAAATCTACAACACCATGTGGTAGTAGTTCGTCAAGTGAAACTGAAAGCGATAGTGGACAAATAAAAGACGATTGTTCATGTGAAGATAAGGTTCAATATGACGACTGTGGTAATCCAATAATTGAAACAGACGACTGCGGTAATCCAATAATTGAAACAGACGACTGTGGTAATAAAATTAGTAATAATTCATGTAGCGACCAGACCTTTGATGAAAGTAACAATTGTTCATCGATTTCTACAAACGGACAAAATAATACAGATAACGCAGGAGTTTTAGGATATTTTTACGATGAAAAGTTGAATAATGCTATTTTCTTTATTTCAGGTTCGTTTAGTTTAACTCAAACAAAAAAATCATCCAAAAAACCAAAAACGGAGAGAAAAAGATATTATCCAAAAAGAAAAACACGTAAAGTGCCGTTTGCTCCATTTGGAAATCCAACCAGAAAAACCACGGTGCGTAATAATGACGGAACGTATAGTCTTTTCCTTGACGGTAATTTTGAAATAATACTAAAAAAAAGATATAGGTGTCCAAATAAACGCAAAACAAAAAAACATTATAGTTTCTGTTCTTTAAATCATTCGTTTAAAAATTATTAATATAATTTTTTCTGTGAAAAATTTTATATAGTATTATAACATAATATGGCTTTAGAACTCCCTGGCTCATTCGCACTTACCGCAACTGCTCCTTCCCTTTCAAAGACAGACGAAACTGTTTATCTTCTTGAAGAACGTAAAACACGCTCTTCCGCCGTAGGTTCCGCAAACGTTCCTTCGCACTACATTAAAGTTACAAAAGACCTTAATGGTTCAGTATCATACCATCAATCCAATGACGGGCGTGCCGCTGGAACTGATGATTCATGGTCGCTTGCTGCTCTTTCCGCATCAAGTGCAACAGCATCTGATGTTACAAATGCTACACTTCTCCTCCCAACCCCATCAGGTTCTTCCACTTTCCAAGTCGGTAGAATTGTAATAGATACGGCGGGCGTTTCTTCCGATCTTTCGGCGTCCTCCGCACAGAAAGCAGCCTTTAAGGTTATGATGACTGCTAATATCAACAATCAAGGTGTTCTTTCCGCTTCATGTGAAGTTCAACGTGCTGCCTCTGCAACAGATACCACTTTAGCTGTTAATGACGCTGCTGGACATGCCCAATACTTATACTTCGATGATGAAAGTTCGGGTGCTAACGATACGTTCGGTCAAAAATCCTCCTCGTGGAGTGCGGGAGATGCTGATGACGTTGAAGATCAACTTCAAATTGCTCTTACCAACGGTAAAGTTGAAACTGCTTATGCTACCGCTATCACATCCACAACTGACTCCATCAACAGTCAAAATGTTATCGCGGCTTGGGCACTTGGTATCAGTGCTGTTGCTGCCGACCCCGACTCGTCTCTTACCCAACACGCACGTGCCCGTGTTGGCGCCGACGAATCGCCTGAAACCAAAACTATCTTTTCTGCCGGTGATAAACTTATTGCTGCTGCTTCGGGTAGTGCTATCGGTGCCTCATACTCTGTTGTTATTACAGACTTTAACAGTGCTTCACAAACAATTGTCTCGGGAACTGTTTACGGTTTCTTTGAACAATCCTAAGTATTTTATAATTAATTAACAATATATTAATCAATAACTAATAATTAATATATTGTATACATTTTTTAGGGAATATTAAATTCTATAAATATATCATAATGTCCAAGGAAAAACCCCGGCTCGAAGAACCACCGCTAGAACCCGCGCCGAAAGAACCCGCACCGAAAGAACCCGAAGAACCGAAAGAACCATCGGATACAAAAGCTCCATTAATTGAAGGGTTTAATATTTCACCCTCTTCTATTTCAGTTCCTTATAACGGTTCGACTAGTGTAGAGATTTCGGCAAATATTACAGACGCAGATACAGGAATATTGAGTGTTACGCTTAATGGTCATAATTTACCTCTTCTAAAACCCGATGTATACGGCACCACTAGAACATATTTATATAATTCTTCTTTTGCTGGAACGAGTAAAACAGATACATATACTATTGTAGCTTCAGACGGAGCTGGTAATTTAAGTGAAGCTGTACAAAATATTTCAGCTTTTTATGATGAGCTCCCAGATACAACCAAACCCACTATTACTAGTTTTAGCTCAAATGTATCTAGTGTTACTTTAAATAATAACACTACAACAGCAAATATTACTCTTACTGTGTATGCTAATGATCCTGGCGGAATTTCGGTATCAGTTAATAATGGTGCCACTCAAGTCGATCAAGATGGATGGGTTTGGTATTTTAGTAAAACCTTTTCATTCTCCAATTATGGTTGGGGAGCTACTACAGAGACATTTACATTAACAGTAACAGATGACGCGGGAAATTTCTCTACTGCTAATACTTCGGTTACAATTAATAAAAGCGACACATTATCCCCCGTTATTACCTCATTTACTGGACCCTCAAGTGTTGATCTTAGTTATGGAGATCAAACCATTACATATAGTCTTACTGCTACAGACAATAGGGCAATTTCTAGTTATTCTGTAAATGGTGCTACTCATACCGGAACTTCTGGTAATACATATTCCTTCCAAGAAACATTCTTACAAAGTAATTATACATATCTAACTTCCCCTATTACACGAACTGCTACTATTGCTGACGCAGCGGGAAATTCCACAACTCAAAATATTTCTTTAAATATTATTAAAAATGACGTGGATAAACCTATTATTTCTTCATTCTCTGTAAATGATAATAGCGTTTCTCTTACTAGTAGTTCGCAATCTCAAATAGTTACTTATACGGCTAAAGCAAGTGATAATGTTGGTATAGCAACATATTCATTGGCTAATGCTACCTTTATGAGCGTGTCGGCTGGAAATTATTATTGGAAAGAAACATTTGATTACGGTAGTTATAATTATGGGTCTACACCTATTACAAGAACTGTTACTTTCGCAGATATTGTTGGTAATACAACAAACGCATCTATAAATCTTACTATTAGTAAAACAGATAACACCCCCCCATCAATATCTTCATTTACAGCTAATGATACATCTATTACTTTAAATACGGGTTCCCAATCCCAATCTGTCACATATACTGTAGCTGTTACCGATAATGTTGGTGTTAACAACGTAACTGTCGATGGATTAACTTATTCTAGTCAATCTGGTAATAATTATTATTTCACTAAAACGTATAACTATTCTGACTATAGTTACGGAAGCCATAATGTTAGTTATATAGCAGTAGCAACAGATGCGACAGGTAATACTTCTACAGCTAATACTTCCGTTACTGTTACTAAAAGTGATACTGGAGCTCCTTCCATTTCCTCTTTTACAGTTAATGATAGGACCATTTCACTTACTACAGGATCTCAATCCCAAACTATAACTTTTTACGTAACAGCTACTGATAATGTTGGGGTCAATGGTGTTAGTGTTAGTGGTGCTACTCACACAAATACATCTGGAAATACATATACATTCACCAAAGCATATAATTATGGTAGCTACAACTTTGGAACTACTAATATTTCTGAAATCGCTACTGTGAGTGATAGTGCTGGTAATTCCACAACAAGCATAAAAGCGTTAACTGTTACAAAAAGCGATACTTCTTCGCCTAGTATTAGTTCATTTACTGTGGATGACGCAAGTGTTAGTTTAAATACTTCTTCTCAATCTCAAACCGTTACATTTACAGTTGTTTCCACCGATAATAGAGGTGTTAATAGTGTTGTTGTTAATAATGGCGCGACTTATAGCTCCACAAGTGGGAATAGTTATTATTTCACCAAAACTTTCAATTACAACGACTTTGGATGGGGAGGCACTATTCAAACGTTTACAGCCACTTCCACTGATGCTGCAGGTAATTCAACTTTGATTCACGTTAACGTAGCCATTACCAAGTCAGACACGCAATCCCCTAGTATATCCTCTTTTTCTGTTAACGATAATACCATAGCACTTACCTCAAGTTCTACATCTCAAACCGTAACATATACAGTTTCTACTACTGATAATCGAGGAATTACTTCCGTTGCTATTCCTGGTGCGACACATACCAATACATCTGGAAATACCTATACTTTTACAGAAACTTTTAATTATTCTAGTTATTCTTACGGAAGTCATAGTCTAATAAGAACCGTTACTGTTGCCGACGCAGCTGGTAATTCCTCTACAAATAATTTAAGTCTTTCTGTGAGTAAAACCGATAATCAAAATCCAATCATTAGTAACTACTCAGCCAATAATACAAGTCTTAATGTTACAACTTCTTCACAAACAGTCACCGTTACATTCACAGCTACAATTACAGATAATGTAGAAATTGATTATGTTAAATTTGAAGGGACAGTACCGACATCAACTTCTGGAAATACATATACGTATGTTAAAACTTACAATTATACCAGCCTTTCATTTGGTTCAAATAGTTTTACTATACCATGTTATGCTCAAGATACAACCGGTAATTCAGCATTAGTCAACGAAACTATAACTATAACTAAAACTGATAATGCTAAGCCTGTTATTAATAGTTTAACTGTTTCAAGAAATGTTAGTCTTACTACAAATGATCAAAGCGATACTATTACAATTACTGCTGATATTACAGATAATGTAGGTGTTAATAGTTATTCTATTCCAGGTGCCTCTTTTGTAAGTAAATCTGGAAATATATATACTTTTACAAAAACATACAACTATAATGATTATAGTTACGGTAATTCTACTGATACTATTACTCTTACAGCTGTCGATAGTACAGGAAATTCCATAAGCGATAGCGTCCAGGCCATTGTTAGTAAAACAGATACCGAGGCCCCATCAGTAAGTTCATTTAGTGTTAATGCTTCTACTGTTAATTTAACTACATCTAATCAATCCCAAACACACGTATTTACAGTTGTTACTACGGATAATGTAGGAGTTAATAGTGTTTCTGTTTCTGGTGCTTCTCAATATTCTAATAGCGGAAATACTTACATTTTTCATAAAACATATAATTATTCTAGTTTTTCATTTGGTTCCTCCAATGATGCTGTTAATCTTAGTGTTGAAGATGCCGCTGGGAATGAACATACAGACCGTATTACAATGACGGTTGTTAAAACAGATAATCAAGCTCCGAGTATTAATTCATTTAGCGTAAACAAAGAAAACGTCACATTATTGTCTTCTTCTAAAACACAAACCGTTACCTTTTCAGCTAATGTTACAGATAATGTCGGTGTTTCAAGTCTTTCTCTAAGTGGTGATGTTACAGCATCAGATACTAGTGGACCCGCATATACTTGGACTAAAACATTCAATTATGATGACTTTGGTTATGGTACCGTTGGTAGAGGTTTTACACTTACTGCTACTGATGCTGCAGGAAATTCGTCAACTTCAACCCTCTATATAAAAATATCCAAAAATGATGATGCTAATCCTTCTATAACAAGTATCGGAAGAAAAAATGGTTCTACAGCCAATGTTACTAGTGTTAATTTACGCTCATCTACTGAAAATACTGAAACTATCACCTTTACAGTTAATGTTAGTGATAATGTTGGTGTTACTGGGGTTACACTTACTGGTGCAACAGCAGTTAGTAATACTGCTAGCCAATACATTTTTTCCAAGTCATATGCCTTTGCTAATTATAACTTTGGTTCAACTACGGATAGTTTAACTGCTACAGCTACAGACGCTGCTGGAAATACTAGCACACTGGGAACTTCTATTACGGTAATTAAATCTGATAATGTATCACCTACTATTTCCAATCTTTCAGCAAGTTCTTCTAGTGTAGCTCTAACATCTTCGGCTCAAAATACAGAAACCATTACATTTACTGCTACTATTACAGATAATGTTGGTATTAATAGTGTCTCTTTTGGAGGTTTAACTCCATCTATCAGTGGAAATAATTATACTTGGACAAAAAGCTATGCTTACTCCAGTTATTCTTTTGGTTCATCCAATGATGCTTTAACGTTAACCGTTACTGATGCCGCTGGAAATTCCTCATCTGATAGTGTTACCGTGAATATTACAAAAACTGATAATGTTGCTCCAACTATTACCTCATTTTCAGCCAATAGCACATCCCCAACTTGGTATGCTTCGCAAAATGACGCGTCTAATAAAACTATAACATTTACAGCCGTTGTTAGCGATGATGTAGCAATATCCAGTGTTACTGTAACCGGAGCTACACAAACTAATGTTAGCGGAAATACATATACTTTTACCAGAGCTTATTCCAGACCTTCCACATTTACTTCACAGACCAGTTCTGTCTCTTTAACAGTTACAGATACAACCAGTAATGTAACTACTGATAGTATTACTATCACAAGTAGATATATTGATAATGTAAGCCCGACTATTACTTCTTTCGGTGCTAATGATACAACTGTAACGTTAACTACTGGTTCGCAAAGCCAAACAGTCACTTATACTCTTGTAACAAGTGATAATAATTCTGTTTCCAGTGTTAAATTTAATAATTTAAATCCAACTTCCAGTTCAGGAAATACATATACATATCAAAAAACGTATAGTTATGGTTCTTATTCATTCGGTAATCATAGTGATACTGTTAGCGTAACTGTAACAGACCCAGCAGGAAATACCTCTACTGATTCCGTTAGTGTTTCTATCTCAAAAACAGATACGCAATCTCCAACTATTACTTCATTTAGTAGTAATGTTAATAGTGTAGCTTTAACTACCCAAAATAGTTCCAGTTCAGTTACATTTACTGTTGTCGCAACTGATAATGTTTCTGTTACTGGGGTTACTGTTTCAGGTGCTACTTTAGTTAGTAATTCAGGAAATTCATACGGGTTTGTTAAATCATATTCTTTTGATAATTATGGTTTTGGAAATACAAGTGATACTATTGTAGCTACAGCAACTGATTCAGCAGGAAATTCTAGCACGTCTAATATTACCATATCCGTTTCTAAAACAGATAATACAAACCCTACAATAAGCAGTTTCACTGTTAACGATAGTTCTGTAGTTGTTTCAACAAGTTCACAAAGTCAAACTATTACATTTTCTGTTACTGCTACTGATAATGTTGCTATATCTGCCGTAAGTATTCCAGGAACGTCATATGTTAGTACATCAGGAAATACAAGAACTTTCCAAAAAACATATGCTTATTCCGATTTAAATTTTGGAACAGTAAATCAAAGTTTTACAGCAACTGTTACAGATACACAAGGGAATACTTCTACAGATAGTCTTACTATATCTGTTACCAAAAACGATAACCAAGACCCTTCTATTAGTTCATTTTCAGTCAGTGATAATACTATTGTCCTTGTTACTAATTCTCAATCACAAACGGTTACTTTTGCTGTTGTAGCTACTGATAATAGAACAGTAACTTCTAAATCCGTTACAGGGGCTAGTTTTGTTAATCAAATTGGTAATACTTTTAATTTTACTAGAACATTTTTATATTCGGATTTTAATTTTGGTAATTCAACAAGAACTATCACGGCTACTATTGGAGATGCGGCTGGTAATACAACTTCTGATACCTTAAATGTCTCCATTTCTAAATCTGATAATCAATCACCCGTTATTAGTTCCTTTACTTCTAATTCTACGACATTGGACCTTAAAACATCTTCACAAACCGGTAGTCTTACATTTACTTGTGTAGCCTCTGATAACATATCTGTTAATGCTGTTTCTCTTCCTAATTCCACCACGGTTAGTTCTAATTCTCCTAACTATGTATTTACCAAAAGTTATAGTTATAATGATTTTAATTGGGGAAATAATAGTGTTACTGAAACGGTTACAGTTACAGATAGTGCTGGTAATCAATCTACTGCTAATTTGTCTATTACAATAACTAAAATAGACGATAACAATCCTATTATATCAGGATTTTCAGTAAATGATAATACCATTGTATTAACTACTTCTTCACAAAGTCAAACTGTTACTTATAGTGCTAATGTTAGTGATAATAGAGGAATTAGTTCCGTTACTATTGATGGTCAAACTATTACAGGAAGTGGTAATTCTTATTCACTTAATAAATCTTACAGTTATTCTAATTATAGTTTTGGTTCATCTACTGATACTGTATCTATTATAGCAACAGATGCTGCTGGTAATACATCAACAAAAAGTGTTACTGTTAGTATTAGTAAAAGTGATAATCAAAGTCCTACAATCACAAGTCTTGCTACAAGTGAAACCAATAACAATATTGTTTTAAAAACTAGCAATAAAAGTAAAACTGTTACATTCACCGCGGTTGTAAGTGATAATGTTGGTATTAATTCAATATCATTGTCCGGTGCTACTCAAACTAGTTCTAGCAACGGAACTTACACATTCACCAAAAATTATCATTATGATAATTATTCATATGGAGCACATACTGATGTTCCAACACTTACTGTTAGTGACGCAGCGGGTAATAGTTCCACGCAAAGTATTACAGTTGGTATTACAAAACAAGACGATCAAGACCCTGATATTAGTAGTTTCTCAGTTAACGATACTTCTGTCTCACTAACTACGTCAAATCAAAGTCAAACCGTTATCTTCACTGTGGGGGTTTCAGATAATGTTGCTATTAATTCTGTAAGTATACCTGGAACCTCATTAAGTGGCTCTTCTGGAGGAACATATACATTTACAAAAACATATAGTTACGGAGATTATTCTTTTGGTTCAGCAACTGATACACTAACTGTTACTGTCGCAGACACAACTGGTAATACTGTAACAGATAATTTAACTATTTCTATTGTTAAAACTGATAACCAAAAACCAAGTATAAATAGTTTTACAACAAGTGATAATAGCTTCCAACTTACTACATCTTCACAATCTAAAACAGTCACTTATAGTGTTAATGCTACAGATAATGTTGCGATTGGTAGTGTTACTGTTTCCGGGGCCACTTATACAGGAATGTCTGGTTCTGCTAGAGTTTTTTCAAGATCATTTAGTTATGCTGATTACAGTTTTGGTTCAAATACTACTACTGTAACTGTTACAGCTACTGATACTGGAGGAAATATTAACACCAATACTATTACACATACTATTACAAAAGTTGATAATCAAAGTCCTACTGTTTCTAATATGACTACCAATGCTTCAGGAAATGCTGTTACATTAACTAGCACTAGCACTAGCCAAACTGTTAGATATACTATTAGTGGAACTGATAATAGAAGTGTTACAGGAGTTACATGGGAAGGCTCTCAAAGTTCAACAGCAACTTCGGGAAATAATTATTATTTCGACAAAACATATAATTATAGTGATTATACACCAAATTCTACAAATAGTGATACTGTTAGTGTCGTCGTTACTGATGCTGCCGGAAATACTACCAATAAATCAAAATCTATCACAATTACTACAGAAGATAACATTAATCCAACTATTTCATCTTTCTCGAGTAATAAATCAAATAATATTGTTAGTCTATTAACTTCGTCCCAAAGTAATACTGTTACTTGGACTGTTGTTGCTACTGATAATGTTAGCGTTACCAGTGTAAGCTTACCCGGAACAACTGTGGGAACAGTATCAGGTAATACACGCACATTTACCAAAACATATTCTTATGCTGACTATAGTTTTGGTGACACTTCTGATAGTTTAACTGTTACTGTATCAGATGCTGCTGGAAATTCTACAACTAGCACAAGTAACATGGTTATTAGAAAGGCAGATAATCAAACGCCTAGTATTAGTAGTTTCAGTGCGAATGATACATCCGTTTCATTAACTACATCATCACAAACTCAAACCGTTACATTTACGTGTGTTGCTACTGATAATAGAGCAATTTCAAGTGTAAGTCTTCCAGGTTCTACCTCTACTGGTTCTTCAGGAAACAATTATACCTTTACAAAAACATATAGTTATTCCGATTATAGTTTCGGTAATAGTAGCGATTCATTAACTGTAAAAGTAATTGATGCTGCTGGAAATAGTGTTACTGATAGTATTAATATCAGTATTAACAAAGCAGATAACGCAAATCCTTCTATCAGTGGTTTTAGCGCTGATGATACTACCGTATCTTTGAATACTACCTCACAAAGTCAAACAGTTACTTTTACCGTTGTTTCTACAGATAATGTTGGTGTTTCAAGTGTTACTATTCCTGGAACTACTTCTACTGGTTCTTCTGGAAATAATTATACATTTACAAAAGCTTATGCTTATGGAGATTATAGTTTTGGCTCATCTACTGATACATTAACTGCTACTTCTACCGATGCTGCTGGTAATTCAATTACTGATAATATTACTATTAATATTAGTAAAAGTGATAATCAAAGCCCTAATATTTCTAGTTCTGGAAATTCCTCTGGCGTTACAGCTAGCACAACTAGCGTTGCTTTAAAAACTTCCGACCAAACAAAATCTGTAACATTTACCGCTACTATTAGCGATAATGTTGGGTTATCATCTGTTTCATTTGGTGGTCTTACGCCTTCTATTAGTGGTAATAATTATACTTGGACTAAAACTTACGATTATGATGATTATTCATTTGGTTCATCTACTGATACTTTAACATTAACTGCTGCCGACTCTGCAGGTAATACCGTTACTGATAGTGTAACTATTAATATTAGTAAAACTGATGATCAGAATCCAACTGTTGGTAATATGACTGCTAGTGACTCTACTGTAGAATTATCTACTTCATCGCAGAGTCAAACTGTTACATTTTCTGTTGTTGCTACTGATAATGTAAGTGTTAATAGTGTTACTTGGGAAGGCTCTCAAGACTCTTCATCTATATCAGGAAATACATACAATTTTCAAAGAACATATAACTATAGTAATTATAGTGTTGGATCGACCAATACTGATACCATTAGTGTTGTTGTAACGGATGCCGCCGGAAATTCTACAACTAAAAGCAAATCAATTACTATTACAACAGAAGACGACCAAGACCCTGTTATTAGTAGTATCACAAGTAACAAATCTTCCAATCTTGTTGATTTACGAACTTCATCTCAAACCAATACAGTAACCTTTACTGTTACGGTTACAGATAATGTTGGTATTAGTTCTGTTACTCTTGGAAATGCTACTTATTCATCCAAAAGCGGAAATAATTGGATTTTTACAAAAGTATATAGTTATGTTGGAAGGTCGTTTGGTAGCTCGATTGACTCCCTCACCTCCACCGCTACTGATACTGCCGGTAATATTTCTACGTCTACAATTAATATGGCTGTTAGTAAAATTGATGATCAAGCTCCTACTATCAGTAGTTTTAGTGCTAATGATACAAGTGTTGAACTTAATACTTCTTCGCAAAGTCAAACCGTCACTTTTACTGTTGTGTCTAGTGATAACCGGGGTGGTCTCAACGGTGGTGTTTCTAGTGTTTCTGTTCCTGGAACAAGTGCTGGTTCGGTTAGTGGTAATGACTACACATTCTCCAAAACATATAGTTACGGAGATTATAGTTTTGGTTCAAATAGCGATACTTTAACAGCTACTTCTACTGATACAACAGGAAATAGTTCTACCGATACTATTACTATTAGTATTAGTAAATCCGACGATCAAGACCCATCAATTACTAGTTTTGGCGCCGATGATTCTACCGTTTCATTAACCACTAGTTCTCAATCACAAACTGTTACTTTCACTGCGGTTGTTAGTGATAATGTTGCTATTAACAGTGTAAGTCTTCCTGGAACTACATTCACCAGTTCTAATAACGGAACTTATATATTTACTAAAACTTATAACTATAGTGATTACAGTTTTGGTTCATCAAATAATAATCTTACATTAACTGTTACCGATACTACAGGTAATAGTGTTACTGATACTGTTACTATCAGTGTTGGTAAAAGTGATGACCAAAATCCATCTATTACTAATTTCTCGGCAAATGATACTAGTGTTTCATTAACTACTAGTTCACAAACACAAACTGTTACATTTACTGTTTCGGCCTCTGATAATGTAGGAATTAGTTCTGTTTCTATTCCAGGAACTACTACCATTGGTGCCACCGGGGGAAATTATACATTCACTAAAACTTACAGTTATGCTGATTACAATTTTGGTTCATCAAGTGATACATTAACCGCTACAGTCATAGACACAGCAAGTAATACTACTACTGATACTATCACTATTTCTATTTCCAAAGGCGACAACCAAAATCCTATTATCAGTAATTTATCCGCCGATGACTCTTCTGTAGAACTTAAAACTTCATCACAAACTCAAACAGTTACCTTTACATCAACTATTACCGATAACGTATCTATTAGTTCTGTTTCATTCAACGGACTTACACCATCTATTAGTGGAAATAATTATACTTGGACTAAAACTTATGATTATGATGATTATTCATTTGGCGCATCCACCGATATTTTAACATTAACTGTTGCAGATACTACCGGGAATACTTCCACCGATAGTATAACGATTAACATTAGTAAAAGTGATGATCAGAATCCAACTGTGAGCGATGCTAATGGCGGTAGTGAAAATATGACTGCTAGTGATACTTCTGTAGAATTATCTACTTCATCTCAAAGTAAAACTGTTACATTTTCTATTTTAGCAAGTGATAATGTGGGTATTAATAGCGTTACTTGGGAAGGATCCCAATCCTCTTCGTCAGTAGTGCAAACTACAAATTTAACTACACCAACCTTTTGGTATTATTTCCAAAAAACATATAATTATAGTGATTATGATATTGGATCTACTAATACCGACACAATTAGTGTGGTTGTATCTGATGCTGCTGGTAATTCCACTACTAAAACCAAAAGCATTACTATTACAACCGAAGACGACCAGAACCCTGTTATTGGTAGTTTAACGAGTAATAAAACCTCAAATGTTGTTCTTCTTCCAACTTCAGCACAATCCAATACAGCAACCTTTACTGTTACTGCTACAGATAACGGTACAGTCAGTTCAGTTACTCTTTCTGGTGCTACTTATTCGTCCAAAAGTGGAAACAATTGGATTTTTACAAAAGTATATTCATATGTTAACTTTTCATTTGGAGACTCTACAGATACATTAACTGCTACCGCCACAGATGGTTTTGGTAATACTACTACATCTAGTATTAGCATGGTGGTTAGAAAAAGTGATGACCAAAGTCCTGTTATAAGTAATTTAGTTGCTGATGATACATCTATTGAACTTAAAACTTCTTCACAATCACAAACTGTTACATTTACTGTTAGTGCGAGTGATAATAGAAGCATTTCTACCGTTTCTCTTCCAGGAACTACACCTGGTTCGGTTAGTGGTAATAATTATACTTTTACAAAGTCATATAGTTATAGTAGTTATAGTTTTGGTTCAAGTAGTGATACGTTAACTGCTACCGTTACAGATGCTGCTGGAAATAGCTCTATCGATACTATTACTGTTAATATTAGTAAAAGCGATGACCAAAATCCATCTATTTCAAGTTTTAGTGTTGACGATTCTACTGTTTCGTTAACCACTAGTTCTCAATCACAAACTGTAAATTTTACTGCTATCGTTACTGATAATGTTGCTATTAATAGTGTTGGTCTTCCAGGAACTACATTAACTAGTTCTAATAATGGAACATATGTATTTAGTAAAACATATACATATGGCGATTACAGTTTTGGTTCCACTACAGATACTTTAACATTAACTGTTACGGATACGGCAAGTAATTCTATTACTAAGAATATTAATGTTGGTATTAGTAAACAAGATAATCAAGACCCTACTATTAGTAGTTTCAGTGCCGATGATACTACAGTAAGCTTGTTAACCAGTTCTCAATCACAAACAGTTACATTTACTATTGTTGCTAGTGATAATGTTGGTGTAAGTGCTGTTAGTTTGCCTGGTGCTACATTAAGTAGTGCTATTGGTGGAAATTACGTATTTACTAAGAGTTATAGTTATGCTAGTTATGGATTTGGAACTACAGGGGATACATTAACTGCTACTGTAACTGATACTGCTAGTAATTCAATAACTCAAGATATTGATATAAGTGTAACGAAAAGCGACGACCAAAGTCCTGCTATTGGAAGCTTTACTGCCGACGATACTACTGTTGAACTTAAAACGTCTTCGCAATCTCAAACAGTCACTTTTACTGTTGTTGCTACGGATAATGTTTCAATATCGTCTGTTTCAGTTCCTGGAACCACTACAGGTTCCACAAGCGGAAACAATTACACTTTCACAAAGACTTATGCTTATGCTAGTTACAATTGGGGCTCAAATACTGATGTATTGACTGCTACTGCTACTGATGCCGCAGGAAATACTCAAACACAACAATTAACTGTTACCATCACCAAAACGGATGATGAAGACCCTGTTATTAGTTCATATTCTACAAACAAATCAGCGATTACACTTAAAACTTCAGCAAAAACATCAACTGCTACTCTTACTGCTGTTGTTACTGATAATCGTGCTGTAACATCTGTTACAATTGGTGGAGTTACCGCTACTAATACTTCTGGAAATAACTATTCTGTTAGTAAAACCTATAATTATGATACTTTATCACTTGGTTCGTCAAATGATAGTATCGCGGTTATAGCTAGTGATGCTGCTGGTAATACGGAAACAGATACGGTTACTATAGCACTTTCGGTTGTTGATGATGAAGACCCAACCATTACTAGTTTATCAAGTAATGCTACTGGAAATTCTATTGAATTAACTACCACCGCCCAAACCCAAACTGTCTCATTTACTGCTGTAGCGGGTGATAATATTGCTATAAGCACTATTTCACTTACAGGAGCCACTCAAACCAATCTTAGTGGTTCAACCTATACATTTACAAAGGCTTATGCTTATGGTGATTATAACTTTGGAGATAATACAGACACATTAACTTTAACCGTTACTGATGCTGCTGGAAATAGTTCTACATCAAGTATTGCTATTGATATTACCAAAACCGATAACCAAGCTCCTAGTATTTCAAGCTTTTCGTCAAATAATACTACCGTTACCGTTTCCACTTCATCGCAATCTGCTTCTATTACTATTACTGCCGGAATAAGTGATAATGTTGCTATAAATACTGTTAGCTTACCCGGTGCTACTTTTGTATCTAATTCAGGAAGTATATACATTTTTACAAAAAGTTATGCTTATGGTGATTATAGTTTTGGAAATTCAATGGATACATTAACGTTAACGGTTACTGATACCAATAGTAATTCAACAAGCGATACATTAAATATTACTGTTAGTAAAGTCGATAATCAAAATCCAACTATTACAAGTTTTTCAGTTAGTTCAAACACGGTTGCTTTAACAACAAGCACTCAATCAATTACTCGTGCTTTTACTGTTGTTGCTAGTGATAATGTTGCTATAAATACCGTTTCTCTTCCAGGAACTTCATTAAGTAGTTCTAATTCAGGAACATATATTTTTACAAAGACATATGATTATGATGATTATAGTTTTGGAACTGCTACAGATACTTTAACAGTTACTGTTACTGATACTACTGGAAATTCAACAACCGATAGTGTTAATGTTACTGTTAGTAAAACTGACGACCAGGACCCATCTATTAGTAGTTTTAGGGCAAATGATACAACTGTTTCACTTGCTACATCCTCGCAAACACAAACCGTTACTTTTACTGCTGTTGTTAGTGATAATGTTGCTATTAATACTGTTTCTCTTCCAGGAACTACATTAAGTAGTTCTTCTTCAGGAACATATATTTTTACCAAGACATATGATTATGATGATTATAGTTTTGGAAATAATAGCGAAACCTTAACTTTAACGGTTTCTGATACAACAGGTAATACGGTAACAGATACTGTTGTTATAACTATTAGTAAAACAGATGATCAAAATCCAACTATTAGTAGTTTTACAGCTAATGATACTACTGTTGATTTAACAACCTCATCTCAAAGTCAAAATGTTACTTTTACCGTTGCTGCTAGTGATAATGTTGCTGTAGATACTGTGAGTATTCCTGGAACTACTTCTGGAGAATCGGGTGGTGGAAGTTATACATTTACAAAAACTTATAGTTATGGTAGTTACAGTTTCGGTGATAGTAGTGATACTTTAACTGCTACTATTACAGATACTACAGGTAATAGTGTTACAGATACAATCGTTGTTAGTATTAGTAAAGTAGATAATCAGCCACCAAGTGTTACTTCATTAAATTCCAACGCAACAAATAATTCAATAGAATTAAAAACTAGTGACCAAACAGAAATTGTTACATTTACTGTTTCAGTTAGTGATAACGAAACTGTTAGTTCTGTAGCACTTTCAACAGCAACTCTTACCAATTCGAATTCCGGAACTTATACCTTTACCAAATCCTATTCTTATGCTGATTATAGTTTTGGAAATACTACCGATAGTTTAACACTTACTGCTATAGATAATCACTCTAATTCTTCAACAGCAACCATTGATATTATCGTTAGTAAGACCGATGATCAAGCACCTTCTATTACTAACTTTTCAGTAAGTGATAATACAATTGAACTTAAATCCTCTTCTCAATCACAATCTGTTACATTTAGTGGTGTTTTAAGTGATAATAGGGCTATTAGTAGTGTAACTCTTCCAAATACTACAAGTAATGGTAATAGTGGTTCTACATATAATTGGTCTAAAACTTTTAGTTATACTGATTATAGTTATGGCGATACAATAGATACATTTACATTAACTGTTGTTGATGCTGCAGGAAATTCTACTACTGAAAGTTTAACTGTAAATATAAATAAAGTAGATGACCAAAATCCTGTGATTTCTTCATTTTCTTCTAATATTTCAAATGTAGCATTATATACAACTTCACAGACCCAAACTGTTACTTTTACTGCTGTTGCTACTGATAATCGATCTGTTAGTTCGTATAGTCTTCCTACCGCAACATTTAGTTCAAATAGTGGAAATAACTATATCTGGACTAAAACTTATGATTACGATGACTATTCATATGGAAGCCATTCTGATAGTTTGACTGTTACCATTACCGATTCCGCAGGTAATACAGCAACTGCTAATATTTCTGTGAATATTAGTAAAAGTGATAACTTAGCACCTACTATTACTAGTTTCGGTGCTAACGATACTACTGTTTCATTGACTACAAGTTCACAAACTCAAACTGTTACATTTACTGCTGCTCTTACTGATAACGTTGGTATTACTTCAGCAACTATCCCAACAACTAATTACCAAGGTGTGTCTAACGGAACTTATACTTGGACAAAGGTATATGATTATGATGATTATAGTTTTGGGTCGTCTACTGATAATCTTACATTAACTGTATCTGATTCAGCAGGTAATGCTTCTACTGATAGTATAACTGTTTCAATTAGTAAAGCCGATAATCAAAATCCAACTATTTCTTCTTTAACAAGTAATGCTAGTTCTAATGCTATTGAACTTAAATCTTCTAATAAAAAGAAAACTGTTCTATTTACAGCTATTGCTAGTGATAATGTAGGAATAGACACTATAGTATTATCTAATTCAACATTATCCAGTTCTAATAACGGGACTTATATATTTAGTAATGAATTTGATTACGATGATTATGAATATGGATCTACCACATCATCACACGTTCTTTCCGTAACAGATGCTGTTGGAAATTCTGTTGGGGAAACCATTAATATTAGTATTACAAAAACAGATGATCAAGACCCGGTTATTAGTAGTTTTACAGCCGATGATACATCGTTTAGTTTATATACCAATGGAACTACATCAAAAGTTGTTACCTTTACACTTGTTGCTACTGATAATAGGTCCATATCCGCTACTAGTATTTCCAATGGAGTTTCATTGAATTCTGTTTCTGGTTCTAACTATACATACACGAAAACCTTTAATTATAGTGATTTAAGTAATTGGGGAAATAATACTTTTAATTTTACTGCTACTGCTATTGATGCTGCTGGAAACGAAGATACTGAAACTTTGAGTATTATCATCGCAAAAGTCGATAATCAAAATCCTGCTATTTCTTCATTTACTGCTAGTTCGACAAATGTTGCCCTTACAACTGGAAGTCAAAGCCAGACTATCACCTTCGCATCAACCGCTAATGATAATAGGTCAATTACATCAATGAATTTACCAACTGCTACTTCTACTGATACAGTGGGACCTGATTATGCTTGGTCTAAAACTTATAATTATAATGATTATAGTTTTGGTTCCAGCACAGATGTATTAACTGTTACGGCTGCGGATGATGCTGGTAATAGTATTACAGACCAAATTACTATTAATATTAGTAAAAGCGATACACAATCACCAACTATTACTTCCTTTAGCGCCAGTCCATCTACTGTTCAATTAAAAACCAGTGACCAAAATGAAACTGTTACCTTTACAGCCGTGGCTAGTGATAACGTAGCCATTAATACTATAACTATTCCTAATACCAATTATCAAGGAGTTAGTGGGTCTAATTATACATTTACAAAGGTATTTGATTATTCAAATTATTCTTTTGGAAATACAAGTGAAACACATACAATTTCCGTTACTGATGCTGCTGGAAATACAACTACAGAAGATGTTAATTTAACTATTCAAAAAATTGACGACCAAAATCCTGTTATTACAAGTTTTACAAATAATGTTTCGGGCTCGGCAATTGAACTTAAAACTTCTTCTCAAAGTAAAACTATTATATTTACTGCTATTGTTAGCGATAATAGAGAAGTTACTAGTATTTCATTACCTGGTGCTACTCAAACCAGTTCTAATAATGGAACTTATACCTTTACCAAGTCATATAGTTATGCTGATTACAACTTTGGGTCTAATAGTGATAGTTTAACATTAAGTGTTAGTGATGCTGCTAGCAATATTTCTACTCAGTCTGTTACTATTGGTATTACCAAAACGGACGACCAAAATCCTGTTATTAGTGATTTTTCTACTGATATAACTAGTGTAGCATTAAAAACAAGTGACCAGTCTAAGACTGTTACTATTACTGCTACGCTTGCTGATAATGTTGGTATTACCAGTGTAACACTTCCTGGAACTACTTCAAGTATTTCTGGAAATGATTATTCATTTAGTAAAACATATAGTTATGATGATTACAGTTTTGGTTCTACTACTGATACTTTAACATTAACTGTTGGTGATGCTGCCGGTAATACTTCTACCGAATCTGTTACTATTAATATTAGTAAAAGTGATGACCAAAATCCTACTATTACAAGTTTAAGTGCTGATGATACAACTATTGAGGTTAAAACTTCATCTCAAACCCAAACTGTTTATTTTACAGCTGTTGTTTCTGATAATGTGGGAATTAATTCTATTTCATTAACTGGTGCAACTCAAGACAGTGTTAGTGGTTCTGAATATATTTTCAGCAAGGAATATAGTTATTCTGACTATAATTTTGGTTCTAATACGGATATTTTAACATTAAGTGTTGGTGATGCTGCGGGCAATGCGGTTACTGATACTGTTACTATTACTATTACAAAAACAGATGACCAAAATCCTACTATTACAAGTTTAAGTGCCGATGATACTAGTGTTTCATTAACTACCAGTTCGCAAACACAAACAGTTACATTCACTACTGTTGTTTCTGATAATGTTGGAATTAATTCTATTTCATTAACAGGTGCTACTCAAACCAGTTCTAGCAACGGAACTTATACCTTTACAAAAACTTATGATTACGATGATTATAGTTTTGGGTCGGCTACTGATACTCCGACATTAACTATTTCAGATGCTGCTGGAAATACTGTAACTGATACTATTACAATCGGTATTACAAAGGGAGATAATCAAAATCCTGTTATTAGTAGTCTTACTGCTGATAATACAACTATAACTGTTAAAACAAGTGACCAAAGCAAAACTGTTACATTTACTGCCCAGGTTACTGATAATGTCGGTATTAATAGTATTGGTCTTGGTTCAACGACATTAGACAGTGTTAGTGGTTCAACTTACACCTTTACAAAGGATTATGATTACGACGACTTTAGTTTTGGTTCCAATACAGATAGTCTTACATTAACTGTAGCTGACGCCGCTGGAAATAGTGTAACTGATAGTATTACAATTACTATTAATAAAGTTGATGACCAAAATCCTGTTATTTCAAGTTCATCTACAAATGCTTCAAATGATACAATTACATTATCGACTTCATCGCAATCTACTGATGTTGTATTTACTATTGTTTCTACTGATAATAGAGCTATTTCATCTACTACTCATTCGCAATTAAGTGAAACAGGAAGTCAAAGTGGAAATAATTATACCTGGACCAGAACATATGACTATGATGATTTCGAATTTGGTTCTCAAACTAGTGCTAATACTATTACTGTTTCTGATGCTGCAGGTAATACCACATCGGTAAGTTTACCCATTACTATTTTAAAAATAGATAATCAAAATCCAACAATTACATCTGTTAGTGCCGACGACTCTACTGTTGAACTTAAAACTTCCTCCCAAAGTCAAACTGTTACATTTACTGTTGTTGCTACTGATAATAGAACTATCGATAGTGTAGGTATATCCGGTGCTACTTCTACAGGTTCTTCAGGTAATAGTTATACATTTACCAAAACTTATAGTTACGGAGATTATAGTTTTGGAAATAGTAGTGATACATTAACTGCTACTGCTACAGATGCTGCTGGTAATAGTGCTACACAAAATATTACTATTTCTATTAGTAAAACAGACGATCAAAACCCATCTATTGGTAGTTTTGGTGCGGATGATACTAGTGTAGAACTTAAGACCTCTTCGCAAACACAAACTGTTACTTTTACCGCGGTTGTTAGTGATAATGTAGGTATTGGTAGTGTAAGTCTTCCAGGAACTTCATTAAGCAGTTCTAGTGGAGGAACTTATATTTTTACAAAAACATACGATTATGATGATTATAGTTATGGTTCGTCAAGTGATACATTAACATTAACTGTTACTGATACAGCAAGTAATTCTATTACTGATACTGTTACTATTAGTATTAATAAAGCCGATGACCAAAATCCATCTATTACTAGTTTTTCAGCCGATGATACTTCTGTTACTTTAGCAACTAGTTCGCAAACACAAACTATTACATTTACCACGGTTGTAAGTGATAATGTTGCTATTAATAATGTAAGTCTTCCGGGAACCACTTTGAGTAGTTCTAGCGGGGGAACATATATTTTTACAAAAACATATGATTATGATGATTACAGTTATGGTTCGTCAAGTGATACATTAACTTTAACCGTTACTGATACAGCTAGTAATTCTATTACTGATACAATTGATATTACTATTTCTAAGAGTGATGACCAAAATCCTTCTATTACAAGTTTTTCAGCAAATGATACTAGTGTTACTTTAGCAACTAGTTCACAAACCCAAACGGTTACATTCACTGCTGTTGTAAGTGATAATGTTGCTATTAATAGTGTAAGTCTTCCAGGAACTTCGTTAAGCAGTTCTAGTGGAGGAACTTATATTTTTACAAAAACATATGATTATGATGATTATAGTTATGGTTCATCAAGTGATACATTAACATTAACTGTTATTGATACAGCCAATAATTCCGTTACGGATACACTTGATATTTCTATTGCTAAGAGTGATGACCAAAATCCTGCTATTAGTAGTTTTTCAGCCGATGATACAAGTGTCGAGCTTAAAACTTCATCACAAACACAAACTGTTACATTTACTGTTGTTGCTACTGATAATGTTGCTGTTAGTAGTGTAAGTCTCCCTGGAACAACGTCTACAGGTTCTTCGGGAACCAGTTATACATTTACAAAAACGTATGATTATGTTGATTATACTTATGGTGATAGTAGTGATACTTTAACAGCTACTGTTACTGATACAACCAGTAATTCTGTTACTCAAAATATTACTATTAGTATTAATAAAGCAGATGACCAAAATCCTACTTGCTCTGTAAGTGCTAATGATACAAGTATTGACCTTAAAACTTCATCACAATCCCAAATTGTTTCATTTACTGTTACTGTTAGTGATAATGTAGCTATTAATACTGTTTCTCTTCCAGGAACTACACTATTTTATTCTACAACAAGTGGCTCTAATAAACAATACAACTTTAGAAAAACATATAGTTATTCTAATTACAGTTTTGGTAATACTAGTGAAACATTAACTGCTACTGTTACTGATACAGCAGGCAATAGTAATACCGATACAATCGATATTGTTGTAAGTAAAACCGATGACCAGAACCCGGCTATTAGTAGTTTTACTGCGAATGATACTTCAGTTGAACTTAAAACATCATCAAAAACACAAACTGTTACATTTACTGTTGTTGCTAGCGACAATGTTTCTGTTAGTAGTGTAAGTATTCCAGGAACTACTGCTGGGGAATCAGGTAGTGGAAGTTACACATTTACAAAGACATACAATTATGCTGATTTTAGTTATGGAAATAGTAGCGAAACATTAACTGCTACTGTTACCGACAGTTCTAGTCTTACTGTGACTGATACAATCAATATTAGTATTAGTAAGGTGGATGACGAAGACCCATCTATTACTAGTTTTGGCGCTGATGATACAAGTGTTGAACTTAAAACCTCTTCCAAGACACAAACCGTTACATTCACTGCCTCATTGGGTGATAATGTTGCTATTAATAATGTAAGTCTTCCTGGAACAACATTAAGTAGTTCTAGCGGAGGAACATATATTTTTACAAAAACATACAATTACGATGATTATAGCTATGGTTCATCAAGTGATACATTAACATTAACTGTTAGTGATACCACTAGTAATTCTGTTACTGATACTGTTACTATTAGCATTAGTAAAAGTGATGATGAAAATCCTATATGCTCTATAAGTGCTGATGATACAAGTGTTGGACTTAAAACTTCATCACAGACACAAACTGTTACATTTACTGTTTCTGCTAGTGATAACGCTTCGGTTGGCTCGGTTTCTTTACCAGGAACTAGTTATTCATCCACGTCTGGAAATAATAGAGTATTCACTAAGTTATATGATTATGATGATTATAGTTATGGAGACCATAGCGAAACATTTACAGCAACTGTTGTCGATGGTGCTGGTAATACGGTTTCCGATACAGTAACTATTAGTATTAACAAAGCTGATGACCAGGTTCCTACAATTAGTAGTTTTTCAGCAAATGATACTAGTGTTGAACTCAAATCATCTTCTAAGACACAAACGGTAACATTTACTATTGTATCTAGCGACAATGTTGCTGTTCAAACTGTAAGTCTTCCTGGAACTACTTTTTCTTCTTCATCAGGTTCTACATCCACATATACAAAACTTTTTGATTATGATGATTATAATTATGGTTCAACAAGTGAGACTTTTACAGTTACTGTAACTGATACCGCTAATAATACATCAACTGATACTGTAACTATTAGTATTGTTAAAAGTGATGATGAAATACCTGTTATTAGTTCTTTTACAAGTAATAAATCTACTGTTTCATTAACAAGCACTTCTCAAAGCGATAGTGTAACATTTTATGCTTCATTTGCTGATAATAGAGCTGTATCAAGTTATAGTCTTCCAGGTGCTTCATATCAATCATTGGCGGATGGTGTTTATAGTTGGACTAAATCATATAGTTACAGCGATTACTCATATGGCACCGCAACTGATACATTAACTCTTACTATTCGAGATGCTGCTGGAAATAGTGTAACGCAAGGTGTTAATATTTCAGTAACAAAAAGTGATAATATTTCACCCACTATTTCTAACTTAACTGTTTCGTCGTCTACTGTGAATTTATATAGCAGTGATAAAACAGAAACTATTACTATTAGTGCTAATATCAGTGATAATGTAGGTATTTCCACATATTCTATTCAGGGAGCTTCATTTAGTAGTGTGTCTAATGGTCTTTATACTTGGACTAAAACTTATGATTACGATGACTTTAGTTATGGAAGCACCAGTGATAATATTGTAATTATAGTAAGTGACGCAGCAGGAAATGGAACAACTTCTAGTTCGGGACTTACAATTAATAAGTATGATGATTCTGTCCCATATATTAATTCTTTTACAGCATCTCCATCCTCATTTGACTTGGGAATAGACAATACATCACAAACTGTTACATTTAGTGCTACAATGAATGATAATGTTGGAATTACTAGCTATTCATTGGTTGACGGTGATAATACATCATTGGGAAGTGGTAGTGTAAATGGTTCAGTTTATACTTGGACAAAGACTTATACATTGACTGATTATTCCGGTAATAATCATGTTCAGAATTTTACTGTTTCTTGTAGTGATGCCGCCAGTAATTCAGCTAATTCTCAAGTTAGTGTTGTTATTGCTACATTGAGTTCCTTAGTTATTCCAGGTAGTTTAAGCCTTACTACATCTACTAATCTTACTGAAACTGATGAAAATGTTTATCTTATCGAAGGGATTAAAGAACGGTCTGCTGTATTATTCAACGGTAGTGACTTACCCGACTATTACATCAAAATACCTGTTAATCTTAATAATTATGTTACAAAAGGTTCTAGTAATCTTGGTAGAGCTTCTGGTTCACCTGATGATTGTTGGGGTCTTTCTTCTATTACATTCGCAAATACCGATGTTAATGGTTCCGATGTTACTACAACTTTACCAGCACAAACAGGAACATTTAAGGTCGGGCAAATTACTATTGATGATACTAATATTAATTCATCATTGAGTGATGGTGTAAGCTTACAAAATTTTGATGTTATGATGACTATTAGTGCTGACGCAACAGGTAATCTTTCGTCCAGTTGCCAAGTTAATCAATCTAATAATGCTACAAGTCAAACTGCTTCTATTGTTGATAGCGCATCTTATGCTTCCTACTTACACTTCTCTGAAAATGATAATACCACTGATACTAATACACTTGTTGGAAGTAATAAACAACCTAGTCAAGGGTGGAAAGGGGCCTCTTCTATTAATGATAGAGATGCTCTTACAGATAATCTTTCTACTGTATTAACTAATCAAGAAGTTCAAACTAGATTTGCTACTCAACTTGCTGCTACAAACGATTCATTTAATGGAAAAGCCGCATTATCTTCTTGGAATATGAGCTTTAATGCTATTTCACCAAATTCTTCATCAGCCCTTACTAAACACGCACGTGCCCGGATTGGAAGAAAAGCCCATCCTGATACAACTACTGTATTCAAAGAAGGAGATAAGATTTTTACCAGTGGTTCCTCCGCTTATAGTCTTACATTTAGAGATCATGCTAATGTATTGAGAACTATTGCTTCTGGTGATGTTTATGGTGTCTTAGAACAAACTGCTTCTGGTGCCTTTACCGGAACTCCTCAAAACTAAATAAAAAAAATAAATTTTAATTTTAATTTTA
>Ga0115007_10000145_pt1 | contig 43670 bp, 1 predicted proteins | sample ArcOceMetagenome_2_FD_87166 | JGI IMG/M metagenome (GOLD analysis project Ga0115007, IMG submission 87166) | Marine eukaryotic phytoplankton communities from Arctic Ocean - Arctic Ocean ARC135M Metagenome | ecosystem: Environmental > Aquatic > Marine > Oceanic | place: Arctic Ocean | collected...
TCTCAACTTCATTATTGGCTTTGTTGCTTGCACCTGTTGGCAACAACAAACAAAACAGCAGCCCACCAATGTTCATCCAGGAAGTCAACCAGTCCTCACCAGTTTAAACCTTCGATTCCGCCAAAATAAACAATTCAAACAACCCACAAAACAAATTCTCTGATTGGCTAATTTTTGCAAAAATCTTTTTCATCAGGTAAAAATTTGAACACATCCACCCAAACAAAAAAGGAAGAACACTAGCAACTAGTTTCTATTCCTGGTGTTTAAAGCTTTTGTTCAACGCAAAACAACTCCAAACGAGTTTATTGAAGTTTTAAAGTCGTAAATCTATTGAAGAAATATTCTTGTCAGTTGTGTGTCAAGTTTATCCTCTCCACTATACATTTACTTTTTTTTACGCTTTCAAACCAAACTTCAGACACCGGTATCTACCCTCTCCCGTGCTACTTTCCAAACACATCAAGCATTGAAGCATGCCGTATACATTGTTGCACATGTTGATGTTGGTAGTGGTATCAAGTTTTATGTTGATACATAATTTTGCTCGTGGTCAAGCTGTGGTACCTGGCAAACCAACGCCCTTACTCAATATTCGTACAGGATCTGAAATTTTAGTTGATATTACACCACCAACAACTGACGGTGGAGCAGAGATTACTTCTTATGTTGTTGATTGGGATACCAAACCTGGTGTGCGAGAAATTCAAGCGTTGCAAACCAGTGTCTATTTAGAACCCAATGAAATTCAAACGGTCGCTACTACTGCGTCACATGTTGATGAAGTTCAAATTATTGCAACGTCGACAGCTGACGTGAATGAAGTACAAACCATTTCGTTGTCCGTCGAACTTGGTATTACCTTAGGGGGTAGTTTCAGCGTTATCTTCGACGACTCTTCCACGGGTGGTTCGGCGCAAGAATCTGGGTCCATCATGGTCAATGCCGCTGCCACGGGTTCGGCACACATTAGTATGGAAGAAATTCTTGAAGCCATGCCTAACGTTGGCGATGTTACAGTGACTCGTTCGGGTGTTGCAGGAGCGTATGTTTGGACCATCGAATTCGTTGGCAACGAACGTAATATTCCACAACTGAGACTTGGAAGTAGTTCTTTGACCGGTGCTGGTGCCGATGTTGCTTTTGCTACGACCACACAAGGCAATCAACTTGGTGGTAGTTTTGCTATTACTTTTGACAGTAAAACATCTGAACCTATTAATTATGATGCTTCAGCTGCTGCCATCAAAGCCACATTAGAAAAATTGTCACCATCCATTGGTACAGTCGATGTTTCGACGCTTGCCAGTAACATTGATGCTCAATGGGGTCGTTCCTGGCGAGTGACCTTTACTTCTGATACCAACAAAGGAGATGTTGTGAAAATGGGTGTTGAGTACACTGGATTGAGTGGTACCAGTGCCAAAGCATTTGTGTGTGCCGATGCTGAAACTGCCGGGGATTGTTCTTCCCATACAACTTCAATTCAAGGAAATCAACTTGGGGGCACCTTTACGTTGGCCGATGGGGCCGGTAATTTAGCCACCATCAACCATGATTCCTCCGTCACCGATTTTAAAACGGCCATTGAGGCATTGGCTGGTGTTGGTACTGTCAGTGTTTCTCGTACTGCTGCAGCGGACATCAACGGTGGTTATACATGGACCGTTTCATTTACTGATTTTTTCGGTGATCATTTCGATTTAGTTGCTGCTGGTGCCGGTTCCACCCTTAGTGGTGTTGGTGCAGCTGTCACGGTGGTTGAAGTTGCCAAAGGCACATTGAAAGAAATTCAAACTGTGCGACTGTCTGGTACTAAAGCTTTTACATTGGGATTTGGGTCAGATACTACATTACAAGTACCATTTCCTACTTTGGACATTTGCAATACATTAATTTCCACTACTGACGCCAACCTTGAACTTCTTCCATCGATTGACAGTGTCACAATCGCATGTGCTCAAGTCACCGGGGAATACGAATTGGCCATTACGTTTAATACAGCTGCAGGGTCCTTAAATCTTCTTGAGACAACTTTTGATGATAATAGTGTTGCAAATGCTGTGCGTACTCAAACTGCTACGTCGACTGTTCTTGGCGGCCAATTTACAGCGTCTTTTCGTGGCGAACGCACTGGTTATTTAAATCCTCTTGCGTTGTCTGCCGCTGAACTGAAGGCAGCGCTTGAAGGTTTGACTACCATTGGAACGGTCGATGTTACACGTTCCACCGTCGATGAAAACAATGGTTATACATGGAGTGTTACTTTTCTAACTGAAATGGGTGATATTCCTTTGATGGTCACCGATACTTTAGCATTGACCGGTACGGCCAATCGTGCGATTGTTTCTGAACAGACAAAAGGTGTTGAACCACCCTTCGATGGTTCATTGGATGGTACTCTTCTTCCTTTGGGCTCTGCTACAGCCAGTGCCGAGACTGCCGAGTATAAAATTACTGGTTTGCGTCAAGGTGTTCCTTACTATGTACGTACATCCGCACGCAATTTAGTTGGTACTGGTTTGCCGGGTTTTAGTGTGCCTCGATACTTGGCGCCACTTGCAAATAATCCTTCGCCGCCCGTTGCTGTAAATTTAAGTGTCGTTGATGGTTACAATTTAAATGTGAGTTGGTCAGCACCTCTTTTAGAAGGTGGGCATTCAATTGATGCCTATCGTATTGAACTCGATGCTCAAGCTCTTGTACCAGAAGTACAGGCCATTCAAATTAAATCAACACCTGTCAACGAAGTCAAAACAGTAACAACAACGGGTAACGATGTCAATGAAGTTCAAGTCGTGAAAGTTGTTGGTACGGGTGATGGTACAACTGTTGTTGAAATTCAAACAGTCAATTGTGATGCCAGTGGTGGTACCATACGTTTTACTTTTGATGGGCAACAAACAGCACCGGTGGCATACGATGCCACTTTGGCACAAGTCAAGAGTGCTCTCGAAGATCTTTCGTCTATTTCTTCCGTCACTGTTTTAGTTGCTTCTGGTGGTACCCAGACGACCATCTGTCGTCCAGTGTCGGGAGTGACATTACCCGATAATATTGAAATTACTTTTAACTCTCATGTTGGTGATGCACCCATGTTAGTTGCCGATTTAGTGGCCTTGACTGGTAATAAAATTGTGACGATTGCTCAAAACACGCAAGGAAAAGCCGATGCTGATGGTACATTTAAATTGTCTTTTGGAGGTGGAGCACTTTCTAGTCCCATTTCAGTGACTGCTGATGCCACTCAATTTCAAGCTGCGCTTGATGCTTCCAACGTGTTGCCTGCGGGTTACACTGTTGTGCGCTCAGGGCCTGATACTGGTAATCTTTATACTTGGACTGTCACTCTTACGGACACTACACTGCAAGGAGACGTTCCTTTTGCACTCGAAGTCGATTCAGTCTCACTTGCCGTCACTGGTAATGGTGTTGGTGTTGTAGTGTGTACGGATGGAAATGCACAATCTCCTTGTGGTGGTACTTCGGTTCGCGGTAATACACTTGGTGGTACGTTTACATTGTCTTTGTTAGGGCATACAACGGCCGACATCAATGCCAATGCTGCTGCATCCTCTGTCAAAGCTGCGATTGATGCTCTGCCCAATGTTGGCACGGTCACTGTCGTTCGTGCTGCGACTCCAGATACTGCAAATGCTTACGGAAGAACGTGGACCATCACCTTTACATCAATGCCAGCTGCATTTCCAAAAGGATCTGGTAATGTCGATACGATGACGGTCGATTTTGGTAAATTGACAGGTGCAGGTGCTTCTGCCAGTGTTGACAATGCAGTCACCCAAGGTTCAACTCCACTTGGTGGTACTTTTACTCTGGCGTTTGATTCAGATGGTACTGGATCATCTACCTATACCACTTCACCAATTCCATCGACAGCTTCTGCGTCGTTAGTAAAACAAGAGCTTGAAAAATTACAAAACATTGGACGTGTTGCTGTCACTCGTGCCGTCGATGGTTACCTCGGATACACATTTCGTGTTACTTTTGCGGGTTGTGGCACTCGCGCATCCAATGATGTTACCGTCTGTAATGTTGGTGATCTTCGTCCTTTGGTGGCCAATGGTGGTGCGTTGACTGGAAATGCTGCTGCTGCTGAAGTCACTGAAGTAACGCAAGGAACCGGTTTTACTGGTAGCAGTACGCTTCACCCTTCCGAGCATTACTTTACTGCTGATATCACGGATCTAAGTGGTAGCAATGGAAATTTTGTCTACACTCTTGGATCATTGCAAGCTGGGTTAACGTACTATGTTCGAGTTTCTGCCCATAACTCCTGCTTCAACAGCTGTGCTGGGTGTTGTGGGTGGAGTTTACCACAAGTATCATATCCTCTGTATCAAATTCCTGCCAACCAGCAACCGGGTCCTCCTCCAGCACCCAGACTTGTTAATTCCAGTGCAACTTCCGTTTCCGTCTCGTGGGGTGCTCCACGTATTAATGGTGGCGCTGTTGTGACGGGTTACCAGCTTTGGATGGATGACTGGCAAGGTGGTGGGTTTGACCTAATTTACCATGGGCCTGATCGTCCAAATGAATTAGTGTTCAATACTGCTGCTATTCGTGCTCTTGATCCTCAACGCCAATATCGTTTCAAAGTGCGTGCTTTGAATTCAATTGGTTATGGTTCATACAGTGCAATCTCAACATTTTCTGCACGTAATCCAATTGCGCCTATTCGTACCACGCTTGCCGCACCTGTTCGTGATGCGTATACGCATGATGGGCTTACTACTAGTGGAAGCGATGCATCGATCGGTGTTCGTTGGAAACATCCAGTTGACAACGGTGGTGAGCCCGTTGTTCAATACAAAGTGTATGTGGATGATGGAAATGGTGGAAGTTATGCTGCCTCTTCTAATGCTGGGAGTAGTGAGGTACAAAAAATTGTTGACAACGGTGCTTCGGGCGGTTCGTTTACTATGGTGCATCTTGGTGTCACAAGTGCTGCTTTAACTTTAGCGAGTGCTACGGAAGCACAAGTGAAAACTGCCGTTGAAGGCATGATGGACGCACGCTTCGTTCCCTCCCGACAACTGTTTCCACATGTTGAAGTCACTCGTAGTGGAGTATCCACGTCATACCAATGGACAATAACGTTTCTTCGTCCAGCTGGCAACATTCCAACATTGACACTCGATACATCTGGCGTCACTGGCACACTACCCACTGCAATGGCCGTAACCAATGGAGCTGGTCAAGCGGAAATTCAAGAAATCACTACAAGTGGCACTGGTGTCGTGTACCTGCACCTTCCTTCGTTGCATGGCCACTACACAACAACACAATGGAATTTAGGGTCCTTTCAAGCTGACGATGCTGTTGCGTCCACAGCTTTGAAAACGGTTTTAGATTTATACATTAAAACGGTCTCTGAAACATTAGATAGTAATCTGAATTGCAATACTGCCGTTTGCGGTTCAGTCAATGTGTGGTCAATCACGACAGCAGCAAATACAAGAAAATACACTGTTAAATTCCACAACATGTACTACCCATTTGAACAGGAAGGATTCCCTGGTTCTCTTACACTTTTAGCAACAACCGGAGCTTCCACATGTACGACTTCTATTGCTCGTGTGCAACACGGAGATTTGTTGCATCAAGTTGGTGGTTTGACAGATGGACGACCATACCGATTTTACGTCGCCGCTTTCAATCGTCAAGGAGGTGTAGAAGTCAATTCACCCGTTCGTTCTGTCATTGCTGCTACTGTATCAGAAGAAGCACCCAACAAACCTACTATTGTAGACGTCGATACAAATTCTATTGAAATCAAATGGTCTCTTCCTCCCGGTCATCCTAATCCAAGTGGTTCTCCAATCACTGGGTACAAAGTGTATCAATTTCCTGGTGTAGGGTTAAATTCACCAGCTGACATGTACCCGGTCAAAAGAGAAATTCAACAAATTTACACAATTGTTGATACACCACAGGCTGAAATTCAACAAATTTTGACTACCACTTCCGCTGGTTCTGTGGGTGGTACATTTAAACTGTCGTACAAAAACGAAGAGACTGCTGCTATTACTCATGGAAACAATTTGGAAGCTGCAATTGTTAGTGCGATTACAGGTCTTACTACGTACAACCCACCGGAGGGAACCCCAGCTATTCTTGTCTATGAAACAGCTTACACCAACGGTGGATACAACTGGACAGTGGAATTTCCTAAAGAAGTGGGAGATGTTGAACCGCTTGTTGTGACCTACGCATCTGCTGGAGCAACATTGACCCCAGCGGCTACTGTTTCAGCTACTGTGACAACGTTGAACACCGGTAGAGCGCCTCTTTCTGGTGATTTTTCTGTTCTCTACAATGGTCGTGCGGGTTTAGAAGAAACGCCACATCTTCGTTACGATTGTACTGCTTTAGAAATGAAGCGAGCATTGGAAAATTTGGATGGTGTTAATGTTGTTGATGTGTCTTCTTCGACCTACAACATATATGGCAAAGAATGGACCGTGACGTTTTTGACTGAAGTATCGGATCTTCCTTTAATGACCACTACATCTGGTCGTCTTGGTGGTTCTCGACCATTTGCTTTGACTCGTGAAATGCAAGCGGGTTCTCAAGCTAAACTTATTTATGATGGTTCTACTGATCCAACCACCAAAAGTTTTACTGCGATAGATTTGATTACAGACCAAAGTTATGGTTTCAAAGTTGTTCCTGTCAATGTGGTCGGGGATGGTATTCCTACTTTGTCGTCCACTATCGTAGTCGCTCGTGCTGGTGCCAGTGCTTCGCATACAACTCTGACCGGTTCATCGTTGAGTCAAGGTGTTGCTGGTGTTGTGTACGAACGTCAAGCATTGTTCGTTGAGGGCAACGGTGCTCTGAGTGGTTCTTTCAAACTTCAAATTGGAACCAATGGTGCCCAGTCTGGTGATATTGCATACAATGCTGACGAAGCTACACTTGCTGCTGCATTAAAAGGTCTTCAATATTTTGATACAGATCGTGTGATTCACTTGCAAGGTATTACGTACACCACCGTGGGCGATGAAGCTGATTCCACACAAACCACCAACAAAACAGTCGGTGATCTTCAAGTCACACGCATGTCTACTCCCACTGCTGGAAAAACTGGGTATCGTTGGATTATTACGTTTTCCGCGCATGCTGACCGTGGTGATGTTCCTTTGATTGTCGCTACTGTTGGAACAGTGGATGATGGTGGTAGTACGGCAACCGTTACAGTTCAAGAATGGGTTGAGGGCCAAGCCAATACATTTACTATTGAACCAAAAAAAGCGTCTGGTGTCGTTGTCAAAGATGTCGATGCTGCGTATGGGTTTGCTGGTGAAGATGTCTTTTTCACCGAATTGTGGGATTCTTCGCCGGGGCAAATTAATGGTTCGCACAGTTGGTCTTCAGATGGTGGTGTTGCCAGTTACAATCCAGTCATTTATGAAATCCAAAAAATTAAAACATCTGTCACTTCAGGCAATCTTGTTGGATCTTTCAAAGTTGCTTTTGATACCACTTCTCGCATTGGAGGCTCTGCCATTTCTTCCGCATTACTCAGTCACGATGCTACTGCTCTTGCTGTCAAACAAGCGGTGGAACTGATGGCCAATGTTGGGTTTGTCGATGTCGAGCGCGTGCAATACGGAGCAAATTCTGATGCCACTTATGAATGGGCGGTCACTTTCAAGTCATTGTTGGGCGATGCACCATTGATGACAACCAACACAAAAACATGGACTTCGGGTGTGGGTGGCGATGTTATTGTTGAAAATGTTCAACATGGTATGACAGAGATTCAAACTGTGACAACTGCGGCTGAAGATGCTTACGATCGAGAAGTGCAAACCATTACCACTTCTGCAAATGTGGGGCAAACTCTGTCTGGTACATTTAGTTTGGCCTACAACAACATTGTTACTACTGCCATTAGTGCAACGGCAACTGCGGCAGATGTCAAAACAACACTCGAATTGTTGACAGATATTAATGAGGTGAATGTAGAAAGATACGACAATGCTGGTGGTGCTGCATCTGCTGATTATGTTTGGCGTGTCACATTTATTGATCCAGTTGGAGATGCTTTAATGCTTGTTGCTGATGGAAGCAGTCTTGTTGGTACAGGCAAAGAAATTGGTATCACTGAAATAAAAAAAGGTTATGCACCACTCGGTGGAACTTTTATTTTAAACTACAAAGGAGAAACAACGGATAACATTGCATTTGCAGCCTCGGCTGTTGAAGTCAAGAGTCGTTTGGAGTTACTTTCCACTATTGGCACTGTTGATGTTCAACGTGTTGATTTACAGAATGGACATCGATGGACTGTTACTTTTCTATCCAATTTGGGTAATATTCCAATGATGGGTTCAGAAAAAGTTGCGGAAGAAACACAAGTCATTACAATTCGTGGTGGTGATCCAACTCCTGTAGGTGGAAGCTATACATTGACTTTTGCAGGATCTAAAACAGCTGATATTGCCTACGATGCCTCTGCAGCAACGGTTAAAGCAAGTCTTGAAGCGCTACCCAGTCTTGGTACAGTAACCGTTTACCGCAGTGGGCCCGTCGGCAACGGGCAATATACGTGGACTGTTATATTCCGTACTGAACGTGGAAATCTTGCCATGCTGGTACCCAATGGTGCTAAATTAACTGGTACATTACCGACATCGAGCCATGATATGATTGAAGTTACTGAATCTCAAACGGGTGATGCTGCTTCTCTCACAGGTGTTATTCCTCAGCTCACTGTTCGTGAAAAAATTCCAGGGCGGCCTAGTTATACTGGGCAGTACAATCCAGTCAACATTGGTCAATACACGCTTGCAGTACGCAAACTCACACAGGGTGGTCTTCGAGGACGTTACTACGACAATCAGTACTTTTTACAAACCCCTGTCATTTCACGCATTGATTCAAATTTAGATTTTAATTGGGGTACTGGTTTATTGACAAGCTTTGCTAAAGATTATGTAACTGTTCGCTGGAACGGTAAAATTAGTCCACCAACCACAGAAACCTATACTCTGTACCTCATGGCAGATGATGGTGTTCGTCTGTACATTGACCATCAATTAATGGTTGATACATGGACACCTACTGAAATAGATAGTGTCACTGAGCACAAGTTTACGGTTTCTTTTACTGAACAGCAATTTCATGATATTCGTATAGATTACAAAGAGACCACTGGTAACGCCATGGTTCGTTTGCAGTGGCAATCATTGACACAAAGAAAACAGCCAATCCCCTCCAAATATTTGTTCTTTGCTGATTTTGTTGCAGGTATGCCAACTGAAATTTCTGTTACGCCCGGAGCAGCCGATTTCCCTTATACTGTCGCTGCTGGCCCAGGCTTGGTGTCGGGTGTTGCAGGAACACCAACTGAATTTGTCATTCAAGCCAAAGATGCTTCAGGAAATAATAAAACCGAAGGCCTTGACGTATTTGATGTCACTGTGTTCGGCAGTGGATCTACTGCAGCGACTCAACAAACGTTGACGGTCACGCCCGAGTACATTGGGGCCGGTCGTTACATGTGCCGATATACACCAACTGTCAGTGGTACATATACTGTTAATATCAAAATGGGTGGCATGGACATTTACTGTGGCAATGGAGTGACCCAAAAATGCAGTCCTTTTACCGTGCCCGTTGTTTCAGGTGTCACATCCCACGAGACCTCTGACGCTAACGGGCAGGGCTTGACGGATGCTGTGGTGGGAGTAGTAGCAACATTTACTATTCAAGCACGTGATACATATGGAAATCTTCGTGAAAAGGGTGGTGACATGTTTGATATTACTTTGACACATGACGGTCCAGGGACTGGTAACGAAGATGTCGGTACACAATCTAATGTGCAACACAAAGGTGTTCTGGAAGACAAAGGTGATGGCACTTATGTTGTTACCTATACTTTGCAATTGGAGGGTTATTACAATGTAGAAGTACGACTTGGTGAACAACTGATTCTTACTGCTGGAACATATACTGTGCCTGTTATTCGTGCTGTTCATTGGGATTTTTATGCTCCAACTTCGTTGGCCCATGGACCTGGTCTTAGTAATGCTATTGATCACATTCAAACAAGCTTTACCATCAATGCAAAAGATGCTTTCAGCAATGATCGTCTTGGTGATCGTACACCAGCCGGACTTGGTTCGGGGCTCGGCAACGATGATTATTTTCTGGTTCAAATTGTTGGTCCATCAGACTACAAAGTTGTAACTTCTTCAGCGATACAAAAACTTGAGTCAACTTCTACTGGAACAGTCAGTGGAACATTCACTGTCACTTCCGATGGAAAAACAACACCGGCCATGCCTTTTGACATCGATGCTGCTTCAATGGAAGGTGTACTTGAAACTCTTCATTCACCCATGCGTACAGTACGAGTATCTCGTTCCAACACTCCTGATGGCAATGGAGCCTACGATTGGACTGTTACATTTACTTCTCATCTTGAAAAATGGGCACCCGCCAAAATGACTGTCAATGCTGCTGGTTTGACCGATGCAACGATGGCTGTCGTTACAGAAGCTGTTGACTCGTTTTATCCAGTTCGTTACACGACTTGGAAAAAAGGAAACTACCAAATTCACATTACATCGGGTGGTGTTCACATTAAAGATTCGCCATTTACCATGGTTGTCGCTGATGGTATTGTTGAAGCTTCATCTTCTTATGTCACCGGCCAGGGTCTTGTGTCCGGTATTGTGGGTGATGCTTTTGATTTCACTTTGCAAGCTGTCGATAATCGCATACATGAAATTCAAACTGTTCAAACCTCTGCTGTTGTTGTCCCTGATATTGTGGCAGTGCAATCAGTTGCATGTACGCTTGGTGCTGGCACTTTCACATTACAATTTCGTGAAGAAACAGCAACATTTAATTTTAACGATGACCAAGGGACAATTCAAACAAAACTTCGTGCTCTTCCAGACATGGGAGCAGTCACCGTTGTTATGGATAGCACGCAAGCATTGGCTTGTGCTGCTTCAAATCCAGCTCCTTTCATTGTCACATTTACGGGTGCCAAAGGACCTTTACCAGCTATGGTATCTGGTGCCGGTACAATTGTTGTCACAACTACGACTGAAGGTGAAACTGAATCTCGGTACGAAGTTCAATCAATTGTGTGTACAGCTACTTCAGGAAATTTCAAATTAACTCATGCAGGAAGTGAAATCAGCATTGCTTACAACGCAAATTTTGCTGCAGTGCAAGCAGCCATTCAAGCTATTTCAACTCGTTCAACTGTCACAGTTGCAGATATCACTAGTACTGTTACCACTATATGTGATGCTACTTCGGTGGGTGTTCGTGTAACATTTACTGGTTTAACTGGAGATGTAAACGAAATGACTGTCGTTCAAGATACTCTTGCAGGTGGTAGTGTCAGTGTTTCTGAACTTATCAAAGGTGTTTATCCAACTTGGGGTACATTTAAACTTAGTTACCATGATCAAATGACTGGTGCCATTCCTCATGATGCGACGGCCGCAGAAATGGAAGCTGCTTTGGAAAATCTTCAAAATATTGGGGGTGTGTCTGTCTCTGCTTTTGGTCTTGGTTTAGATTCTTACTCAAGACCGACCAATCATATTTGGGCGATTACTTTTGATTCTTCTGCTCATCCTACCAACTTTGGTGATCTAAGTATGCTCTCGTGGCAAGAAGGATACAGCGCATTGAATTACTTGGCTTCTCCAACATTAGCTCAATTCAAACCCATTGTACTTGTGACCGAGCACCAACCAGGTAGCATGGGCAACACGCGCGAAGATGGAAATGATTTGGACAACATTGCTGTCTTACTCACTCATAAGACTGTGCCTAGCACAACAATTGGTCAAGTTGAAATTCAAGGTGTTACTTGTACTACGTTGTCGCAAGGTGTTTTTTATTTAAAATTCACTCGTTATTCATACACTTCGTCAACTGATCCAGACAACATTAAAACAATCAGCAACCCTGTTGATCAAACTGAAATCATGCGGTTAAAAGAGGGTGGAAATGATCCGGACAACACTCATGCCACAAATGCGTATGCCGTCACTGCAACTTCTCCTGCATTCTTTGCCAACGAGACGGACTTTGGTTCCGTGCAGGCAGCTTTACAAGGCATGTCCACTTTGGGTGCTTCCTCGGTCACGGTGAATGCCAATGGACAAGGTTCTGTTTGCTCTGGAGGAGAGTGGCTAATTACATTTCATCGTGATTATGGGGATGCAGCAATGTTCGAAGCAGTGGTCGATGGTCACTACGATGATCTTCAAGATCAAGGCGGTTCTGTTGTTGTGCGTGAAGCTCAAAAGGGTGGTGTATCTATCAAGTATCAGGGTGGCAAGACAGGGTTGTTTGAGTTATCGTATACCCCCACTTTAAAGGGCCAATATGATATTGTTGTGACAATTGGTGGTACTGATGTTCAAACAGATTTGTCTGCTGGTGTCTGGACGTATTCGGCTGTTGCCAGTGGACCTCACAGTACACAAAACTCCGAACTTCATGCTGTTGAAGGTACAATGGAATATTTCACCGTTCAAGCATTTGATCGTTTTATGAACGAACTGGATACTGGTCTTGCTGCTACGGATGCTTTCACAGTTGAACTTGTGGGTTCTGCTGATTTGAGAAGTGCAGCATTGGGTCAAAAAGCTGTTAATGTTCCGATGAACATTACTACCGATTCACCTAATTCTGATGGTCGCTATTTTATAGCCTATCACCCAAAAACTGCTGGTAACTACACGTTGTCGATCAAACAAAAAGCAGCGGGTGGTCTGCTTGCGACGTACTTCCGAAATGATGATTTAACCGCACCAGTTTTAGGAACTGCAAATTCTTCACACTGCCCAACTCAGTTACAAACATGTGATTCAACGCAATTGGATCGTATGATCTCATTCGATTGGGCAACCTCGCGACCAATGTTGACCATACCAAATGGTGCCAGTGCCTTTCCCAACGATTACTTCAGTGTTTCGTGGAAAGGTGAAGTTTTGGCACCATTGACTGGAGAATACACTTTTTACACGTTGGCCAACGATGGCGCTCGTATAATCATCGACGACGTAATTTTGATTGATGCATGGACAAGCAACACAGATTATGTCAACGCAACTGTATCTTTTGTAGCGGGTACTTTTTACAAGTTTGAAATGCAGTATAGAGAGTTAGCTCACAAAGCTGATGTCAAACTTGAATGGAGTACACCAAACGATTCCACTCGTCAAATTGTTCCTGCTTCTGCTTTTTATCATTCCCGGCACTTGACTGGATCACCAATGACAGTTGTGATATACCCCGGTCCTATTGATGCAACATCGTCCAATACGACTGGATCTGGTTTGACCATGGGTGAAGCACTGACTGAAACATCCTTCACTGTTCAATCCCGTGATACTGAAGCAAATTATCGCTACAACGATGGTACCGATGTTTTTACTACATTGATTCGAGGTATTGGAGATTGGGCTGGACAGGGTCGTACCGATGAAGTTGTATCGGGTACAGCCATAGAAATTCCTGTCGTACAAGCGCCCGTCAATTGGACTCAAATTTGTGTTGGTTGTGGGCAAGCCACCACGAATTCATATGTGCTTGCTACAACTGCTGATCTTCGTTGTCCTAATGGTCCATCTTCTGCGTGCATTGAAAGAGGACAAGACTTGATTATTGGTGGGGAAACTTTTAAAGTTCATCCAACAAATCCATTTACGGCTGTTGCTGTTCCACTTGATCGTGTCTTCGTTGGGCCTACTACTGGTACTACCACACCTGTGTACAAAGCTGGCACTACAACTGGTCGACATTTGTTTACGTATACACCTAAAGTGCGGGGTACTTATACACTTGAAATTCGTGTGCCTCCTACAGAAGAAATTCAATATGTGTCAACAGAAGCAAGTGCTGCCATTGGTGGTAAATTTTCATTGTCTTATGGAGGTGAACAAACCACAGACATTGACTTTGATGCTTCAGCGTCCGATGTTGAAGCCGCTCTTGAAGATTTGTCGACTCTTCGTACGTACGGTGTAAATGTCACGTTGCACAGTGGACCTGGATCAAACGGAGAACAAATTTGGCATGTTACTTTTCCAAGCACTCATGATCGGGATCAAAATTCAATCAAACCAATTATTACCAATGGCTATTTACTTACCGGAAACGCTGTAAAAATGAAAGCTGGTGTTTTTAACAAAGGTGTAGCAGAAAAACATATACATGGATCACCGTTCACTGTATTAGTTGCACCAGAGATGACGGACCCAGCCCGTACGATTGCGTATGGTGAAGGTCTTGTTCATGGAGAAGCAGGAGTTGAGTCTTCTTTTACGATTCAAGCCAAAGATTCATGGGGTAACAATCGATGGGAAAATCAAACTAGAGAAGTCTTTTCTGTTCGCGTGTATCAACCAAGTGTATCGCCTCTCATTGCTTCACAGCTGCCTCATTTTGCCGAACAAAAATGGGACCCACCCAGTGGTAGACACTACTATGTCAACAGCAAGACTGGAGAAATACAATGGGAAAAACCAATGGTAGCTACCATTTACGGTCAAGTGACGTACCTTCAAGATGGTCAGTATGAAGTCAAGTACACACCAGAAATCAAAGGCACTTACACCGTTGCAGTTACGATGGCACAAACGCACGAAGTACAAACGGTCCAAACACAATTTGGAGATACTGTCGGCCGTGGTGGAACATTCTTTTTGTCGCAAACTTACAATGGAGTTCTTTCCAAAACAGAAGATTTAGCATGGGATGCGTCTGCTGCGTCAGTGAAAACCGCTTTGTTAGCGTTGCCTTCAGTTGATGCTGTTGATGTCACTCGTGTTCACAAACATGAAGCATCTCCTTTCATTTATGCAATTACTTTTTCCAAATTTGTGGGAGACATGCCACCGTTGGTTGCCGATTACGCTGGCCTTTCCGGTACTGCACCTAGTGTGCAAGTTGTTGAAACAGCGAAAGGTATTAGTGCTCACATTGACACATACCGTCGTCCTATTCGCAATGAAGTGCAACAGGTCCGTTTGTCAGAAGCTTCCGGTCTTCCAGGTGGTACTTTCACATTGTCTTTCCGTGGGCATACTACTTCTGCATTGGCCGTGACAGCAACCCCAACTCAAGTTAAAGATGCACTTGAACTTCTTGAAGTTGTTGGTCAAGCCTCTGTCACAAAAAGTGTTACCAGTCAAGACTATGATTTTGACATTGAATTTGTACCTCAGGGTTCAATTATTAACATGCCCACAATAAGTATCAGTCAAATTGTTACAGATTCAGTGTCGTTGGCTACTGTGACACATGCTGATACAAGTAGTGTTAAACTAACCGCAGGTGATACGGTTGAGGTGACTAGTTTTATCAACAATGCTTGGTCTAATGGAATTTGGACCGTTGTTGGTGCACCCACCACTACTTCATTTCAATTTTCTGCCGTTGAAGGTGGAAGAATCACACCCGGAGAATCCTCAACGTACATTGAAGCTGGATCTGCAAATCAAAATCTGCAGGGTCACTATCTGGTTACTGCAGAAGAATTGTTTGGTAACATGCCTTCGATGACTGTTGATTCCAGTGCCCTTACTGGTACTAGTGTAACAGCTGGAGTCACAACTGTTGCGCATGGTTTAAGTCCGTTCGAAGCGTACCACACGTATACCTCTGTAGATCCTACTTTCAGTACCGCTTTTGACAGTAAACCGGCACGTCATCATACTGGATTATCTACTGGTGTCTACCAAAATATTACTTATTTTACCATTCAATCACGTGATCGTTTTTCAAATACAATTACTGAGGGTCCCATTAAGGAAGTTCAAGTATTAACCATTGTTGCTGATGCTGGTACTTTTACTCTTGGGTTTATGGACGGTACGGGAGTCGGCACCATTACAGCACCTATATCTTATACTGCAACAGTTACTCAATTTGAAGCAGCATTGGAAGCTCTTCCTCTTGCTGGCAATGCTACGGTAAAGCGTGAATCAATTTCAAATGGATTTGAATACACAATTACTTTTGAGGCCAAACAAGGAGATGTCTCTACTTTGACAGTAAATGGTGATCTTCTTACTTCTTCCACTGTGACAAAATCAAGTACAATGACAAGTTGTGATTGGTATTACAAACAAACAATTTCAACGGGTGCAGAAGCTGGCAGTGCCACATTGGCCGGAACATTTTATGTCACGTACGATGGTGCGAAAACTGCTGATCTTGCCGCTTCTGTTTCTGCAGCTGATCTCAAAACAGCGCTTGAACTTCTTCCTGGCATTTATACCGCGATGGTTACACGTAGTGTTGCTGATGCTGTGGGAGGTTACTCTTGGGTTGTTGCACTTGTTGCCGTGGATGGTGTCCGATCCAAATTATTTGCTGAAAGCCATCTGTTGACAGGAACAAAAGCCACGACAAGTATTGATTACACTTGTGACGGCACTTCCAAAGCTGGGCGCGAAGGAGAAAACTTTGTGGTTACACTTACAGGTCAACAAGCTTCCTCTGTTTTAGGTCAAGTGGATACCGTTCTTGGTGATGCCAAATACATTGAAACCGCCGACTCTGGATTGTACGAAATTTCTTACATATCCCCAGCTGTTGGTACCTACCAGATGGATGTCAGCATGGCTCAACGTGGTGGTCTAAGTGGTTCGTATTATACAAACCGCTGGTTGTATGGCAGTGCTGCTGAAACTCGTGTTGACAAAGTGATTGATTTTGATTTCAAAGATTCATTTATTACAGCAACTGGAAAAGATTATATATCGGTTCGATGGACTGGTTATATTCAAGTTCCATACAATGAAACATTTACATTTTATGCACAAGCAAACGATGGTGCTAAATTATTTATTAATGATGTTCTCATCATCGATCAATTTGATTCCATGACAAATGCAACGACAGCAGGAGTTGTGGCTGCAACATCGGCACGAAGTGAATACTTTGAATACACTGGTACTACTAATGTACCTCTTATGAAAGGACGTTTGTATTCAATCAAACTAGAATATCGTGAAAATACTGGAAATGCTCAAATGCGATTGATGTGGTCTAGTTCAAGCCAAAAAAAAGTAGTGGTACCAACAACTCGTTTGTTTTATACATCCACTGCTATTGTTGACAGTCCGTTTACAGTAAATCCAGTTGGAATTGTTCCAACTACCACAATAAACGAAGCTGTTACTATTGCAACGTCGACCTCGTTGCAGATCGCTTTTGATACACCAATCAATACGGGTGGTGAGTCTGTTACCAAGTACAAAATTGAATGGTACGATACGTGGGGTGTTACACCTGTTCAAACTATTGTCGTTGCAGATGCAACTGGGGGTACATTCATTGTTGGGTATAACAATGAATTGACTGTTCCTTTACCTTGGAACATTGACTATTGGAAATTGGAAATGGAACTAGAGCGTCTCCCTAGTATTCGAGATGTTAAAGTTACAGCAGGTACCAACACCTCGACCCTTGTCAGCGTTTATCACATTGAATTTTTGGCCTACCCAGGTGCACTGCCACACAATTTAAATATTTTTAGTGATGCTGCTCTTCAACCTTCAGATGCTGTTTCGGGGGTGTGTTTTGACCCAACCGGTGGTTTAGCAGATCCGTCTGCAAATGGGATTACATGTCCATCGTCTGGAGTTGTAGCTCGAGCTGGTGTTGCTGCTTCTTTGTATGCTTCCGCCGAACGTACGTTTTCATCGTTTGCTGTCAATGTGCATGACAAACACACGTGGAACATTACAGGTTTGACCGCAGGTCAAATGTACAATGTGCGAGTGTCTGCGTACAATACACTTGGTTACAGTGTACCATCACTACCTGTTAATGAGATGCCACGTGATGTTCCAGATGCACCAACTTCTGCCCGCGTACTTTTAATCGCCAGTTCTTCCACCTCGTTAAAGACTTACTGGACAATTCCACCTAACGACAACGGTGCATTGACTACGCATTACAAAGTTCAGTGGGATACAACTGAATATTTTAATTCTACTGACTTGAAACAATACGAATCGACTAAAACTGCCTTTGATTCACATTTGTTGGCGTCTGGTAATTATGAGTACATTATGACTGGACTTACTAAAGGAACCAGTTATTGGGTACGCATTTTAGCCAAAAACACGGAAGGATACAGTGTACCACGTTCAACAACACCATTGTTTGACATACCTCGTAGGCAACCAGATGCAATCGTATATGGAGGTGTCAGTGTTGTTACACTTCCAGCAGATGGTACTGCTACGGTTACAGATTCGTCCAGCAATTTGTTGGTATCATGGGAAAAATCGGCAGATTTCCATGGTGATGTTGTCACAGCATACAAACTTGAATGGTGGGATGTTGTTGGTTCTCATGAAATTCAAAAAATTCAAATTTCAGCCGCCAGTGCCATAACAGGCACATTTACCGTTACATTCAATGACGAAACAACCGATCACTTGTTATGGAACATTGATGCCACTGGTATGACAGCTGCACTGGATACTCTTACGACCGTTCAACATGTTGAAGTTGAAAGATCGGCTTTGATTAACAATGGTTACGAATGGACTGTAACATTTTTAGGTGATACAGGAAATCTTCCGGATCAAGTTATTATCGATGGTACTGGTCTTTCAGGAACTTCTGTTGTGACAACACCCTCCACGGTCAGTGATGGAACAAATTATGGCAATCATGGAACGTATGTCCTTGATCCAAGTGGGTTAGAACCACCGTACCGTTACACGGTTACTGGTTTATCTGCTGGGGTTCAGTACTGGGCTCGCGTCTCTGCTTTGAACAACCGTGGTCATGGACGTTTCACTTCCTCTCTTCCATTGTCCATTGCACCACCAAAGCAAAAACCAGATCTTCCAACTGCGACTCAACTTGCAGTGCATTCGGCCACAAGTCTGAACGTGATCTGGGAAGCTCCTGTCAGTGACGGTGGTGATCCGATCACTAACTATAAAATCGAATGGGATACATTACCATCCTTTGCCTCCGGTGTTGATTCTCATCCACTTGGTTCAGCTGATGTCATTGTCTCCGCAGGTGCTTGTGCTCCACTTCCTTGTGATTACATGATTTCTTCACTCACTCAAGGCCAAGCCTATTTCGTTCGTGTCTATGCGTACAATACCTACGGTTTTTCTGTCAAAGCAGCCACAACTTCCCCAACATCGGAAATTCCACGTACTCGCGCTCTTCCACCTGCAATGGTTCATGTTGAACCGTCAAGTGAGGCCTCTCTTCTTGTTTCTTTTGGTGCTTCACCAGACAGTGGTGGTTCACCAGTTACCAAGTATCTTGTTGAATGGGATGCTGTCCACGAAGCGGCTGTGTTGGCATCGGCGTCCTCAAATACTAATGGTATTCTGTATGCTACCAATGAAATTCAACACATTGATACCTTCTCCTCTGGCAACAATCTTGGTGGAAGTTTTATGGTTCGATTTGAAGGACATTTGACAACAGCATTGGCGTTTGATATTTCAGCAGATGATATGACAGCAGCATTGGAATTGTTGCCAACGGTTGGAACTGTTAATGTCGTGAGCTACCCAATTGATCCAACACACCCAAAGAATGGCTTAAGATGGACGGTATCGTTTCTGACCAATCCTGGTGATGTTGCAGCGTTGGAAGTGTCTACAAGCAGTGGGGATTTTTTTCATTCGATAGCAGGTGGCAACACCTTAACTGGAACTGACTCGTCTGTGAAAGTAGTAACCAGCGTCAACGCTTTGAAAGGTTATAATCAACAAACTGTTACTACTGCTTGTTCTGGTGGATCCATGAGTGGAACGTTTCAACTTACGTTTGACGGGTTGACCAGTACAAATGTAGCTTTCAATGCTTCAGCATCGAGCATGTCTGGTGTAATAAATGGTCTTGGCAATGCCCGCACAGTTGAGGTACGACGTTCCATTCTTGGTCAAGGTCACATATGGACATTTTTATTTCTTTCGCGTCTTGGACCTGTCCCAGGAATAACAGTAGATGGTGAAAATTTAGCATGTACAAACAGTGGTGCTGCAACTGTCACTGCTATTGAAACAGCGGCTGGTGTTCTTCCCGCTCTCGACAGTACAGAATATGGTTCATACGAACTGAACGTCAGTGCTGGAGCACTCTCCTACAATATCACTGGACTGACCAAAGGAGACACGTACCACGTCCGTGTGTCAGCATGGAACGGTGTTGGTAATGCTTATGGAGAAACACAATATTCAACTCCTGCATTTTCGTCTCCCAGTCGTGTACCAGATGCTCCACAAACCTCCAAAACAGATGTTGTCTCTGATACTGAAATTCGAATGTCTTGGACTGCTCCTCTTCGTGATGGTAGTACTCCAACCACGGGATACAAAGTTGAATGGGATACTAACAGTGGTGCTCGTGAAACTCAAATTGTCAACATTGCTTCATCAACTGCTATGAGTGGAACATTCACTTTGAACTTCTTAGGACAAACCACGAAAACTCTTGAATGGGATTCTTCCGATGTTCAAGTGCGTGATGCACTGATGTCATTGAACACTGTAGGCACTGTCCAAGTGAGCAAAAGTTCACAAGTCGTATCAAATGGATACTCGTGGACAGTTACATTCAATACAAACATTGGAGACCAACCTGAAATGATTATTTCCACTTCCAATATCGTAGCTTCTGGCGTCGTGGGTACCGTTACAACTCAAGTGCAAGGTAGTGATCCAGGTTTTGATGCTGGAACAGTTGGTATCAATATCATGTCATTAGGATCTACAACGTTGTCCATTCCTAACGAAGTTCAACAAATTTTTGCTTCTGCTGGAACGGACGATCTTGCTGGTAGCTTTGTTGTTCAATTCATGGGTGAAGTCAGTGTACCCGTTGCATTTGATGCTTCTGCTGACGAAGTTGTTCGTGTTCTTGAAGGATTGAAAACAATTGGATCGGTTGTGGTCACTCGTCAATTGACCAATCAATCTACAACAGCACCCGTTCAGCGTCATGGTTACGCTTGGAATGTTACGTTTGTTGATGTTTTGAATGCCGGTGATATCCCCTCTCTTCTTGTTTCAACAAATGCAGGTGCCGATTGTGATACAGTAGCAACGGGTAGTTTTAACGGTGGTGCCTCTGGTTTAACAGGTACATCACCAAAAGTAGAAATTTTTGAACTGACCAAAGGTGCGGTGCCTTTGACATACACTATTAGTGGCCTCAATCCTTCGAGAGCTTACTTTACTCGTGTTGCTGCCATCAACAAGCATGGTGTGGGGCCTTGGCGTGTCTTAGCGGTTTCTTCACAGCCTCAAAAAAGTACACCTTCTGTGGCACGCTCGGTCAGTGTAGAAGCTGAATCAGGGTCAAGAGTAGGTGTCTGGTGGCAAAAACCTATGTTTGAAGGTGGAGATCCAATTACCAAGTATGAAGTGCAATGGTCTACCGCCTCAACATTTGGTAGTCTTGCACAAGTGACGACTGTCACTCCAACTTCAGATGGTCCATACCAACACACTATTTCTGGTCTCACTCCTGGACAAGTCTACTACGTTCGCGTATTGCCATACAATACTTTGGGTTTTGGTCCACCAGCTACTGCTGTTGTCAAAAAAAATTGGGAAGAAATTCAACGCATTTCATTGTCTTCAAATGCTGATATTGTTGCAGGTCAATTCCGTCTTACATACCAAGCACTTGGAAGTAGTAGAACAACGGCAACCCCAGCTATCACCTACGATGCCAGTGCATCTATTGTACAAGAAGCTATTCAAGCTTTGCCAGGCATTACTGCTGTGGAAGTCAATCGTGCTGATCAAGGAAGTGTATTTGATGCTTCTGGTGTAAATACAAATAGTTTCAGCATGGATTGGGACGTGACATTTTTGTCACAGACTGGCGATGTTGCACAACTTACAGTCGATCAAACCAACACCGCTCCAGAAACCCAATCTTTGTATGTTTACGGTGCCTCTGCTTCCCTTTCTGCTGGTTCGTACAAAATTCAATTTGCTGGTTTTACTACCAGTGCTTGCATTGCCTATAATGCAAACGCCGCTGATCTTGAAGCCGCCATTGATGGTTTGGACTCTATTGTGGATGTGACCGTGACTGCTTCGAGCATTACTAATCCAGGAGCAGGTGAAAGATACGTTGTTCAATTTTCACCTAGTGCATCGCATACTGGTAATGTTCCTCAAATTCAAGTCATACTGCCAACCGATGCAGCGGGTACTGCCTGTACTGCATTTAACACACCAGCCTTTGTTGATGTGCGAACAGATATTCCCGGATTCACCACTGATGAGGTCAATTCTTGGGTTGTTGATACTGCAGCTGCCGCCGGTAGCTACAAATTAAGTGTTGATTCAGTAGATACGAGCTGTTTTACTGCTGCTGATACCGCTAACACTATTGCAACAGCATTGACGGGTCTTTCCAGCACGAATACAGTTTCTGTAACATCAGAACCAACTACAGATATTAGAACTTTGCCAACAAACGTAGAAATAGTAACAATTGCAAGTCAATCCATTACCCAATCCGCTGGTACTGCGGTGTCTCAACTGTATGCTCAAAAAGAACACGCAATAAGCATTGCTAGTCAGGGTATAACAGAATCTGCTGGAGTTACTGTGGTACAAGGCTCAACTACAGGTACTTTGAAAACAGCATTGCAAAATGAATGGACTATGACTGTCAACACTCAAACGCTCACCAAAAATCAAGATGTTCCAGTCACTCAAGCAAATGGGTACATGACATGGACCGTTTATACCAATTCTATAACTCCAACAGCTCAACTTTTGGATGAAGCCGTGACTCAATCTAGTAATTCTGGAACTGGTACATTAGCAGTAGCATTGACTGGAGCATCAGTAACTGAACTTAGCATTACCTCCGCCATTGGTCAAGTTTTTGACACGGCTGCAGATTTGAATGTCGGAACAGCCGTAATATCAGCAAGTGATATACTCAGCGCATCTGCCGTCACTGTCGCCCATGCAGCTGGTACTCTCAATACAGCAGTATCAGGTTCAAGTGTTGCTTCTATTAAGATTGATTGTGCATCTGGTGTTATTTTTGACACTGATACAGCTCTAGTAATAGATGGGTTCTCGATCGCCAGTGATGATGTGACTGCTGCTGTACATAGTGGTGCCACAGTTTCGGTCGTTATTACTGCCCTGTCGGGTACTACATACACTACTGGTAGCGATTTGGTCATGGATGGAACGACTGTTGCCCATGCAAATATTAACACTGTTACTCCATCACAGAGTACATCAACAGGAACTTTGTTGGTTGAATTAGGACCGGGATCTACTACCAGTGTTCTCATCACTGTGACAAGTGGTGCTTTTCATTCTTCGACTGACCTGAGTATTGGTGGCTCAGATGTTCTTGCTACAAATGTAGCTAGTACTACCACTTATGTACCCAATTATGTTAAATATTCTGCCACTTTTACGGGCGCAACAACGAAAGGTAACAGGAATGTAATGGTTATCAAAGATGGTGCTGCGCACGGATGCGTAGATTCGGTGCCAACTGGAACTGAAGCATTTGACATGACTGAAACCGCAAATGGGGGTGTCATGACTGATATTACAAGCGCGTCATCGCATACTCTTGCGTCAGTTCAATCTCGGCAAGGAAGTAGTCCAGGTGCACCCGAAATTACACCTACAAATAGACGGCCTAGTGGACCGTTAAATGTCAGTTTATCTGTTGTCAGTGGCAATGCTCTTGGTGTTTCTTGGCAACCACCGTACACCAGTGGAGGACCTACAATTACCAAGTACAGAATTGAATGGGACAGTGATTACAACATCAAACGTGGTTATCAAGCTGCCTTTAGTCATGTCGTTAGTGCTTCTACCTTTTCTTCCCCAGAATACATTGTTGCCGGTTCATTAGGAGGTTATGGTGATAATCATAACCACCCTACTTTGCACGAAGGCCGCGACTACGAAGGGACTGGTTTTCAGTACAAGATTGGTGAAGTGGACGGTCATACGTTAGATATGAATGTTAAATACTGGGTACGTGTTAGTGCCTACAACACAAATGGATACAGTGACCCTGTTTATGCTGTCCCAATGGTTCGTACGGCTGCACATACGTTTGAGTATCTTGGAAATGCAGTAGTACACAGTGACAATACCATTGATCGAAACAGATGGTTGGGTCTACCACCCACACCTCAAATGCCATTTGTACCCAACAGTTTTTACACTGCAGTTAGTAGTCTTGATATTTCGAATCAACTCGATATTAATTATACTCGCCCCATCTTTAACGATCTTGGTTATCCAACAAACGATGGTGGATCGACAGTTGTAGCATACATTGTTGAATACGACACACTTTCTACTTTTGATTCGGTGCAACATCCTACGCCTGCTCCCCTTGGCAAGTATGAATTTTCTGCTGCCAATAATGTCAATGGTTACAATACGTGTCAGAGTCCAACTGGTTGTGTTGTACAACTTGGTGCTGAAATTCAAAGTGTAATAGTGTATGATACTCAAAACGGTGCTCTTTCACAGGGTTCTTATCGATTGAATGTTACCAGTTCAACTGGTGTCACTGAACGTCTTCCTGATTGTTTGGATTACAATGTTGGTGCTGATACAATGCGCTCTGCTTTCAAAAGTCTTTCTATTATTGATGAAGTACAAGTGTCCAAAGAAACCATTACAAGTCCCGGTGATGGTTTTCGTTACCGTATTACTTTTACAGGCGATGATGATAGTGTGATTGGCGATGTTGCTCAAATTACTGTCGACGAGACTGGTTGCCAAACTTTTGCAACGGGCGCTGATGTTACAACTCAAACAGATGAAGAAGGGGGTAAACTTACGCAAGGAACGTTTTATCATTTGCGTATTCGTGCAAAGAATGCTGTTGGTACTTCTCCGCCCACGTTGGTTGTAGGTGATTCAACTCCTCGTGCTCCTCCAGGTCCACCGCCAAGAGTCAGAATTTATGCTCATAAAGATGATGGTACTAAAATGCAAATTTGGTGGACACGACCTACAAATGATTATGGTGCACGTATTTATGAATATGTTGTCGAGTGGACTTCATCCGCCAATGATTGGACGTCATCTGGTACTCTTTGCAATGGTGCAGCATGTCCAATTGTAACATCAGCGTCTCTGCCTGTTTCGTATGTTCGTGAATGGACACATGAAACTGTGTTGAAGCAACTAGTAATCAGCACAATTTCAGTATTCAACGATGTTGCCACTGTCAATCATGCAAATAATGCCAATATGCTCACACAAGGTGATACAATTACTATTAGTGGGATGGCTGAAAACATTTTGAACTCTGTATACACAGTTTCCAATGCCAACCCAACTGCTCTTACACTTCAAATTCAACTCAATGCCGGTGCTCTTGCCGATGGAAATTACGCACCTGATACAAACCCAGGCGATGCATATGTTTCCTTTGATTTGGGTGGCACGGATGGATGGGATTACAACATTACTGGCTTAACAGCTGGTCAAGCTTATCAATATCGAATTGTTTCAATCAACGACCAAGACCGTGGTATTGCATACACCCACCCTATTTACCCTGTTGCTGTCAGTCATGTCAGTTCCACAGAAGCCGTTCCACTGTGTCAAGGTGAAATTGAAGATTGTCAATCTTTATTGATTCCTCGTAGATTGCCATTGAGTCCAATCGATGTGGTTCTTGGTGAAATTGGTACTGCCAATGAATTTACCAGAACATCCATTACTGTTACTTGGAGATCCGGATCTATATCAAACAATGTTGCCAATGACTGGTACAAAGTTGAATGGGATACACTCACAACGTTTGACAGCACTGGAGAACGACCAATGTCTTACGAAGCACATGGTTTTGATGGTACCTCACCTGAAGTTGATGCTTCAACTGCAATAGCAGGTGAATTGTCTTATATTATTACTGGTCTGCCACAAGGTACACAAATTTTTATTAGAATCACTGGTAAAAATACACTTGGTTACGGTGAAGCAAGTCCAGTGCAAGCTTCACGCCCAATGCGTTCAACATGGGCACCAACGGCAGTGGCTCTTCAACTCCGTGACCAACAAGCTGTCACGTCTCAAGAGTATGGGACGGGACTTGATCTTTCATGGACCGCACCACTTGATGAAGGTGGGGATCCTATTTCCAAATACCGAATTGAATGGGGAACTGCACCATGGGATGCATACACCAAAGAAGTTCAAACTGTTTTAGTCACAACGTCTGGCAATACACCGTTTCGTCTTGGTTTCGACACGACGTCTTGTACAACATGCATGGTTCGTAGTTCACACGTGACTGGTAGAATCCAATCTGGTGTTGCTGCTTTAACCATTGCCCAAATGCAAATTAGTCTTCAAAACTTGCCCAATGTGGGTACTGTAACAATTACACAAGCGACACAATCAGCCACAAGCGAATTGTATACAATTACATTTGATAATGCCATAGGTAATCAACCTCAGTTGACGGTCCATACTGATGTTTCAGATGGTTCAGTCACTATCAATACCCTTGTTGAAGGAACGGACACTGAAGTTGTCTCGTTTGATGTTGCAAACATTGTTGTTGTTGGTAATTTAGCCACTGTCAATCATGCTGCGGTTGATCCAATTAAATTAAAAGCAGGAGATACTGTGACCTTTGCCTCGTTTGGACAAACATCGTTCAATATGGCATGGACTGTTACAGGTACACCTACGAAAACAGCCTTTACATTTGCTGTCAATGAAGCATCTCGTGTTGCTCCAGCAGCTAATACCTATGCGGGCAGTGGTGGTGCCACGACAGCGATAGTGTCTGGTGGTTACTGTGCCAGTTATACTGGGCAATCAACTGTTTGCCCAGAGACGACAGCCTTGGATACAAGCCCTTACAAATATTCCGTTACTGGATTGTACCCCGGAGTCAAATACTATACACGTGTGACCCCATACAACTCTTTGGGATATGGCTACTCTCGCACTACAACACCAGCATTTATGCTTCCACCATTTCAAGTACCAACAACACCGACTTCTCCATTTCATGCCGGGGGAAAACCAGAACTCCATGTGGTGTCAGCAACATCTTTGGTTGTTAAATTTGGTGGACCTGACTTTAATGGTGGTGATTCCAATGCCGCCTACAAAATTGAATGGGATACAGCACTCGCGTTCAACAGTGGCACTTCACCTAACTTACCTTTGGGTTCCACTGTACTTGATACAGATTGCTTAGCCGTATGTGAACATATTATTACGGGCCTTACAGCTGGTACACGTTATTATGTTCGCATGGCAGCGTACAATGCCGAAAAACAATACGGTCCAAGCACTGTTACAAATCCAAGTTCAGAAGTGCCACGTCAATATCCTACAAAACCGACGAGCGTTGCATTAGAGGTCGCAACATCCACGGCAATGAAAGCCACTTGGAATCATCTCAGTTCAAACACCGAGTATTTGGTTGAATCGTACACACGTTCTGCACAGTATGTCAACGATGGTACATTTTCCGATGGTCATTTTGGACGTCGTGAGTCGCAAACGATTACAACAAGTACTTCTGGGTGGCAACGTGAATCTGGTCACATGAGTGGAACGTTTACTATTGCTCACGATGGTGATGATGGTGAAACTACCACTCGTTTCAGTTTACCAGGTAGTGTATCTGTTACTCGTGGTGACACCTACATTTTAACTACAGATGATCTTACGTGGTACCTCAACCGTGGTGACACTATTCGAATTGGAACTGCTATTGGAGTTTCTGCTGAATACACCATTTCAACCAACATGGCGCATACATTTGATGAAAATACATTGCCTTTGTCAACTGTGTATGCTGCAGATACAATGGTTGGTATAAAAGCATGGCGAAAATCAGTAACAACAACACTTCCAATTAGTGTCTCTGAAGCTGGTATGAAAGCAGCACTTGAAAACTTGTACACGTGTGGTCAAATCGATGTTGTTCGAGAGCAAGTTACACGTGTTGACTTATCGATTAGTGCATTCAATGTGGACGGCGGTAATGTTGCAACAGCAACTCATACTTCTACCACCAACAAGATGATTAAGGCGGGAGACAGAGTAACTTTTCCAGCTGTTTCAACAGTCTCGGAATTCAATGCCCAAACGTTCACTGTGGTATCTGTTCCTGGCCCGACAAGTTTTACCTTCGACGCTGCCGAAAATGGAGCTTTCTCGTCGGGTGCTAGTACTTATACTGAAAGCGTCACTGGTCAAACAGATCAATTCAAAGATTTAAGATGGACAATAGCATTTATCAGTGGAGAAGGAGCTCGTCAACTGCTCATTGCAAACACTAACAAAATTACTTCTACTACGACAGTATCAATCGCCCGTGCTATTGTTGCAGTGAAACCAGCTCATTACAAAGCATATGTTGTTGCAGCACCTGCAGACAATAGTAATACAGTGTCCTTCGACATTGAGTCCTTGACCACAGGTACTCCGTACTTTGTACGTGTATCTGCTAAAACAGACCGCGGTCTTGGACCTTTATCACCAACTGTTCCTGCTATTTTGAAACCAATTACAGCGCCTGCTTCCCTTCCGTCTGTTGAATTGTTGCCGTGGTCAGGAACTGCTTTGTTGTTGAACTACGACGAAACTGCACCTCCATCCGGTGCCAACATCACCAAATATAAAAGTGAATGGGATATTTCACCTAATTTTGATTCTGTGCATGCCAAAGTGGTTGTCGAAGAACCTTCCTACGCCTATCAAAAAGTAACTATAGGAGCGCACACTGCACCATTGTCTGGAACATTCACTCTTTCCTATGGAGATTACATTGGTGATTTTACTGCACAAGTTGGTGGGGCCGCCACATTTTTTACGCTGAATTATGGTGCCAAGACTCTGGAACGTACAGCAGGATCCGTTGATATGCGTCTGTCTGTCACTCGTGGTGATTTTGTAAGATTAACTAATGCAGTAAACGACGATACTTATACGTTCCAAGTTTGTACAGATCGTACCGGTGCCTGTCCATTTACTGCTTCCAGTATTCCTCTTGCAGCAGTTGGTAATGACACAGATACACCTTTTGTGTACGTGGGTTATACAAACTTTACAGATTACGCTGTTTACAAACCTGACACAAGTATGGGGCCAGTTTCAGTTCAATCAGGTGCGAGTGGGCATTTGTTAACTACTATGTGGGAGGAAGGATCAACTGGAAACGATTTACGAACTAAAATTAATCGTGGTGACCTAATTCGTCTTGGTGATCCATTTACTGGACCAACATTTCGTGTTTCTCTCTCTGGGGCTTTCACGGGTACTTCTGTTGCTCTTGCAACGATAGACGACCCATTGATCACAGCATCTTACAGTGTCAATGAAAATGCACCCATTGTTTATCAACCGGCCTACAAACTACAAACTACAAGTTCTATCAGTTGGGATGCCACAGCTGAAACAATGAAGTCTACGTTGGAAAGTCTTACATTGATTACATCCGTTGATGTGGATCGCAGCATTCTTGGCAATGGATACGTTTGGACAGTAACTTTTACCAACACGAAACCTAATGCGTGGAAAGACACGGAGGGACGCATTTTTGGGACTCGTCGCACATCAATTGAAGGATATCGTTCAGCCAGTAGCGAAGGTGGATACAATGCTCCTTCACATTTGGACATACCTCGTCAAAGTTTGAGTTCCGCTAACAATTATATGCTTATGGAAGCTAATCATTACACGACACTCACTGCGTCCAGTGATGTTACATTGACTAACAATCCAAGCAGCACTGTCACCGTCACTGGTTTTCGTAAGATGGTTCTCACTGGCCTTCAAACTGGAACACCATACTACGCTCGTGTGAGTGCTTACAATGAATTTGGTTGGAGTCCTACAACATTGAGTCAACCCACAAATATATCTCCAAGCAACCAACTTGTACCGCCACCTCTTCTTGCAAGAGCATCGCCAGTATCAAATACTGAAATCCTTGTCCAATGGAAAGCACCTGCGAGTTTTGGTGGTTTGCCTGTCACTAAATATATTGTAGAATGGTCTTTGAATGTTGATTTCGACAGCAATGGTGGAAACAATGTGGGATTCCAAAATGTTCCAGCCAGCACAATTACGGGCAAAGCAGAAGTGCAAGCAATCACTACAACAAATAGTGCAACTGGTATATGGGGTTCTTTCACTCTTGATTACGATGGCCAAACAACACCTCGTTTAGACTTTGACGTGTCAGCTGATCAAATGAAAAAGGTTTTAATTGGACTCAGTTCAATTGCTGACGTTTCTGTCAGCAGAGAAATCGTGGGACATGGATTCACATGGTTGGTCACTTTTAATCAAATGACTTATGCTGGTGACTTAGCTGGTGAACTTACAGCATCTGATGTTGGATTATACCCATCCTCTGCTTCTGTAACTGTGAATTCCAACCGTCACAGCATTGGAAGATTGCCATATCATCACATCATTACGGGTCTAGCATCCACCCCATATTTCGTTCGGGTATCATCGTTCAATAATCTTGGTCAAGGGACCGCTACAAATGCTTTGTATGGATCTGCTCCAGCTCTCGAATATTTGACACCAGCACTGCAAGTACCTATGGAACCACAAACTGTTACAGTTGACGTTTTAACTTCTTCCTCTGTCAGAGTGACTTGGGTTGCTCCTCGCAGCAATGGTGGTAATGCCATCAACAGTTACAAGATTGAATGGGATATCATTGATTCCTTTAACTCGGTTTGTTCATCTGGCGATTGCCTTAACATGGCCGTTCTTGGATCCGACACGCAAAGTTTAGGTCTCACTTATGACATTCAAAACTTGGTTCCCGGGCAACAATATTACATTCGTGTCAGTGCAACATCGTCAAGTGGCACCAGTCCTGTATCGCTGGCGTACCCATCACCAGTGCGTCCTTCTGCGGTTCCTGAAGCACCATCAAATGTTGTTCTTTTTACAGATTCCAACGATGCAATTCGTGTCGAGTATGCCATTCCAGAAGCCAATGCGCCATTTGGGTCCAATGGGGCTCCAGTCACGAAATACAAAGTTGAGTGGGCACAAAGAGTTCATGAAGTTCAAAAAATAAAAGTTGCTGCCACTGGTGCAATACAAAGTGGTCAATATCGCCTTGTTTACAGTGACGGAGCTACACCAACACCCAACATGTATACGACACCAGCATGCATTGATTGGAATGCTGAAGCGTCTGTGGTGCAGGCCAACGTTGGCTCGTTGACTGGCATTGATGGAGTAATCGTCAAACGAACGGGCGATGCAAGCAGTACATTTGATCATGGCTACGAGTATACGATAACCTTCAATGGTCCTTACTTGGTCAGCGGTAACATGGAAGAACTTACATTTAGCACTGCCGGCTGTGCTGCGTGGTCTAGCGCAGGCAATGGCCATACTTACTCTGTTGCCACAATTACAGAAGGTATTGCTGGTGCTGAACAAGAAGTTGTGGAGCTTGTGACGGATGCCTCAGCACAAATTGGAGGCACCATGGCCATGTCTTTCTCTTACGAAGGTACAATGACTGAACAAGTGTGTGCAAATTGCGTTACCATACATCACGGAAGTCGTCATATTGTCGTAGATGCTGATTTGACCGCTTTGCTTGGTAGAGGTGAACACTTGGTACTTGCTGGTGCACATTCCGAAGTGTACCGACTTCATGCGACCGATACATTCGATGCGACTCACGTTCCTTTGGACCGTGCTTTTGTAGGTGCTGATATTGCAGGTGTAGCTTTGTACAAAATGGACACCTCTCTTGGACTTGTTACCGCAACTCAAGGCAGCAGCACCGTCACTTACACAGGTGACAGAACTACTCTCGTTGGAGTGGGTGATGCCATGTTGATTGGTACTGAAGAATTTATCATATCTGCACACACCGCTGCATCAATCACATTAAGTGTTCTTGGTTCTGGTACCAGTACTTTTACTGGTGCAACAGGGTCTTACACTGCTTATAAGAAACGCATTGAAAATGTTGCATGGAACGCTGCTGCTGGTTCGCTTAAGAACTCACTTGAGTTGTTGCCTGGTGTTGGTACTGTTGATGTTGTACGCCGTGGGCCTGATATCAACGGTGCATATGCATGGACTGTAACATTCCAATCCTTGGATGGTCCATCCAGCTGCCCCAACAACCCATGTTTACTCGTAGACATTACCACTGCAAGTGCTTCAACAACATTGACGGGTACCGCTGCGAGTGCCATTACGGCAGTAACCAAACCTGGCCTTCGTCCATCTTTTGACAATGCAACGCATTACGAAAGTGCTTTAGCGGTCCCAGAAGTACAAGAAATCACTGTGACTGCCACTCGTGGTTTATTAAAACTTCAATGGGAGACTACTTCGACAGTACAAAATTTTATTAAACTTGAATTAGGGCATTCAGGAACAATGGCAACAATGCGTCATGATGTCACGGCTGAAGACATGAAATTTCGTTTGGAACAATTATCAGGCATTGGACGTGTTGCTGTTACCCGAACACCAACAGAAACTACGTACCCAAGTGATACCTATTCGTTTGTCTATCGAGTTACATTTCTTACTAACCGAGGCGATGTTCCCATGCTTACGGATGCTGGTTCTACTTTGGAAACTGCTTCAGCCAGAGGTCACGATATCTCTCTTGGCACTGTAACGATAACAGAAATTACAAAAGGACTTGATGCAGCAGAGGCTTATACAATACCTAATTTACGCAATGGTATCCGTTACCACGTGCGTGTGGCAGTCGCCAATGATGTTGGTTACAGTCCATGGACAACTACCACCACACGCAACGACGGTGGTATGCCAGGATTATTGAACCTTCCATGTGTTACTGGGGCGTGCCCTCTTGCACCTTTGCGCACGGGTGGTACTGTTCCAATTGTTCATGCAGTGCGTCAAGCACCAAGTGCTCCAACCACTAGCGGAACAATGATTTCACAATCTCAAACAGATTTGACTTGGGATGCTAGTACCAGTAATGGGGATGAAATTGACAACTACAAAATTGAATGGTTTACAAGTCAAGGTATTTCTGAAGTGAAAATCATTATGCTCAACAACACGCTACCCAGTGATCGTCGACTCACTCACGATACGGCAGGTAGTTGGTTGTTTACATTGAATGGAGAAACAACTGCAAGAATATCTCACGACGCTAGTGCTGTTGAAGTCAAGCAACGAATCGAAAATCTTCCTGGCGTAACACAAGTTGGTGTCACACGTACATCAACTGCACAACCACAAACCTTTGGGTACATCTGGGCTGTCACTTTTGTACAAGATATTGGTGACATTGCTGATGCAACACTAGACGCCAATGATTTGCATTCAGAGACTGGTAACTTCGTGTTCACCATTGTGCAAGATGGTACTGGTAATTCTGTCGAAGGTACAGCAGCAACTGATTTTGGATCATATGAAATGAACAACCACCAAGAATCCTGTAGTCAAACAACGGATCAAGGTGAAACTGGTCAATGTTCACAAGGCAACCGTGAAGTTCAGACAATTGTCACTGAAGCTTCTTCTTCCATGACTGGAACTTTTGGATTACTCTTTCGAGGTCAAAGAACAGCAGAAATTCCAGTGACGGCTACTGCTGCTCAATTGCGAACTGCTTTTATTGCACTGCCTACGATCACTGATGTTGAGGTTACACGCAGTACTACTATCAGCAATGGATACAGATGGTATATTACTTTTCTGTCTTCTGAAGGACCTGTTGACAAAATTATTGTAGACGGGTCTTTTCTCGGTGGACAAAATGCAGTGATCAACAACTACGACACGATTGTTGTCACAACTACTAAAGAGCAATTGCACGACCATACTATTACAGGTACATTTAGGATTCATTTAGGAACGGAACGAACCACTCTTGCTTTACCTTTTGACTGTACTGCCGCAGCAATGGAATCTGCACTTCTTTTGTTTGATTCAGTTGCACGACTTGATATTACACGTGTAAATGGACATGCTGATACATTTACTTGGACTATTATGTTTAAACAACACGATGCTGATCTTAACTCGTTCCGTGTTGTTCCACAATCCGACTTTTTGGGCATTGGTGCTATGATTCATGTCAAACGTCCTCGTGGTGTATCTCGACACAGTTTTTTGGTTGGTAATCGTGCTGAAGTACAGACATTGGATCTTCAAGCAGATACGGCAGCAATTACAGCTGGTTCTTTCAAATTAAACATGTTAGATACCAATGGTGTTACAAAATCCACCGATTGTATTGACTGGGTACCTGTTGGTATTGTGGGTGGAGTTTCTGTGGGAGGAGTCGGTTCTTTGCAACATGAACTTGAAAAAATAGCATTCAGTAGTGTTGACAAAGTAAAGGTGACGATGACTGGCGATGGCACTTCAGCATCCGAATATGGTTACTCGTATACCATTCAATATTATGGAAGCGTTGCTTCAGACAACATTAACGAACTCTTTGTCACCGATTTAGGCAGCGGAAGTTGTACTAGTTTTACAGGTGGTGCCAACCATGAAGCTCTTGTTCACACTAAATACGACAGCAATGCTTTAGCCAATGTTAATCACCAGTATGTTGCGTTGAAAATCTCCAGTGCCTACACTTTCCGTGTCAGTGCGCAAAACGATCAAGGATATGGTTACTCTTCTTCTTATGCTGCTTCAACAACGTTGAACGGTGTGTTACCAACTCGTCCATTGTCCATAGGACGCTTGACCTACACAGATAGCTCTTTCTATCTTCATTACGGTGCTCCGTTGCACAATGGTGGAAGTCAAATTACTAAATATCGCATTGAAGTAGATACATCAACTACTTTTTCAAGTGCAAACTACAGATCGATGGATGTTGCTATTGTTAGAGAAGTTCAATCTGTCAAAACTACATTTTCCAGAGCCCTTGGCCGTGGTGGTACTTTTCAATTGTTATGGGGACGTCGTCGTACTACAGATCTTGCGTGGGATGCATCGTCTGACAGTGTTTCAGCAGCTTTGCAAAAGATTACGGGTGCTTACAATCAAGCAGCCAATCCTGTCGAAGTATTGCGCACTTCTCTTGACAATGGTTACCAGTGGAAGATTACATTTAATGGCATGCAAGGAAACGTGGGTGCTTTGACTGTAGACGATGATCGTTTAGTTGGATACAACCCCAAAGTGGTGATCGAAGAACTCACTACCGGTGTCGGGGACATTGCACCGGGAGATTTCACTTATGAAACTCAAATGGTCACAACAGAGGCCCTTAGCAACCTTGGTGGTACATTTACTCTTGAATTTGAAGGGTATACGACCGCTTCCATTGCATTTTCTGAAACTGCTCTCAGCATGAAAAGTAAACTTGAAGCTTTGTCAACTATTCATACCGTGAACGTGGTAAAAACACAAACAGTACCTGCTTCTGGTGATACTCATGGTGTCACTTGGGCAATATCTTTCACTCATAAAATGCATGAACGTATTCAAGCTGCTGGTAATATTGGACTCCTTCTTGCTGACACTCAATCTTTGACTGGCACACAAGCTGGTGTTTATGTCACTGAAGTTATTCGAGGTACCGATCCCTTCAAGTATGAAGTGACTGGTTTGACTGCGGGTAAGTATGTTGTTGCTGTTGTGGTTGTACCTCAGTTTTGAGAGTTGTGCCAAGTCTTTTGTGTACTGATTTTTCTTCTCTTTCTGTTCTTTTCTCTACCCCGTCAGGCATTCCCAATTATGTTCGAATATTTGCGTACAATTCTTTGGGACTTGGTCCCAACTCCGATGTTCTTACTGTGCTACCAAAAAGTGGCCCAACTGCTCCAACATCAACTGCATTGTCTGTCACATCAAAAACATCGTTGACAACTACCTGGTCTCCACCAGTATCAAACAATGGCGCTCCTGTTGCATCTTATAAAATCGAATGGTACAATGAGGAACCAAGTGTTGAAGTGCAGATGGTCACTACAAGCGCTAATGGGCACGTTGAAGAAATTCAAATGATTGAGACTGCTGCTGTTTCTGATTCGATTGCAAATCAGTTTACACTGTCCTTTCGAGGAGAAAAAACAAGTCCAATGTTTGAGGATGTTAGTGCCGCAGATGTCGAAGCAGCTCTCGAGCGTCTTAGCACAATTGGAACTGTTACTGTTACTAGTGATCGCACCAACAGTGGTTACTCCAAACGTGCTATCGCTGGAACAGTTGATGTTGCTTTAGGTGCTAATGCAATCACATGCAATTCAGGTTGTGCATTTGCAACTGATTTTTCTCGTGGAGATCTTATATGGGTTGCGGGAGAGGCATTTCGAGTACATCTTTCCGCTACTTTTGATGCAAACACCGTTCCACTTGGAACAGTAGCCGACAATTCTGTTCCTGCCACTTTTGCTGGTGCTGCGGCTTCTAATTTTATTGCCTACAAATGGGCTTATGGTCATGTGTGGCATGTTACTTTTAATTCTGGGCATGTTGGAAATCAAGAATCCATTGTTGCCGAACCAGCAACTGGTTGGACAGGTGCAGATGTAACATTGAATGTATTTACAGTCAGAGAAGGTCTTCAACCTATCAGTGGATATTTTACTTTGGCATTTGAAAACGCTGCTGGCATTGTTCCAACAACTAGTCCTATTGCATATGATGCCAGTGCATTGACTGTCAAAACTGCTTTGGAAAATCTGATTACAATTGGATCTGTTGATGTTTCACGTGCTCGTAATGGATATGGTTACTCGTGGTTGATTACATTTCAAACTAATTTAGGCCCAGTCAATTCACTCATTGCTATTGGAACTGAACTTACTGGACCACAAACTTCGATTTCAGTCTCTAAAGCTGCGGTTGGAGTTTCGGCATCTGGGTATGGGTCTCAAATCGTTACAGATCTGACTTCACTGTCGTATACTATTTCTGGGTTAACCACTGGTACCTCTTATATGGTCCGAATAGCAGCATCAAACACCGAAGGATACGGTCCAGTTGCATTAACATCGCCGTTGTCTGACATTCCACGGGAAACCCCTGCTGCTCCAACAAGCGTTTCACTCATTTCGTTGAGTTCAACTTCGTTAAAAGTTGCTTGGAGTCCACCTGCCGATGGGGAAATGAGTGGTGGTGCTGCCATTACCAAATACAAGATTCAATGGGATACCGATGGTGAATTCAACAACGTTTTGACATCCGGTTACACTCATGAATTTAGTCAAGTTGATGGTACAATTCCATACTATTATAATATTCCAATTACCACTGTAGGTGCTTCGTACTTTGTTCGTGTTGCATCGTACAACAACATGGGCTACGGTCCAAGTACAAATACACTTTCTCCAACAACCCCAATTGATAGTGTACCCTCAGCAGTGCATTCAGCTACATTGAGTGTTGTGTCCGATGCAGAACTTCAAATCGACTGGATTGCTCCACGTAATGATATTAATGTCTACGGTGGCGATGGTGGAAGACCAATAACTCAGTACATGATAGAGTGGGATACAGATTTTAGCAATCCTCCTTCGCCTGGGTTCAAAGTGATTACGGACACTGGTCTCACGAGCTACGTCATAGGTTCACGCAATCCTTTGACAGGGGAGCGTGGCACGACACTGATTGCAGGGGAGACGTATTACGTTCGTATTGCTGCTTACAACAATTTAGGTAACGGTGTTGCTCGCATGACAACACCAAATTCTGCAACAACTGCAAATCAAAAACCAATTAAAACTACTGGTTTGTCATTAACTGTGAACAGTGCTACTGCACTCCAATCAGCTTGGACACAACCATCATCGGACGGAGGGGAAACTTTCAAGACGGCCATGGTTGAATGGGACACAAAATCCACTTTTGACAGTAAACAAACCATTACAGTATCAGCTGGAAGTTTAATTACTGGTGGTTCTTTCAAATTATCATATGGCAGTGATGCTTCAGCACCATTGACGCATTGTATTGCATGGAACGCAATGGCATCTACAGTAGAAACGCAAGTTGAAAGTATGGCGGGCATTTATGACGTGGTTGTTACTCGTGAAGGTGATGCTACTTCTACTTTTAACAATGGATATATCTGGACTGTCACTTTCATCAACCCAGTAGCACCTTCCAGCACACTTGAACTTTGGGCTGACCAATCCGCCTGTGCTGGTTTTACTTGCAGTGGAGCGTGTGGCACTGGTGAACGAATCGCCACCAGTACGACCAGCCTTGGGTTCGCTGAAATTGATTACGTTGCCGAGCAACAAATTGTTTCCGAGACACAAAGCGTTCAACACGAAGTTCAACTTGTTACGGATACTGTGGCTGTTACACACGAACGCCAAACGATAACAACTATTTTACCCAATATGAGAGATGAAATTCAAACCATAACAACAGCTTGTGCGGACGTAGTTGCTGAAATTCAAACCATTACAACAGATACGGCAGATGTAAATGAAGTACAACATGTGAGTGTTTCAGCATTGGATGTAGATGAAAAACAACAAGTTCGTACAAGTATTGAACACGTTGATGAAGTTCAAGTTGTCAAAGTAAGTGGCATTGACCGCGATGAAGTTCAAACATTTTCCATTACGGAAACTTTGAAAACTCAACACATCAAACCGGCCAATACAGGCATTGCAATGAGTATTTCACAAATTGCTGTTAGTGCAATTGGTACAAGTGCAATTGCAACATACACCTTTACTACAGCGGGTACAGTATCGATCGGTGATATCGTTTCCATATCTGGCAACGTTGAGGCAAGATTAAATACAAAGTGGACAATTACTGCTGTGGGCTCTGGGACATTTACTTTCAAAGCAACTGAACATTTCTTCGCTGTAGATGGAGTCTACAATACTGGTGTAACAGTAGGTACAATTCAAGTTGGTTTGAATGGGAAGCATCAATTTGTACAAGTTGCAAGTATTGACTTCACTAGCGCTGGAGGCAACACACATGAATTCCTTGTCAATCATCACAATACAGGCGTTCACAAGTTTACTGCTGGAAAAACAATTTCAATTGCTGGTGCAACTGACGCCTACTTTAATCAAAATTGGGTTATCCACAGTGTGATAAACGAAGGTCAATTCAAAGTTGGTGACACTGCTGGTGCTGTTGTGATGGTGGGTGCTACTGTTAATCCACCAGCTACAGGTGCAGTTACTCAAACCAGTGCGAGTGGGGGTATTCAAGTTGAAGTTGTATACACGTACTCTGCTGCTTTTAAAATGCAGTACTTCGACATTGAATTTTGTGTTCCTTATAGTTTTAGTGACACTGATCTGCTTGGCAGTCTCTTGTATGCCAACATCGCTTCGATTACAGACCTGTCACACGTTAGTGCTAGTGCAGTTGGTTTATTGAGTACGAATACCAATGTGCTTACTGTTTCAATTTCAACAACTACTGAAACTGTTCAAATTAACAACATTGTATTGACTGGAAACTCAGCTGCTATTACATTAGTCAATGCAGGTACCACACTTGCGGCAAACCCCGGTTTGATTCGTCCTGGTGATACGGTCACTGTTGCTGGCATCGATACACCAATCAGTGGTTCAGTGTTGAATGGTGCTTTTACAGTAGTCTCTGTTTCGTCTGATGGTTTTACAATTACGTACGACATGACAGAAAATGGTGCCACTGCGCCGGGAGATGCTACTTACAACAAGGCCTCACCATACGCATCAATGACTGTCACTTTAAGTGGGCGTCCTGTTGCTTTGGTCGTTGTTGACTCTAAGTGTGATACAGTACCCTCCAACCAAAATGGTGTTACAAATGGGGTTCGTGGTATATTTACAGATCATGATCTTGCGCCAGTCAATGATGTCGATGCTGTTGCTGTTGTACTTGAGAAGACTACAATTGCAGGAGATTTTTCGTTAAATTTCGACTTTACTGATTCAAATTGTCTCAATTGTGTTACTTCATCTCAAACAAGTGCAACCTCCGCTTTGATTTCAATCACTAGCAATACTATTCCTACGCATACAGCTGTCCAAAATGCTATCAATGCGATGTCAAATTTTCGTCAAAGTCTTGGCACTATCAGCGTCAGTATCTCTGGCAACACTGCGACGGCCACGCACAGTGATACTGGGTACGTTTATGTTTCTTCCGGCGATACAGTAGCGGTGACTGGATTTAGTGGTGGAAGCGCGACTCTTTCAGCGAGTTGGGTTGTTTCAGGCACACCAACACGTTGGAGTTTTGACTTCGATGTCAGTACCCTTTCGGGTTCTTTATCTGGTTCAATTGGAACAGGTGCAGCTACAGTTGACAATGCTGTTGTTGTGACACGCACACTTCACGCACAACCAGCCGAAGGTGCGACGTACGACATTACTTTTAGTGGAAAACAAGTGAGTGGAAATATTCCTTTGATGACTTTTGCAACAAATTCAATTGTAGGCGATGCGCTTGATTGTGCTGTCGGTGGTGTACCCAAAATTTGTACTCCAATTGTTGAAACGACCCCGGGCCATCAAGTTGATGGTGTCTTTTATTTAACATACGATGACACAACATCCGATGCGACCACGGGCAACAATCCAGTAGGATCAACGGGTGCTATAACTACATTGGCTATTCCATCTCGTCTGTGTGGATCTTATTCAGATTGTTCTCCAGCAGAAAGAACGGCAATGGGAGGTGATGCTGTGCGAGCAAAAATTCAAGCTTTGTCCAACATTGGTTCAGTAAACGTTTTGCGCACTGACAATTATGATGGAGTTGGTGGATACAGTTACAGTGTCACATTTACATCCAACAATGGTAATCTTGCACTGATGAGTTGTACAGGATCAGACTATACCATGGGTATTGTTCAAATTGTGACAGATGCTTCTGATGTTGCAACTGTGACTCACCACGACATAGGTAGTGTAATGCAGGGATCTAAATCTGTCACCATTAGTGGAATGGCCGATTCAAACTTGAATGGTAATTTCAATACTGTATCAGGAACTGCTACACGCACATCATTCCAGTACACACTTGCTTCTGCTGGTGTTGCTGGCAGTGCCACACATGCTGCGGATACTCCTCTCACCAAAGCTGCCATTAATGGTGGCAGTGTACTTCGATCAATTACTGGTACTTCTACCAGTAGTAGTTGTGAAGTTTCTACACCAAGTTTGGCAGTCACCCAAATTGCATATGATCATACGAATGATGTTGCTACTGTGACTCATACCGACACCACAGGATTCAAAAGATTTGCCACAGGAAATAAAATCATGGTAACTGGTGCAGCTGCCACGTGGGCAAACACTGGTTGGACTGTTGTTGCAGTAACCTCTCCTACAACATTTACATTTTCAACTGCCGAATCCAATCGAGTTGCACCATCTGGAACTTCACAAACATACAGTGGTGCAGCGGTTGCACACCAACAAGGTGCATTTACTTCAGGCATGTACACTCTTCAATTGCCACGTTTGGTGACAGTCAATCTAGTCATTAGTAGCATTGCAGCGTTGTCTAACGTAGCCACTGTTACACATACGGACACAACTTCTGCGCGTCTTCGTGTCGGAGATGTTGTAACTATTTCTGGAATGGACACACCAACTGGTGGCACTTACAACGCAGCTCAAACAGTAACAGGCACACCAACTTCCACTGCATTCACTTTTACAACGACTGCTGTTGATGCCACAACTAATCCAACTGCAAGTACTGCTACTGGTGCGGCCAGTGTCTATGCACGGTCGGCTTCCATTTCAACAACAGCCACTGCGGCTGAATTGAAACTGGCAATCGAAGGACCCAGTGGTGAGTATGGTTTTGGTACCACTAGTATTCATAGAGAAACGTTTGATATTGACCCATCGTGGGGTGGGGGATTCATTTATACAATCGCTTTCACTTCTTTGGGTGGTGATGTCGAAGATATGACTGTCTTGGAAACGACCATGCCAAATGGTGCTGTTGATTTTGGGTTTGGAAACACACCACTTGTATTGAATACAAAAACAAATGCAAACCCAATAAGCTCACCGAGAGTGCCAATTGAATCCAACATTATGGCTGGACATTTTACGTTAAGTTTCAATGGTTCAACTACGGGAAACATTGATGTCACTTCAACAGATGTTCAATTTGCCGACATCCTCAATTTACCATCGGCTTCGGGTGGGTTGGGTGCCGGAGCCGTGACAGTATCTCGTTTTCACCCTGCTGGTGCTGCTTCCGGTGCTGGGCCTGGTCCAGCTGGTGGTTGGCAATGGGCAGTAACTTTTGTTGGTCTTGATCATGGTGGTAATGTTGATATGCTTCAGGTCGCTTCACAATCTATTGTGGCTACACAAGCAAATGTCGTTGTGACTGAAGAAACAGTAGGAAATCAATTGCAAGGCAAGATTCTGATTGGTGCTTGGGCTGGTAGTGCAGACAAGACGGGTTACATGGATTACTACACAACTGCAGCTGACATGGAATCCCAACTTGAAAACATCAATTCCATCGGAGATGTTTCAGTTACACGCAGTACTCTTGGTACCAAAGGACCACAAGTCCGCAGTTATCAATGGACCATTACGTTTGACTCAAACTTTCATAGTGGTATTGATTCATCGTTGACGTGGGCATCTCCACCTGCTGGAGCAGCAGGTATTTCTAGATCATGGGGTCCAAATGTTGGTGACATTCAATTGTTGACGTGTGAAACGGAAAATTTGTTCACAAGTCACATTCCATCTTCATCTACAAAATCTTGCGTTGTAGCAGAAACTAGACCGGGTACAGAACCGTTGACAGGAACTTTTGTCGTGGCATTTGATACTCGTAGTTTGAACAGTGTAGTACTTCCGTCACTCCACAATTCTTCTGCCATTTCACATGATGCTAAATCAACAATTGCTGCATCGGGAGCTGACGGTACGTCAATGGAAGAAATTCTTGAAGCCATGCCCAACATTGGAGATGTTTCGGTCTCTCGTTCTCCTGTAACAAACTCAACAGGGGGTTATACGTGGACTATTACATTTCTTCGTGATTCGTACTCTGCTGCACAATGTAACTTTGATGATACTGGATGCCCATCTCAAGGTGATGTGCCACTTCTTGATGCAAATCAAATTGATGGTCATGCTGTATCAGACTTTCGAGCTGCAATGTTGCCTGTTGCCACTACAACAATTACAACCGTTGAAGTTGTGAAAGGAAATACATTGCGTGGCGACTTTACTCTGAACGTCAATGGTGCCACACCAAACTCCGCGTCCATCGCTTGGGATGCTACGGCAGCTGATGTTGATAGCAAACTTGAAGCGTTGTCCACGATTGGGAATGTTGATGTTACTCGTGTCCGTACAAGTAAATTTGGAACACATTATTGGGTTGTCACATTCACTCGCAATTGGGCCCATTTACCAACAGGAAGTGGTGATGTACTACCGTTGGTTGCGACCAAGGCCGTAACTGAAAGTGGTGTTTTATGTGCTGGTACGTGGACAATGACTATAAATAGTCAAGGAATTACTGAAACAGCAACTGTTGCAGTGAACCAAGGCAGTGCATCAGGAACATTGAAAACTACATTGTACAACGAGTGGACAATTACAATCGACCCAACTGATATTACCAAAGGTGTTGGTACTGTCATTACCCAAGGTTCAGTCACAGGAACATTGAAAACAGCGCTCACGGGAGCTGATATGGATACAA
>Ga0115007_10000153_pt1 | contig 43034 bp, 53 predicted proteins | sample ArcOceMetagenome_2_FD_87166 | JGI IMG/M metagenome (GOLD analysis project Ga0115007, IMG submission 87166) | Marine eukaryotic phytoplankton communities from Arctic Ocean - Arctic Ocean ARC135M Metagenome | ecosystem: Environmental > Aquatic > Marine > Oceanic | place: Arctic Ocean | collected...
GTTGTCGTGAACGCTTGCGGAGCTTGAAAGTGACGGACACCGGTCGTGAGTACGTACAGAGTTGGTTTCGAGATTGACGATGTATTTATTGTTTGAACCTGTGCCAATGTCTCTAACGGTGGCGGCGCCACAGGCTCCACCGTTCGGAGACGTACTCCCTCGTCCGCCACGATCGGTGCCGCCTCCCCGTCGTCCGACCACATTGGCCATTCCTCGGACGGTGTTTTAAAGACCAACAGAAAAGTACTCAGCGACGTCACACCCAACATGAACATCAATATTGTTTGAAACGATTTAAACTTCATTTGGTCTACTCTATTCCAGCCTCTGTTTATATAGAACCCTCTCCGCACCCCCAAAACAAATCCATTCTTTACAGTTCGCTACACATTACCACAAACCACTCTCTCCAAAGATTTTCTCTACTGACTACCACCCCCGACAACTTTGCAGGAGCACCCTCCCTAGGATTCAGCAACGGCACACTCTGAAACCCGACCACACAGGTGTCGTTGTCCACCTTGGGGAAATACACAAATCGTTGGGCCTGGTGCGACGAAAACTCTCTCTCGTGCACCGTGGCCTCGGTCTGGCAACGTTCGTGGCAAAGAGTCTTGTCCACGGGCCAGAAAGGAATGCAGTGGCCTTGGGTCGAATTGGGCCCCTGAAAACAAGTCTGCAATCGGGAACACTCGACGTCTTCTCGACAGACTTTGGAAGTGCCAGTCAACAGGAAGGGCAAACAAACACAGGTTGAAATAAAAATTAAACAATACATGAGATTTATAGTGTGGATTACAGACATTACGGGACTACAGTTGTACCAACTCTTAAATAGCCTGGTCGTACGCAGATTGTCTGGGATTTAGAAAATTCAAGGGCTTGTACTTGAATTCTTTTGACGAGGTTGGACCAGACACTGGCGACAGTTTCAGCAACTCCTCGTCCAGTACTGGTTTCTTTTTGTAGACATGAGGGGCGGCAATGCTCAAAATCAACAGCACGGCCGAAATGGTCTGCACCGCACCAATGTCCACTCCAAACACAATAGATGGGTCCAATTCCGGACACACTTTGGAGTACAGCGTTGACTGCCCGAACGTGGCCCCGACGGCGACCAGACCGATCGAGATAATCACCACCCAAACAAACAGAAAAATACGAACCATTGAAGTCAGATGCTTGCGACGAGACACGATCCAACCCATATTGACCACGAAAGAACTGGTCAGACACCCACCGGCGACCATCGGTGCCAAGTGAAGGTTGGTGGTGGGACAGAAACTCTCTACTCGAGAGTAGAACCAAAATTGAGTGGCCGCGGCCAACACCACACACAATCCAACAATACCAAAGAAAATAGATTTGGAGCGCAACATATATACTCTCCCACAGACAACTCTTTAAATAGTACAAATATACAGCAGCTACCACTGGAAAACTGGAAAAAACGGTTGATGCATAGCACTGATACACAGCACTATAAAGACAAGTCTCTCCAAAATAGAATGAGCACAATTACCTTTGACGATTTGCCACAATGGCTTCAAATAATGGTGGCTGCTCTGGTTGTTTTGGTCGTACTGGTCTTGTGTTGTGTGGCAAGCCGGATAAAATGGTTGCTGCAAACCCTGTGGTGCATTCTGTGCTGTCCGACCAGGTGCTGCCGTGTATCCCGTCCTCCGCAGTACCAGGAATTGTGAAAGTAAACAAGGTACTTATTCTTGGCGTACTCTCGACGAAAACACTTTGCGGCAGGCATTCAGATGGTGGTTAAACCCCAAGAGGAGAAACTCCTCCTCATCCAGACCGACTTCCTGGCACAACCATTGCAAATATTGTTTTTCTCGCAAGGAGTCAAACGACTCTTCCCATGTTGTCGCTTCCACTAGGGTGTAACGGTGCAGGGCACGTCGGAGGATGTATTGATGCCGAGCAACGTTCAGGCATTTGGTCTGTAACGGCACCCACAGTCCCTGCCACCATTGCTCGAAATTGTCTTCCAAAGGGGTCTCCTCGACCATAGTCATGAACGAGGACACTGTATCCCATTCAGCCATTCTGTGGTGTGAGACGGCGAATAGAGATGCCTTCCAAAGAACAAAATATGTGCTGCATACTTGACAACCCCACCAAAAATGATAAAACGCACTATTTACAAAACCCCCCACAATGCACCCACCAGATGCTGAAATTCACAGCTGGCGCAATACTAGGATGGACGGCGGCTCGCACCCTGGACAACAAACCGTTTATGTTACCCACATTGGAGGAATTGCTGTTGCTGACGGCCAAAGGCAAAGCATTGTACGAGAATACGTTGAAACAAATACAGGACAACGATGACCCCCCCCCCAATGGTAGAAATAATTAAACATGAAAATCCAATGGTTTTTGACTCAACAACTGCAAGTAATCCAAAACATCTTTGCTGTTGTCCTCCTTAAAAAGTGACCATTGACCCTTGAGTGTGTCCACGTGAATACTGTCTTTGACAGGTATGTAGCTCTGTATCGTCCCCACTGGTGTGTCCCACAGTTCAACGATTGAGGCACATCGGGCTACCACCGCAATTGTTTCCCACTCTGGTGAGAGTTTGCCACTGGTACGCGCCAATGCACCAATTTTGGCAGCCGGTATGTCCCGAAGAAGACGTGTCAAATCCGAAGTCAAAGACAGTGGTTTATTGTCCTCATGATTGGATTCTAACATTATCATCAAAGAGTTAGCTTTATCACGGCGACCAATTGCTCGACTCAGACGTGACATGTTTATACAAAATGAAAAGCTTATATACACACATTTATGTTTTTTACTGTTCGCAGGCTTGTACACTCAGACAACATCGCTTGATTTCTCCTCCACTCCACACGGATTCAATCCTTCACAAATTTCGACCTCGGGCACCGCACAAATTTCGACCTCGGGCACCGATTCCATAATTTGTGCCACAACATGATTGTCGTTGAGCATTTCGCGCGCCGTCAAAGCGGCACAGCACCCGGCACACGAGATCGACGTCATCAGAAACGCAGTGCCTGCAATTACTGCCATGCTTGGGAAATGCAGACACTCGGCCTGTTTGATGTTTAACCAATCTTTGTTGTGTCCTGTTCCGTACTGACAAGTCTCTGCTCCACTTTCAAAAATGTGTGTGCAGTGTTCACATCCGTCTTTAAGATTCGACAGATGCATTGTGGTCTCCCAGACATTGAACAACATTATCAAACTCAACCCGCTTTGCACACACGAAAACAGAGCCAGACAGGTTCTGTCCAAAGCGGAAGCACTGCTATACCCACACAAGGGAAGCCATATTCCAAACAAGGAAAATGTACAAATAAAAACAAACAGTTTGTTGGAATCGTACTCGGTCAACATGCGATAGACAAAAAGAATGAGTTGCAGTAGAAACAACACTTTGGACCACATTGCAAAACGTTCAAACGACGGCTTGACCAACGTTCCAGTGACGACGACTTCTTCCATCGTTTTTCTAGAACCAAATCGGACATTTATACTACACTTTTGGTTTTAGTGGCCCACAAACATATTTAAATAATAGTATAAATACAATAAACCTGCATTAAATGCAATCGGAAAGGGTACAAATATGTTCTAGAAAATTATTACAAAAAGGGTTTTGTGCATCGTGGTTTGTTCCTTTACAAACGGAGGCTTCTGTAGACGACATCCCCCTTCTCTTTGCCAAATTCATGATGTCCAACGAGGAGACCGATTTTCCTCTACTCAATGCCGCCTTTGCCACACTCAAAAACAACCAAGACGAATGCATGTTTGTGTTCATGCGCCGCCACACGACAAAAGCACTGGGAATCCTCCGCTCGAACAAACCCATGTACACCTCACAAGAGAAAAGACTGCTCCAACAACTAGGACAAGACCCACACTGGAATGTTCCAGTCTGGACTTGGACCGAGTCCGACCATCGTTTTGAGCAAACAATGGAGGAACAGTGCCGCAACCGTCGTATCAACGGACATTGTATGGGACTGTGGTGCTACCGATGACCCATTGGTTTGCCTTGTGGCTTGCGATTAAACATTTCTCGAGCATGGAAATGTTCTTCAATGCACAGTGCAAACTCTTCCCAGTGAACCAGCACTGTGTCGATGCCAGAGTTAGTCTTTGTTTCATTGGGATTGTTTGTGGACAAACTTGACTCACTCATGTAATACTTGGAATGTTTAGATCAAACCTGTACTGGATCGGTGGGAATCCACAACCAAATTTCCCGAACCATTCCATCTCCAAATACTGTCTAAATAACTTTTATTTTTTTGTTCTACATGTACCTGTATACATTGGGTGTCAATGTTGTACATCTCCTCTCTGACTGTCATCGATTCTACTGCACTAGCACGACGCTGATTTAAACGTGTTGTAATCACCTGGACATTGGACCATCCACATACATAAAGTTACCTATATAAACACCGGGACACTCTGCACAACAATGAGTGCTGGGTACAATCAATTTGTCTCGAATCGAAGACTAGATGTCACCAACAATGGCAACCACCATTTTGTGACCACTCCTTCGGACGTCCCACTCTCTACAATGGGACAACTGGGCCAATTTCTGCCCAGCGAGCCGAAACGCACTTTGAACGGCCTTCCTAAAAATGCTTCCGTGACCTCTGAACAAGAGGATGCAACTTTGATCCAATTGCTGCGTGCGGATATCCACACTCTCACCCTTGCTTTGACCCAACGTTCGACAAGCAGTGTTGGCCATCAATTCGAACCCATTGACGCCATGAACGAACTTATCAATCAAGTTGAACACAACCACAGAGAGGGAAACACAGCCGCAATGAAAAGCAACATTCGACAACTGCATGAAGTCGGCTCGAGATTTAATTTCAATGATTTTGGTGCCCCGTCGCGTTTGATGGAGATGGCACTAAAATCGATATTGGACCACAGTGCCAAGTATGCCGAGTTTGACGGTACAGAACCAGCGGCGGCCGAAACCAAAGAATCGATACCTCCCGACATCGAGGCAGAGCTTGCCCGTTACCGTGGCATTAATAGACTGTCCAATATGTATAAGAAACGTCGGCGTCTTACAGTACCCACGTCGGGGACGAGTTCGGGGACAAGTTCGGGTACGAGTTCGGGACGCGGCCAACGAACCAAGCTCGTCCGTCAACGCCCGGGGGTCAAAATGAGGGTCCGATTGACCAGAAGTGCTGCTACAGGCAAGATCGCTGATTTGTTGAAACCGGTCCCCCGCAATTTGATTCTTATTTCCCAAGGCCACACGCACTACACATTTCAGTACAATAGTGGCAATCACCCCAAGTCCGCCGACATCTCCAAGGACGACGTGGATGTGGAGCCCATCATTCACATGGACAAACCAGACGTGTTAAAGACAGGCATGTTGGTGCAGGTGAAATACGCTGACCAGCCTTGGTGGACTGGAAAATATCTAGAAATGCCTGGCACCGAAGAGCAGCTCGCAAAATTAAAGGAAGAGTTGAATAAACCCTTGATTGTTTTGAGACAGGAACTGAAAGAATTGAGAAATTTAAATTCTGAGGAAGATAGACCTAAGTTTAACGCATTGAACCGCAGCACCATCGATGAAAAAAAACAGGAAATTGATCAATGCAAACGTCAAGCCATTCAAAACTACGAACAAATGCAAAAGGGGCTGTACGTAGTGGAGGACGATGTTGCGACATTTGTGGATGTGACATCCACGTTGAAAACATGGGATTTTGCTCCCTACGGTGACGACAATGACGATTGGCGATTTCCTGACTGTCCTCTCATTACAATGTCAACAGAGCACATCCGAGTCTTAAACATTGATGGGGTCTTTGAACCAGTCACTGTCACGGAAATTGGTGAGACCGATGGCTTGGACACCGCACCCGAACACATTGTTTTTTACGAACGTCAAGACGAGCCAGGGGTTGTGTACACCTTGGACACTTGGTACCAGCAATACAAACTGGGTTGGGACGACGAAAAAACTGACCAGGCGGACGCTCAAGGCAGTAAGGACTATGTTTACAACAGCGAAAACGAGGCAACCACCTTTGGTGATTCCGACATGGACGAGGTGTGGGAGCACCTGTACAACGTGAACGACACCGTTGAGCTTGCGGGACAACGCGGAACAGTGGCGAACGTGGACGTACAGAATCGTTCGTACACCATTAACTTTGACACGTCGGCGGTGTCCAACGTTCAAGAAGACGAACTCGTCCCAACAGAACAGTTGCAGTACACTCCAGGGCACCTAGTACTGTACAATTTTAGGGTGTGTCGAATAATTCGTCTGAATGCAAACAATTACACACTTGAACAGACCCCTCACAAGGCCGAAAACATTGAAGCACTGTTTGAGGCTTTCCAATCCTCCAACGACCAAGACTGGCGAACGTTCCTTTTTACGGATGCGGAGACGGTAAATGGGGTCTCAGACCGTGCCCTACAAGAATATTGCCTGATTCAAACGAACGGTGTAAGGTCTATATGTAAAAAAAATGGCGTGACCAAACGCAATCTAAAACTGTTGAATGAACGCGGTCAAAAGCGAAAGGTAACCCTAAATTCTAAAAACATCAAAGAACCAGAAGAGGTGAACGACATTATTGAAGCAATGTTCAGACAAGAACAGAAGGATACAGTCGAACCGAGTTACTTTGACTTTGAAGTGGGTCAAGCGGTCGAAGTCTACGACAACGGCCAAATGATGTTGACTCATCGTCGATTGGCAGCTTTGCATCAGGAACTGGAACACTTGGAAGATCGTCTTGCGCATGAAAAAAGAAAAAAATGGAAATCTTTATACCGCAGCGACATCGACAAAAAAAACCAGGAAATTATGCAGTATCAAGGCCTCGTTTCTGGAAAGTGGCCCATTGGATACATTGTCGAACACGAAACAAACAAAATAAAAGAGCAGGAGTCTTATCGGGTCGAGGTCAATGGTACTACTAGGTCCTACAACGTGAGCCAGCTTGGTTCACTGCAACCTGTCCCCAGTTCAATGTCGGGGGCAGCTAGACTTGCAGCAGGTGTCGACGATGCAGCAGTCGATGATGCAGCAGGTGTCGATGAGTATATCGACAGCGAGACAGAAGACATCGCCATGTCCAACTCAGCGGATGAAAACGACAAAAATGACTCTGGATTAGATGAAGAGTGGGTTCCCCTTGCAGAGATTGGCGACATTGTCAAAATTAGTCCGACAAACGAAATATTGTCGGTCGATTCCATTGATTACGGCAGTGAACAAACTAAAATGAGTGACGGCAACAAGTATCGAAATGAACAGTTCGACATCTACATTGCAAACATCGAATCGGAATCCGACGACCCGTCTAAATATGTGACGGACGACGAAACAGATTCCGAAGATTCCGACGACGAACTTTAGAGATGAAGTACAACATATACTAAATTCAACCGGTTATTAATTACTTGCGTATTTCTCAATGATTGTCTAACTTCTCTTAGTTGGCTGTTCCATGTTCTAACTCGTATACTCGGTTCTTCAGTGCCCTTAGTTGGCGTGTCAGTTGTGCACAGCACGCGAGGGCAGCATTGGCACGATTTTCGGGCGTGTCAGCTACATTTCCCTTTGGGAAATTGTCCTTTTGAATGATTGGGGCGAGAGTGTCCATAGGATCGAAGTTTTTTTCATTGATATAAAGGTTCGATTCATTATATAAGGTGGTCGATTGTTTTAAAGACGACATTTGATGTCCATTGACGAGACCTGTTTATACAGGTGTTTTGTTCATGTTGTAGTTGGGTGCGGAATGTCGACATTTTCGAGTAGTTCTACTGGAGCAGCCAATGGTGCGGACTCTTCCACAGGGTCAAAATAAGCCCCGTTGTTGGTACGCTGACGCTCCTCCAACAAAAACTCAACCTTGTCAATTTCGTCGTTGATGTTTTCGAACAAAGACGATTCTGGTTTGTTCCTTAACCACTGTTCCATTCTGTGCAGGGAGGCCCCATACTGGCCATTTTCCCACAGCACATTGGAGGAAAAGTAGTACCTCATGTACTCGCACAGTGGCAACAAATTGTGCTCGGTATTGGGCCACTGTGCAATGGAAGCAGTCGCTGCTGCCACTCCTCGTTGCGCCACAATGTACAAAGTCTTGTCGGCCATGGACTTTCCAAGCCCGACCGACACCATTGATAAGTGGCGAAGACACTCCAATTGAGACACCATGGACCGATGCCAAGCTTTCTGAAAAAAGAAATGAGCGCGGTCAGGCATTTTCCATTTCCAACTGTCCAACTGGCCCACCATTTGTTGGTGAAGCTGGATTGTCGAGGCAAATGTGCTCGACGCCTTTTTGTAATCTGGCAACTCACCAATTCCCTGTCTCAAGTACAAGTCAGACAGCGTTAATCGAGATAGGATTGCTTCGGCTTTCCAACAGGGAGAGTCTATTTGGTGCCCCTGTACATTCCAAGAGAAACAAGGCACAGAGTCCAAAGGGACATGGCGTTCGTGGACCATCAACCGCATTGCAACGTCTAAATCGAGAATGTACTGCTCCAACTGACTGCCCAGCTCTTTGTCCAACAGTTCGCTAGTATCCAACAGTTGTTGAATTGACAACCGCTTCCGTGTAAGAGGGATGGCACCCTGCCAATCTTTAACCCTTTCAAATTCGAGAGACTGACAAATATGAATATTCATTGCATTTGCTAATATTGCTGACTTAAATACAGTAATTATAATAGGTTACAAACATATTCTCGTTGCAAGACCTTTTATGATCCTATTACTTTGACGTGAAAAGAATATTTTACCACTATAAAAGTGTCTGTCACTTTGGTTAAAAACATGGGCAACTACACGAGTATTGACCAAGACACCAAAGACACCACCATTAGCTGCGACGTAAACTTTATTGCTACTAAACTATATGGCAAACAGTACGACGATTTGAACCAAATGCAAAGGAAAAAAGTCGACTCCTACCAAAAAACAATGAAAGCAAACCAGAACTTGTACAGTGGTGTCTTTCCATTAACAGAACAACAACGAAAAAGACTGTACCGATTAGCCGATTTGACCTACAAGATGAACCATTCCAGGCAGTCAGGGATTTTCGACCGTCTTTTCGAGTTGGAGTACGATATAGAGGCACTTGAAGAAGAGTTGTCCGATGTCCAAGAACGTCCTGCCTATCTATTGATGAAGGAACGCCAACCCAAAATGCGCCAAAGAGCTGAAAAAATAGAGGCACTTGAAGAAGAGTTGGATACGCTGGAAAACAAAGAAAAAAACACAAAAAAACAACTGACAATCAAAAACAAAAAGCTTTACAAAGAGTACCAACAAAACAATGACTTGATATTTTAAAAAATATGTATATAATAATATGTTTTTTTTTCCAGTTTATGGGTAACCAACCACATAAAAATACAGAATCTCTTTGTAACCCAATCACCCTTCAAGAACAATGCCGACAGTTACAAGATGTCCAAGAACAGGTCCATTTTTTTGTGGCGCATCGAATGAACGAGTTGCAAACCGATGCTGCCAAGTACGAACAAATTGAGATTTCTCTCAACTATTGGCGAACTGAGGCGGTGTCGGACTTGACCGACGTTTCGAGCAATATCGCTGTCAATATTGAACAGGTTTGGGACGAGTATTCACAGTCAATGGAAGAAAAATACACAAAGACTATTCTAGAAATGTTGGTGTGGCTCAACAACAAAACTGGTCTGTGGACCACTTTTTGGGAACAAATCCAGGCATCAATACCAGAGACATTTGGTCGATTTTTAATGGAACTGGTCCACAAACACGAACTGGAGAACCTGGACCTACAATTTCAGTCCTGGATACGCGCGGTCAAATAAAAAAACGCTGGTACACCACTCTACCGTTCCAATTGCTTTCGACGACAAACATCCAAAACACCCCCTGCAGCACGTAATCAAACCAGTTGTCCATCAGGGGGGTACTCAAAATGACCAGACTGTAGCCATAAAACCAATGGTGTGGGTGGTAATCACATTCTTCGACATGGCAGACCGTGTAAGAACCCACATTCAAGACTACCATGCTTATTACCAACCTAAGAAACACCAGTTTATTACGGTATCGAGGTCGACAGCAAGGCTTGGTCCACTTAAAGTTGCCGAGTTTGATAAACCAGTACACAAAGATACAGCCAATCGTCGAAAACACCACGACGTATACATTGTACTGATCCGGAGTCAGATCACTGTTGAGAGAATGTTTAAACAATGTTTTGGTGCGGAGGTGGCCGTAAATGGCCGTCGATATACTGGCACTGGCAACAAATAGCAAATATCTCCCTAGACCTTTCCAAAAACCAGTCGACGATTTGTGCAGACAGCTCCCTTTTTCAAAGTCGTGCCAATTGAATGTCACAGTGGTAAATCCTAGAAAACTGACTACACAGAGGTCTCCAAACAAATCTATTGGGGTCAATCTTGATTGTTCAATCTCTTGAGCTCTGTAGATTTGGTATCCGCTGTAATAAATACCACAGACGGTGGCAATGTAGACAACAATGCCCGACCAAGACTGTCCAGTCTCGTTTCGGTCACATCTGGCAAAGACGTCGACCAGCGCCAATTGTTTTTCTTTGACTGGAGTGTCTTGGTCCAATAATTGTTCATTCATCGGGTTGTCATTTTCTCGCAGTGATGTTTGGAATGATTGCCCCAGTTCAATATTAAAAGGCATTCCTTTCCAAAGCGCAGTCGTTTATACTCTGTTTTTTTACAGCCTTGGACACACTTGGTGATTAGTAACTACTTAACACAATCCAAGTGTGCAGAAGTAGCACAATGGGCACGGGTTCGTCCAAAACATGGTTTGTGTACGGCAAAGGCAGTGATGACTGTTGGATCTCCAACGCCATGCACACAAGCTTGGCCAAAGGCATTGACACGAACACGGCTCAATTTCGTCACGAAATCGTGCTGATGGCACTGCAGTTGTCGCACGTGCATCTGTCCAAAATATATTTGTATAACGGAAACAGGCGTCGCATCAAGTGTGAGAGGTCCGAAAACGCTTTGACCATCATATTTTCGGACAAAGAGGCCCACGATGCTTGGTACAGATGTACATCTCCAAAACTGGCCAGCCTGTTCGACAATACCTGGGTATTGGCCAGGGCTGGCATTTGGAGCCTTTCTTTTGTGCGAAGGTAGCCACAGAATACATGTTATATAGACATCAAGAAAATTCTCTTGAAAATTCTATTCAAACAAACTATTCAAAAACAAGCAATCCTCGTTGTACCACTCCATTGATTCCCCCTCTTCTGTCTCCTCAACAAAAGCATCCCCAAACCTTGTCAACCATGCCAAAAGCATCTACATCGCATTTGCACCCGTTTGCCACCACCAACCACGTTTCTCGTGGCCAAACAGTTCAACCAATGTCTAATCGTGTACTACCGTCACGGGTTCGGCCTTTTCCTCTTTTTAAGAATCGGGTTTTCCAGTATGGTCCCTCCCTTGCCATTTCTGAACCAGGCCAATCTCGTACACTGGTCTACTACCCATTGGGTTCGGGCAAGACCTTGGCCTCGTTGCACGCCGCCGCCAGTTTTTTGTCTCAGTATCCGTCCGGTGAAATTTTGGTGGTGACGACCAAAGCCAATGTCGAGACGACTTGGCGCGAGAACATCGAATTGTACATCAAGACTTGGAGTCAGTGCGATGACTTTAATCCGGACCACGCCGATGTCTTGAATGGTTTGGACACGGTCGTGAACATTGACTGGTGGTTTTCGGCCCAAAATAACCCGGTGGCCCACTACAACCGTTTGATCCGTTTATTGACCGTGGCCGGCGAGACCCGTGCCAATTGTATTTGTTTGACCGTTGACGAACTTGTTCAGCGCGCGGTGTTGCACCTGCGACGCCTCGCGCCTCGGGGTGTTGGCTATTTGAAATTGAAGAAGGAACTGTGTCGTTTTCGCAAAAGACAATGCAAAACCCTGCGTCGAGCATTGCGACAGCAGGGGGTGCGTTCGACGAAGGAACAGACACTCGGACAACTCCGAAGAGAGTGTGTCAAACACCAAGTGGTCACCAACCAAACCATGTTGGAACAGGTGGCTCCTCATTGTCCTTATTTGTTGATCGTGGACGAATGCCAAGAGTACTTGCAACCCAGTGCACAAACGACGATGGTATTGCAGTTGGCGCACTGTGCGACTCGGAGTCTGATGCTGTCGGCAACTCCAATCCATGCAGTGGAAAACACCCGCGGTTTACAACGGTTGCTGGGTGGGGCACGAAACTGGGAGCAAAAAATTTTACACACCGACTGTGTCCAAATGAACGTCCGTGTCCAGGAACACACCAGACCGGTATCAATGACGGTGCAAGAGTGGAAAACACATCAAAAGTCCAAGGCGCGCTGGTGCGGTCAGGTTCAGAATGCCTATCTGTGCAAATCACGCCAGCTCTGCAACAACAACAGCAAGTGGCATGCCATGGCGACACAAATACGACGCGAACAAGCACAAGGTTCCAGGATGAACCGAATTGTGGTCTACTCTTATTTTTTGGCCCGTGGTGTGGAGGGGTTTCAGCAATTTCTTCGGACGCACTATCGGGACTTGTCCTGTTCTGTATTGGGTGAAAATCAGCAAGTACTGAAATGGTTCAATTCTTCCGACGTGGACACCCGTGTTTTGTTGCTGTCCAGCCGTAGTGGTAAAGGAATATCGTTGAAAAATGTCTCGTCCTTTCATCTGATGGAACCACAATGGTCGGCGGCGGATGAGGAGCAAGCCATCGGACGTGCCACCCGCACTGGTTCACATGCCAGACCTGGTTCGGTGGTACGGGTGTACCGGTGGGTCTGCACATCGCCGACGCATCTCAAATCGACGGATCAACACATGCAAACCACCAGAGAAGTCAAGCGACTTGGCACACTGGCATTGCTCCGGCAGTGGCGGGAAATGGGACGTCAACGCCTGGAGGAGTTGCTGTTACAAAAATAAATGTACATATTCTGTTACAAAGTATCTACACTGTACATTTGCAAAACTAGTTTAAAAATAAATTTCTTTTGCTGGTACGGCTTCTGGTAATTTCAACATCAGATCCCTCAACTTATAAGCACTGTCGTTTTCCTGTTCGAATGCTTGTATAATGACATCTAACGTATTGTCTTCGTCTGCCGCTTGTTGTATGGATGACCAATAAGTACCAACAATATTGCCCAATAGGATGGAAATAAATATCCATAGATTATTTCCCATAACAAAAATAACACGTATGATCCAAACAATCGTTGATACTGCTGTCCATAGTACCGATAACCCTATTAATTTCGTTCGTTTAGAGTCGCCTGGTTTTAGTTGTAATATTTCGCGTGAATATTGTGAATTTTTTAACCAAATGAAATTCGCAGCCACCTGCAATCCGAATGCCACCAACAACATTACAACAAACCAACCCAAGCCATCGAACGTCGAACCAACTATTTCTATGCGTGATATGCACACGAATGGTGTCTCGGTACAATTAAACATTTAATAAATGAAAAGAGTAACAAGTTTATATATTAATTTGGCAAATAGGCACACACAAATTAAGTTATCAAAGTAAATGTACACGTTTCTACTGTTTACAAAGGTTGTCCAGATGTGTCTGTATGTTCTTAATTTTTTCTTCCTGTGCTTTGAGCTGAAACTCCAAAGGAGGCCCAAAGTCTGTGGAGGAACTGGGGTACTCGTGACTATTGTCCAGAACCTCCTGCCAAGTGTACTCCTTTTCATTGTCGTCCCAACCCACTGGAATGGCGTACTTGGGACGCATTAAGGAAATTGGAACCCACTGGACCAAAATGTCTTGTCTCTTGGACTTTTCCGAGTCAAAACACACATGGATGTCTTTTTCTTCGTTGCACAGTTGCATAAACAGACTGGAAATATATTGTACTACTCCGGGGAACCCAGTCAGTGGTGGTAGCACAATTGTAGCAGAACCGTGCTGGGTGATTCTTCGATAGGCTTTTCGTTGGATCTGGTAAAAGCCCTGGTTGATGCAATCTTTAACAGATGGGACTCTTCCCCATTGTTCAAAATAGACTGGATTCAAACATTCATCCAACGAAGTGAAGGACCTACACCGGCGAGTCATGTTTACCACTCTGTTCATGTTTTCCCACTCTGTCTGTTGTGGGGTTCCTGCATATGTGGAACTTAAGTGCCTTGTTCGGTGTACGACCACTGCCTGCAACAATGACATGCATCGATTGAAATGTTGTGTGATTGGGGATGCTGGTGTCGGCAAGACATCGTTGATTCATGCGTTCATGGACAAATCGGTGGACGCTGTCAAAACAACGATGGGTATTGATTTTTTTTCCAAGTCCATGTATGTTCAAACCACCACAGTACATTTAACGTTGTGGGACACTGCTGGTGCTGAACGGTACCGTTCTTTGATGCATTCCTACCTGCGGGATTCCCATGTGATTATGATTGTCTATGACGTGACCAATCCCCATTCTTCGATTGTGCGATGGTTACACATTGCTGACCAATATAAGCCCGATGTTGTCTGCATTGTGGGCAACAAGAACGACTTGACGACTATACAGAGAAACGTTGCCGAACTTTTGATACCCTGGCAACGCCAACACAGTCGTGTAATCACGGGCCACTGTTCAAGTCGCACACCAACCTCTGTCAAAAAAATTGTAGCCAACTGTGTCGAAGCAGTTGTCAACACCATTGGTACACCAAGTAGCAATACCACCTTCGAGACTGTCCGGTTTATCAAAAAACGCCCTAATTCACAAAAATGTTGCACATAATCCATAAAATTAACAGAATGTGGTATAAAGGGGGTCAGACAAACTGCAAAAAGATGTCTACTATTTCTATTGCCCCTAAACAATCCCGCAAAGAACGCCGTATGGTCAAAGAGGTCGCTGTTTTACAAGAACGTCAGACTTCGATTCTCCCAGCGACGACGTTCAAAAGAATTGTCACTCAGGAAGCCGCCAAACATTCCACGGAAACGCTTCGGTTCAACTCCGACGCCGTCAAAGCTCTCCAAGCGGCATCGGAGCAGGAATTGACGTCTATTTTCAGTGGTGCTGCTTTTGTAGCGGAGATTGCCAAGCGCGATACCATAACTGTGGCTGACATGCGAAATTTCCAGTGTTTGCGTAGTCTGTAGTGAGACCACCCCGTATTTTGTAAAATTAAGCGAAGAATCCTATTTAAACAAATCTTAATATATATTAATGTCGATTTTAAATTGTTATACTCGTTTAACTATAGTCAACTGTACAGGTCTTCCCGCTGTTTTTGAAATCACACCTGTGAAATCCCACATGAGGATTCAACCGTTGGGGGATGCTAGTGTCCATGCCAGTGTTGAAACTGATGCTGCCTCTTTTGCGGATTGGGTTCACGAGTGGTTTAATTTAATCAGTTATGGACCCACCTACAAAAGACTTCGATGGACACTGCCCTCGACATCCAGGTCGACAACACGGTTCCAACTGGCAGGGACAGTTCATATCTCTGTCACTTGGGGAGATCCCTCTGTCTCCTGGAAGATATCTAGGCCCGGAATGTGGTCCATTGACATCTCCAACGCGACCGAAGTGACCATGTTTTTAAAATGTGACATTGGCCAATACGGCCAGACTAAAAATGTGGGAGGCCCAGCCTCGGTGGCGTCGGTAGAACTCAAACCATATTTGGAACTGGCCTGCGACGATGACATTCCCTTTGCCATTGAGAAACCACCGTTGTCCACCATGTATTGGAGAGCCGGTATTGACATTGAAAACCTGGTCAATCCCAAGACAGACTCACCAAAATGATGGTGAAAACAGACAACACACATTATTAAAAAATATTTAAATATTATGTATATAACAGTCTCTTACAATTAAGAGGTTTAGTAGTCTTCTATTTCTCGTTTTAATTGGTTGTGGAACACCTCCACTGTACAAGTGGGGCATGGAAACCCATAAGTGTCACAGTTGAGACAATCCATGATGTCATGGATTATATTTATACCAGATTGTTCGCATCTATTGCTGCAGTGGCCCACCTTGTTCAGAATACCGTCGCAATGTTTGTATGCACATTTGGTGCTGTGGTCTATCTTTTGCTGCATTATCTGATGGAGTGTCGATTGGAGAGGTTCTTGTAAGAGTGGTAATATTGCCAGCCTTTCAGCCCCAAACAAATTACTGTATGTGATTGGAAAGACTGCGTCGCAATTTCTGGCTGTGCACCAAATATGTTCCTGGGTTTCTGAATTAAACATTTGAGGTTCGTCTCCAACTGGGTCTCACATATAAAAACAAACATAAGTTCTTTTTATTCTATACTTTAAGTTTGCATCCACTGCACATTTTACGCACTACACATGACACAGTCGGATTCCTTCTCTTCCATAATTTTTTGCCTTTTTGTGGCCACTGTAAACTGTATGGCTTTTGTTTTGGGTTGTGTGCGCAAGTAGTACTGTCCAGTTTTTAATCCCTTTGACCAGGTGTGAAAATGTACGCTGGTGAGGACAGCCGGGGATGGGTCTTCAATGTGCAAGTTGAGGGATTGAGACTGGTCAATATAGATGGCTCTGTCCGCCGCCATGTCAATGATGGAGCGTTGAGATATTTCCCACACTGTTCGAAAGACCTTTTTGATGTGGGCCGGGATACCAGGAATGTTTTGCACTGAGCCTCTGTGTTCAATCAGTTGACGCTCCATTTTTTCAGACCACAAGCCCAACTTGGTCAACTTCTCTTGTAAATATTTGTTGATCACAATGTACTCCCCCGCCAATACCCGACGGGTGTACAGATTGGAGGTGCGCGGTTCGAACGACTCAGTGTTGCCCATGATCTGTGCGGTCGATGCAGTGGGCATGGGAGCAGTCAGCAAAGAATTTCGGGCACCGTGCTGCATTAAATTCTGTCGCAACACCGACCAGGGATAGCGCTCATCTGTCTGGGTCTGACCCCACAACTCAATCTGAGTCCGACCCTGGGAAAAGGGAGACCCTGGAAAGGAAGAGTAGCTCCCAAACTGTTGGGCAAGAGACACCGATTCAGACAGGGCCGCATAGTAAATGGTTTCAAAAATCTGTTTATTGAGGGTACGAGCGGCGTCGCTGTCGTAGGGCAGGTCTAACTGTTGGAAAACATCCGCCAATCCTTGCACACCAATGCCAATGGGACGGTGTTTCAAATTGGAAGTTCGGGCCTGCTCTATAGGGTACCAATTGACATCGATGGTTCGGTTCAAATTAACAGTGACTATTCGAGTCACTCGTTCTAGTTGTTCAAAATCAAAGGCACCATTGTGGACACACGCCGGGAGCGACACCGAAGCCAATGTGCACACTGCAGTCTCCTCAGGAGAGGTATATTCCACTATTTCACAACAAAGATTGGAGCCCCGAATGGTGCCCAGGTTTTGCTGGTTGGATTTGCGATTGCAGTGGTCTTTGTACATCATGTACGGTGTACCCGTCTCAATTTGAGAGTCTAAAATGGCAAACCATATCTCTCGGGCCGACTCAAACGTTTTAATGACCTGTCCACTCTTTTCACACTGGGTGTACAACCGAGTGTACTGGTCTCCCACCGCGTCTTGCAAAGCTGGACACTGCGTTGGACAAATCACGGACCAAGGCTTATTGTCTTTGACACGTTGCATGAAAAGATCCGACAACCACATCCCGTAAAACAAATCACGGGCCTTTTCTGAATCAACACCGTGGTTCTTTTTGAGTTCTAAAAAATTTAAAATGTCGGGGTGGTGAGGCTCCAGAAAAATGGCAAACGACCCTTTACGCTTCCCACCGCCCTGATCCACGTACCGGGCAGTATCATTGAAGACTCGCAACATCGGAGCCAACCCGTTCGAGACCCCGTTTGTCCCCAGTATTCTAGACCCAGTGCCCCGAATGTTAGACACCGATAGACCAATCCCACCCGCACCCTTTGAAATCAGAGCACATCGCTTCAGAGTTTCAAAAATGCCTTCGATCGAATCGTCCACCATAGTCATTAAAAAACAGGACGCCAATTGCTGTTTGGCCAGACCAGCATGAAACAAAGTGGGAGTAGCATGAGTGTACTGTAAGCGTGATGTAGCTTCGTACGTTTGACGCACCATTCCGAGGTTATCTCCATGCAACGCCACAGCCACCCGTAACAACATGTATTGAGGCCTTTCAATGATAATGCCTTGCTTTTTCAGGAGATAGGACCGCTGAAGTGTACGGATTCCCATGATGTTGTACTGGTAGTCTCGTTCATCCACCACCATCTCGTTGAACACCGAACTGTGCTGTCGACAACATGCAATGAAACTCTCCGACAAAGTGTCCTGCAACAGCATCATGCACTCAGTAAATGTACTGGGAGTCTGGCGATGCAACATGGAGACCAACACTCGGCCACCCAGAGCACCGTACTGCCAGTTTTGCACAGTCAGTGCTGCACACAATTCTGCCGCATGCTCCGCCAGTGCTACCGTGCTCATCTTTTTTCCCATGGTCAGCTTGGAGCAGATCAAATTGCTCTTGATTTGGCCTAAAACGGGTTGTTTTTTGGCCAAATCATCCAAAAATCGTTCCACTTTTGTGGTGGAAAAACTTTGAGACTTACCACTGCGTTTTATCAGGGTTTGTTCGCACAGGGGTGAGAGCAACATGGTCTTGACGTGGAAGGGTTGTTTATAGTATTTTATTGTCTTTTATAAAAAAACCATGGATTCATGACAACAATGGGAGGAAAGGCTTTGGTAGATTAAAGTTGCAGTGGGCAAACGGATTATTGAAACTCTACAACCTTCTCTCTTGGCACATTTTGGAACATATGTGGGTGGTCAGAGGTGGGAAGCGGCTAATATTTACAATTTGTATTTATATATATTTTATTACAATCACTCATTTGTCACAATTTTGTTTAAATTCTTTTGTAAATGGGCATTCTGACAATTCTTTTGATTTATTTGTGTGACACAATTTAAATCTTTTAATTTTTTTAATTGTATATAGGGAACGCAATTCATCATTGATTTTATCAGTTTTTGCTAGTATTCTTGCTTCAGTGTCTAGTATACTTGCTTCAGTGTTTATTTTAACCAACACTTTTATATGTTTGTCGGTTCCAATTGGTCGTAAATTTGTACGTTTTTTATAAGCTTCGTATGGATGTACACCTTGCCATCCACCTGACCAAGAATCTACAACAAATAGTTTGCCATGACTTTTTTTAAAACATATTGCATGGGGTTTATCATAGTCGCCAATGGTGATTTGAGTATTAATGGGTATGGCTCCATACGAAGAATCGAATTTTGTTCCATTATCATTTATAAAACTTTCAAGTGTTATTTGTGTAAAAAGTATAATTTCGTTCTGTCTATTTGGATGAAACAAATTGGCAATGGACATTAATTGTATTGTTCCTAAGTTGTATGCCTGCATCCATTCATCGTTGCATTCATTATAATCATTTAACGAAACTTTAAACCATTCCTGAACCTCAGTGTCTATTTCTGCACTATGAGATTTAACAGATTGTTCAATTAAAGGTTTATTATCGTTTAGAACAGGGATAATTTTTTCTTTCCATTTACAATAGGCCCCATAATGATCCCTCGGTGTTTCCACTTCTAAAGGTGTCCATTCCAATTGTTGAATAAAGGAAAAATTTAAAAAAGCATTCCATGCATGAACAATACAATCACCAGCAGCACCTTGGTCAGTATTCAAATTATTATACACACAATCTTCTTCTTTTTTGAGTTGCTCTTGTGAAATTTGACTTGCTTTTTTAATAGTTTTGTCAATGTCCGTTTTTGCTATAACTTTTAATATTTCATCTTTCGAATAGTTTTTCAATAATTTAGTCATGTCATCTTGGAGTCCTTTGCGAGCTTGTTCGATTTTTTTTTCTAATGTGTCATCCAATATCTCATCCGCTAATTTATATACATATTGTTGGTAATGTGCATTTAATTCTTTATTGATCAATGTTTTTCCTAAATCTCTTTTTTTGTTGATTATTTTTTTTAATTCTGTCCATTTCTTGATCCATGTAATCTTGTTCATTTTGTTAAACCTTAGAAATTCACTTTTCACTTCTTTTTGCTTCATTCCTTTTTTTATTAGAGCTATGGCCTTGTCCATGTCGTCTTGCATTGACGGTGAATTTGGAGTTGTTTTAGATTCCATATTTTAATACAAAAAACTGTTTAAATATGGTCATTTTACTGTTTACTGTAATCATCACATAACTCCTGTTTGTCTTGCAAGCACCATTTGTCGGACTTGCTTAAATTTTCGGTCGCCCACATTGGTTGCAGATTTTTGTACCAAAAACAGATGTGTTGCTGGTCAGCCTTGCGTAGGTCAAAAGCAGCACAAGGAACAATGTGATCAATGTGCCAGAGATGCATGTTGTCCCATGCCATGCCGTCCGTAAACAACGATTCCAAATAGGTGACAAAAGTGGGATAGGTACAACCCAACATTTTCTCGGTCGCCGCCGCTTTGCGACCCACACCATGCAACGCATCACGGATTCGCTGTCTCAATCGACACTTGGTGGCAAAAGCAACGTCGTTCTTGTAGCGAAACCTCTCCTTGGCATTCAAAGCGACTTTGTTCAGTTGACGCAACTCCCGCTGTCGGGCCAGAATCCGGTCTTGGTGAAGATGGTATCTTTTTTTCTGCCGTGCCAGTACCGAGTCCTTGTTCGTCATGTATAACTCTCGTCGACGAGCCAAAATTTCCTCCTTGTTACTATGGTAACGTTCTCTTTGCCGAGCCAACACCTTGGATTTATTGTTGTGGTACAATTCTCGACGTCGAGCGAGAATGCGGGCCGTAGTTTTGGGCATTGTTTGGCACTATAGACACCATTGTTGGTCTCAAATAATAATATGATCAACATTGTTGATGAAAAAAAGCTGGGGGTCAGGTGGTGAAAATTTGGATTTACATTTAGTCGCTGAGAGCAAATATAAATACTGTTCACTATTTTGGTAGTACAATGTCGACCAATACCCGTGCCACCGCCAGTATTTTAGTGTCTCCACAAACCCTCAAGCGTCAGTACCCGTTGGACGACGATGTGAAAGGTCTCATTGGGCAGTGGCGTCAAACGGTGCGAGATATTTTGAAAGGTAAGGACCCACGTCTCCTCGTCATTGTTGGTCCCTGTTCTGTCCACGACCCCATCGCCGTCGTGGACTACGCCCATAAATTGGCAAGACTGGCGGTAAAATGCCCCAATATGTTTTTCGTGCTGCGAACCTACTTTGAAAAACCACGCACTCGAAAAGGGTGGGCGGGGTTTATGCACGACCCTTACATGGACGGTTCCAACAACATGCAGGCGGGAATTGCCCTGTCGCGCAAATTAATGATCGAGATTGCCAAGGTGGGTCTGCCCTGTGCGACCGAGACGTTGTCGTTGTTGGCACCGCAATACATCGATGATGTGCTCACCTTTGCCTGCATCGGTGCCCGCACTACAGAATCACAACCCCATCGCGAATTAGCATCGGGGCTGTCAGTGCCCGTCGGGTTTAAAAACTCGACTCATGGTTCAGTGGGGGCGGCCATTAACTCCATCATCTCGGCGGCCGAACCCAAAGTCTTTATGGGCATGACATCCATGGGACAGGTGGCCGCCATCCATACCCAGGGTAATCCCGATTGTTGCTTGGTCCTGCGCGGCGGGCATCAGCCCAATTACAGAGTGGAGGAAGTGGACAGTGTCTACCAAGCCCTTATGCACGAAAAAATGACGGACACGGGCATAGTCATTGACGCCAGTCACGGCAACTCTGGGAAAGACTGGGAACAGCAGATGGTGGTTCTAAAATATTTAGCCACTCATCGACACCCACAAGTACGAGGCATCATGATGGAATCTTTCGTCAACAACGGTAAACAATCTTTGAAAGATACCCCACTTTCGTACGGTGTCTCCATCACCGACTCCTGCATTGGATGGGAACATTCGGAGCAATTACTACACAACATCCATCAACATCTCTAACTGTTGTGGCAATGCACATGTGTGCTGCATATTAGTGAATTTAACTAGTACTTGTGAAAACAGACTAAAATGAGATTAGAGTGTATTTTTTGTAATTCCTGTTTGCGACATGTTGGGCCTGTCTCGGAACAATGCCGTGACTGTGGCCATGGTGCTTGTTGGCACACACTCGACACAACACAGTTTCACTCCGAGCGACCATCTGCAGCAGTAGCAATGTACAACTGGGAACGAGTCCTGCCACAAGTACCGCCCCTTCCTTATTGTGATGCTGTCGTGAAACTACCAGTTTAATGTCATACTCCAGACCTATATTTTTTTTCCAATTCATACTCAAATCATACCCAATCCATTAAATACAAAATGGAATCTCTCATTCAAAACATTCGCAGTGCCTCCACATCGGACGAAATCATTGCACTGGAACATCAGATGCTGCAGTATTTACAGACATTAAACTCAGCACAAATTCACAATGATGCAGGGTGGTCAGCAATGCCACATCGATGGCATGTCGACATGGACATCGAACAACTACGTAAATATTACTGGCGCTCGTTCCGACGTTGCGACAAGTTAAAAGCCCATATAGAACAAAAACAGACTGAATTAGAAACAAATTGCGAACATGTCTGGGAAAAAGATTGGGGAAATAGAGACGAGCGCTCTCGGTACATGTGCCACAAATGTGGCAAGAGTCGGTAAACAGTAGATGTACCCAAATCGGGTAAATGTAATCATTAATCGCTACATTTTCTCTTACAATATTAACGCCTGCTTCTCTTCCTCGTTATATGTGCTATAAACCCCTGACAACGAGTGTACACGGGCAACAAATCTTGTGGGTCATGTTCCAAATATTTAAACAGTTCCATGTGTTCGTTGGCTTCTTCGACTTCGCTCGTCCGACCCACGAACTGCCGTCGGCGTTTAAACGTATTGAAAGCAATCACTGAGGGCAATATTTGGTCGGAACGGACAGTTCTCCAAAAATGGACGTGTTTTTCGTAGACAGGGGCTCCGTAATGCGACCCAATATTTGCAAACCATCGTGCCACTCTTTTGGGAACGACAATGTCGTTGAGGGATGGATGTGTCAGAGCACAGTGCAGCATGTGCGCTGTTTGGTGGTCTGATTCTTTAAACGCGGTCTGCATGACTTCGGCGAAAAACTTAAAATCTTTTGTTCGTTGGCGCACTGTCGAACCCTCTGATATCAACTGAATCGTCTGCCACACTGCTGTCCGTAGATAGCTGCTCAGTTTGGGATTGTCGAATTCGGCACAGAGTGCTTTGGTGGAATTTCGGCTTGTGTGAACGACGTCCTCCACACGGTCGTCGTAGTCGGAGTGAAACAGGTTATGTATCAACACCTGATACCATTTTTTGGGCCGAGCAGGGGCTGTCGCATTCAAGTACAACAGCATTGCCTCGTTTGACAACGTTCTGACTCGCATGTAATTGTATTGGGCCTGCCTTATATATGCAAATGCGAAAAAACGCAGAATCTGATTTAGTTCTTATTTTTATTTCCAGCAGTGTTGTTGGTGTCCTTGGTGTCATTGGTGATCTTGTTCTCGACTACATTTTCGGCGTTTTTGGCTTCCACTGAAGCTTCTGAAAACATTTGTGTCACGTGGCTGTTCCGAATATCTCTCTCTTTACGCAATTTTAAAGATTTTTCTTTTTCTTTGAGTTTTTTATCTCTTTTTTTCTGTTTGATAGGGTCCATTGTTTTTTGATTGTGTTATTTTTGGTTACTGTCTATCTTATTTTCCAAATATGCTTAACTTAATGGTCGTCGACTGCTGTTGCCTTCTCTACATCGTATATAAAGGGGTTTCCCAAAAGGTAAAACATGTCAGAGTTTGCTCGGGCCATGGCCCTCAACATCCGCGCTCGATTCCGCGAACAAGGATGCTTCAATTCTTCGGTCTTTCAACGCAGGGACAAAATAATATATCTCAATGTCCTGTCCACTATAGAGAGTCGAAGACCCATGAAGTCGATTCGTGGTGAAATGTGCTACTTACGACTGATGCCCTATCCAACGACCCTCCCAATTCATTCGAACCTATTGCGGTACATCCACACAGAGGCGGCCGTCGATGTGTTGCAAATTAAAATCCAGGAACTACTTGACCAGAGTCAAAGTACACGTCTGTAGTATTTAAAGAGAGCATGATTTGTGAACATAAACGACATGAACCAAATCCCTGACGGTATTTGTGTCGATTTAGAAACGACGATAGCCGGTAAAATCCCCGACGACGTGCGTCCCAAAGGTCAGAAACGATACGAAACACGCATTCTGGAAGTGGGTGCTGTACTGTGGCGAGACACCACCCAAACATTTGGCTGTGTGGTCAATCCGATTCCGTCTGAGACGACACTCCAGTCCTCTCAGGACCTGTTCCAATGGTTGCGGTCCATCTATCAAAAACCCGAGGTCACCATTAATTTTTGGTCTCGTGTTCTGGTTCACCGCGATTCTTTAACCCCCGATATGTTTCGTCGCAAAGAGGAACCGCTGGTGTGGCTGGGTCGAACGGCTCAAAACAAAGCGCTTGATTTTGTCCACTGGCACAACCACCCATCGGACGGGCCTGACTTTGTCACAGAGAGCCAAGCATTGAAGGGACTTATTGCCTTTGGGGCAGGCCGTGCTTGGTTGGCCCACAACGGCAAATCCTTTGATTACAAAGTTTTGGAGGGATGTGCTCAAAGAACTGGATTTCCCATTCCTGCTTTGGTGAAACAGTACGACACCTTGCATTTGTTTCGAAAACTACTGCCTGGCCATAAGTCCTACTCTCAGCCCCGCTTGTACTCTGCACTCTTTGGACAAACGTACAATGCACATGTGGCCATCGACGATGCCAAAGCACTGGCCCAGCTCTGCCGGCATGTGGTGTTGGCGGAGACCCCCACGACAAAAGCACCGACAAAAGCACCGACCGTCCTTCTTGGCCAGGCCCGAACTCATTTCTCTTCCCCGCCCTTCCCCTGTGTTCCCATGGATTTGACATTTCAAGTCCGACGTCCAACATCGACACCCTTGATTCCATCGACAACATTGACCCCACCCCTGATTGGTCATGCACAAGCACGTTTGGCACGCAGTCTTCCAAAAACATTGCGCCAGATCAAAGGCATTGGTCCCAAATCCATGGCGGCGTTGGCGGCACTCTCCATCACGACAGTGGCCGATCTGAAAGAACAGGTCGACCTACATGGTGCTGAGTGGATTCGAGATAATTTACCGTTTGGAGTCAATTGGCGCGTTGTTTCCAGAACGATTATTTAAGGCACTTTAATTTGGACAATCCCCAATGACATCTTCCACCTGTTACACATTGGCTAATCTCACCTTTATGATGACCACCATTTCCTTGATGAGTGCACTTACTTCTCTGTTTGTGCCACTGTTATCCATGATTGGCCATGTCATTGTGGTCATCAGCAGCAGTATGACTCTGCTTGTGCCACTTATTCGAAAATGCCAATTCCAGCCCGCAACGGCCAATGTGTCTGCCGTTGCGTTGGAGGAATGACAAACGAGACAAATAATTTGGAATGGAGTTGTGTTTGAATAGTATATAATAATGTATTTCCACCACAAAATGCCACTGGCACACTTTATCTTTTACACCATTTTAGTAAGTTCTGTCTTGTCAATGTTGTGGCAATGGTACCACAACATTTTTGGTGTCCTACCCTCCCCCTCTTCAATTCCACCTCTGTCTTTGCACTTATGATTGTCCTTTGTGGTCACAACTCTCTAAAAATGTACTATATATAAGCTGCTCTTTGTCAATGCATGGACCTTAAACTGAAACGTGTGTATGGACAGTACTCGATTGTCCGAGAATTGTACAATTCGGGCCAATATGTACCGACCGTCGTACACTGCAACCGTATGGAGGACAGTCTGGACTCACTGGATCTGTACAAAATACAAGACGTGTCCAGACAGGTTCTCTGTCGAAATCTGCGCAAAGCCTTGTTAACCAAACTGAACACTATCCGTCAACGCTGTCTCGCTCAACTACGAGTGAAACCCACTGGAATGTCCAAAAAAGAGTATAAATGACCTGTGGATGTCCTCTGACATGTCCACCTACAGTTTATTTCAAGCACATTTCCGAGAATCGTTCACGGAGGATACAATGTTGGGTCCGAACACCACCCGAAAAGTCATTCCCGATTGCGTGACTCCGGTCAGTGTACAACCGGAGGAGGAGGAGACAATGACTGTGGAGGAGAAGATTCAAGAAGTGTTGTCGGACCCCAAATTTGGCATGTTTAGTTTGTTTGCGTACCAAGTGGAGAGGGGGTACAAGAACAACGCGCTTAAAAAACAAAACGCGGTCTTCTGTTCCCACATCTGCAGTTTGATGTTGGCCTTGCCCATTTTGGTGTTTCTGACCCAGTGGTTGATGTACATCGCCATTGTGATCAATCAAGTCCGCACTTACGATCGAGGTACCTGTCCCAACGAGGCCAATGTCGAAGAAAAAATGATGATGGCGGCCATTTCTGTGTTTTACTTTGTCAAATCTTTCTTTTTGTGGGACAGCATTGTGGATCGAACCCGACGTAAAAAAAAGATTGCGTCTATCAGCTGCATTGTTATAGTTGATACATTTCAAGAATTTGGTTTTAATTTGTTGGTCTACGGCACCAATCTTTGGATTATTTTTGCGGAAAGGGATTTTTTAAACATGTTTTTCAATACATTGGCGATGGAGTTTCTCATGGACATGGACAACGAGTTTGAACGGTTGTATTTGTCCTTTTTGCCGGGCGTGGCTGTCGACATTTACGACAACATGTTTGTGTCATACCGTGACAATGTGGTACTGGTCAACGAGAAAAATCAGACCTCTCGCTGCTTCCGATGTTGTCGGGTCTGCACTTTCGTACCGTACAAGATGCTGATGTTTCTCTTCCTGATCCTGCCCTTGTTATGTTTTATATTTATTATTTATGGCACCATTTGTAAATAAGGGGTCTCTCTCACTTAAGTTGGACACATCTGACTTTGAATGGGGATAGACCATCGTCAGTACTGTCCCATGTCGTCTCTGAACGAGGCGGTCACTGCTTTGTCCAACGAACACTTTTGGCAACAATCGGAATCTTTTTGGAAATTGGTGGACTATTTGTTTGTGGACTATAACGGTTCTCCTGTGTGGGCCTCTTTACCGTTGGAGTCTCTGGGACAATTGGCCCGCCACCTGCATGCAGTGATTGAGACCATGGACACGATTGAAGAAGTGCAGGGCAGGGCTTCTTTGATTTACCAGACTTATTTTGCAATTCTCACCCGTATTGTTGGTGCCAAGACTTGCAGTGAGTGGATGGCCACCGAGAATCCCCAAGTTTTAAAATCGGTGCATTGTCTGTACCGCACTTTGGTAATGTTGAAGGCTTCCCCCCTTCCACTTTTCGGACATGTAGAATGAGAGTATATATAAACACTACATCAATAAAAAATGTGGACTCCTGGTTCTTCGATTAAAATATCTAATTCTGCAGTGTACGAATATACTCACAAAGTTAATCAACTCCGTGTTTTGTTGTGTCCCGTCGCAGGGGCTTCTGTCTGTGCTTATATGCGGGCCATCAATGCGGGCTCCAAGGACGAAGACGGTACCGTGCCCAGTGGTGCCGCACACTTTATTGAACACATGTCTTTTCGCATTCAAAACGGCAAGATTTGGTCGCTCGCCTCTAAAGGTGACGTCATCAATGCGGAGACCAACTTGGATTCCACCCGTTTTTATGTGGTACATCTACCTCAACAGACGGAGGAAACGATTGAGATCGATGCAGCACGGTTTGGCGAGCATGCTGTGCCCTCGGAAAAAGTGGCGGTGGAGCGCCATGCCGTGATGAACGAATTGGAACGTGGTGAGCAAGCCGGCAATAAAATGTTCCGCACTACCTCGTCTGTCGCCATTTTGGAACATTCTTACCACGGCAGTACGATTGGCACTCGCAGCGATGTCGAACAGACCAAGGCCATTGACATGGAACATTTTCGTACTAAATTTTACGTACCCAACAACACGACGTTGATTTTTTGTGGGGCGTTTGAGCCTCAGGACGTATTGAAAGCGGTCGACACCCATTTTGGTCAGATGCCCATGGGCACCGAGTGCAATCCAGTACACAGTCCCGAACCGGTACAGTTGGGACAACGGTCGGTCGACCTTAACGTAAACGCGCCCTGTCCTATGGTGTGCATGGCTTTTCACCAACCCAAAGGTTCTACCAAAGAGGCGTTGGTCATGCAGTTAATTTCAAGGTTGACTTGGAACAACAAAGAAGGCCGAGCCAAGACGTTGGTTGCTAACAATGTCTTGCACGATGTTTCGACGTATTCCCCACGTCAGTTGGAACCATACCTTTGGTTTTTTCATGGAACAATGGAACGCAACGACCCACTCATAGAACAACAAATGTTGGGTGTGCTGCAAACGTTTGCCACTGTACCCGTACAAAGTTCCGACTTGAACAACGTGAAAAAATCAATGCGCGACGAGTGGAATCGTTCCACTGAATCCGTTACCGACATTATGAACGAATTGGGACGCAGTGTGTCCATAGGAAATTGGACCGATTTCGCGGACCGTTCGTCCGCCATGGACTCCATCACCTCACAAGACATCCAGCGAGTGGCCGCCGCCGTGTTTACTCCCCAAAACATGACAGTGACGCGCGTCATCCCGACCAAAAAAACGATGCCAATCCTGACCACGTCCGATCTTGTCAGAGTTGCCGAGGCAGCACCACCCGCAGAACAGTTGACATTTGAGAAGGCCGACAAAGATTGGCAGATGGTGTCGCTCTCACCGTCCACCCACATTTTGCACGTTCCCCGAGCCAACTACGTCCGTGCAACCTTGTCGGCTCGTTTTTCGCCGGCACAGCACGACATTGCCTCGTTGTACGTGTCCTCCATGGGGCACGGTAGTTCGTCCAATGGACAGACTACCACGTCCCGTCTGATGGCCTTGCACACGGAGAGAAATTTCACCCACGACCATGAGTTTGTGCACATGACGATGGCCATGCCGACCTCGCCCTCTGTTTTAAAGGAAGCCTCCCATATCATGTTTCACCAGGATTGGTTAAACCCCTCCTTCGAGGAGGAGTATGTGGAGTTGCAGAAAAGACACATGGCCCAGGAGATGAGCTCCTTGCACAAAGACCAACAGTTTCAGGTCAAAAGTCATTTTATCAAAGCCCTCTTCCAACAAACCATGTACCACACACCCATTGACACTCGGGTACATCGTCTGCATGCCCACACCGCCCAAGACCTGCAAGACTTTCACGAAAAGTGGGTGGTCAACAACAACACTTATGTGACAATGGTGTCTCCCACGATTGAAGCCGCCTCTGCCATGGGGGAAATATTTCCCATGGCAGAGCAAACCCCCACCACTACTTTGGCATGGACCGCCAACCCGCGCAAACAGAGCGACAAAAACATTGTCTTGCCTGGATACGGTTCCTTTCAGATCATGATGGGGCAAACAGTGCCACTCAAATCAGGGGACAGTGCTGCTGTTGCGTTGGAGTGCGCGGCTGAAATTTTAGGAGGGGGCATGACAGGCCGATTAATGCATACAGTCCGAGAACAAAAGGGGCTGGGGACTTACGGTCTCTACGCCCAAATGCAAACCGTGACGCCATTGACCGACCAAATATTTTGTGTGAATGGGACGTTCAGTCCCTCCTCCATCAAAGAGGGTCTGGCCTGCACCAAAGAGTTGGTGCAAGATTGGCACAAACACGGAGTGACACCCCTCGAACTGGCCAACGCCAAAGACCGCATGATTGGGAGTCGTGTGATCTCGGCCGACACTGTGGACAACCTGCACTCAATGGTCATCAAATACATATTGGAACACAAAGAACCCAAACAAGAGTTGGAGTTGTTCAAGCAAAAAGTGCGGGCGCTCACGTTGGAGGCGGTCAACAGTGCCATTCGCAAGTACATTGACCCAAACACTTTGGCGACAGTGGTGGTCGGTCCAGAATAAGTATGACAATCATAATTTAACAACAAAACTTAGTATATAGTGATTGCACAATGAGTGTTTAATGACATGTCGAATCTGTTTGGAAGATAAAGACAGTGGTGAGCTACTGACAGTGTGCAACTGTTCCGGTTCATGCCAATACGTTCACCAGCAATGTCTGCAACAGTGGATTGACGTAAGCCATCAAACCCATTGTGAAATATGCCAAGCCCAGTATACCCACACGTATGTGAGCCCAGCACGGCCCAACACCAATGCCCAAGCCTCGACCATTGACAAATGCCCTTGTGTGGTCTTGACGACGGTGACCTGCGCATTGGTACACGCTGTCCTGATTGTCTTGGAGTCTTGGAGGGGGTATCCCTTTGTCTACGACATGTTGGTGCTGTGCATCTTGTTCAATGCCTACCATGTGACCATCTGGTGCGTTGCGACCAACTTTCACATCCATACCGGCATTGTTTCAGGGATATGGCTACTGTCGTTTGTGGTAACCATGGCAGTGACATCGTTCGTGTTAGAGACCTACCACTTTGACATAATCATGGCACTGGTTTTCAACCTGTTTGTGGCGGTGGTGGGGCTTTGCATCGTTCCCTGTTTCCTTGGACTGGAGCGTCAAACAAACTAAACAATGATTGTATTTAGTTGGACTCTGTTCATAAAAATGGAGACAATTGTCGGCATTGTTGTAGTCATTGTCGGTTGCATGTTGGCAGGAATCTGTTTTGGTTGCACACATGGTCATGTTTTTGGTGAGGCAACCGACAGTCACGGGTAGTGACTTGATGTATGATTCAGTAAATATATACTATTTATACAATAACTATTTGTTAAAATACAATTCTCAAACATGTCTACATTTAACACATTTAACACATTTATTGCTTGTGAACCAAAAAAAAAAAAGACCAGAACAACAAAGACCAGAACAACAAAGACTTTCAGTGACAACTACCCCACCAGGGTCGACGACGACGATGACGAACCGATCGAAATGGAGCTCTTTCCACTTGAAAAATTTACGGATGAAGAAATAGAGAATCTGTGGGCCGAAACGGTCGCCGTTGAAAAAGAAAGGAGAAAGGGTCGCTGGATAGCGTCGGGATGGGATTTTACGGACCAAGTGCAAGAAATAGGATATTTATGCCAACGATTTCAAGGGAACACCGACCAAAAAAGATTAATTCTGAAGCAACTACAAAAAAGAGAATATTGGTTGTTGCTTATTAGAGAGGGCAAACGTGGCATGTCTGTCGCACCCAGGTTTCTGAAAAAATACCCGACTGCCTTTGACAACACCAATATGTTACTTCGAGAACTGATGACCCCCCAACGCAAACGCAAACCAAGAAAAAAATTGCCTGCAAAGCCAAAGCCACGAAGAACTGTTCCACTCACATCCGATGAAAGAAAAAAAATGATTACCTTTATCTCCAATAAATACGAAAATGAAGAGGCAAGAATTATAGGAACCAAGGAAGAAATAAAGCAAACCATACTTGGTCTTCGAAAACAAAGCGATGATGCCATCAGGAAAACATACAACCGCCTTGTGTCCAGATATCCACCCACTCCAGAGGAATCCACGTGTTCAGTCATGTAGTCCAACACAATACTGTGGGCATTGAATTAAAGCACATAGGGTGAGAATCAAATCTAACTTTTTAATTTAAAATTTAAAATAATTATAATATTGTTTATCATTAGTCACTAGTGTCAGAAGTCTTGTCTGAGCTTTTCTTTTTATTTTTTGTCTTTTTTTGCTTTTTTTGCTTTTTTTCGGTTTGTCTTTTCTCGGTTGTTTCGGAGTAATCCAGGCCAAACGGAGCCATCATCCCACCACTCTGGGGGGTTGGGTCACCGTCTTTGTACACGCCCCAGGCTGCTGGCCCTGGGGTTGCAGGGTAAGACTTTGGTCTATCCCTAAAATCAACTCGCTCCAATTCTGCTGTGGGCGTAAAAGAACCTTTTACTACCCGACCGTATGGTCTCCAGTCCTGTTCCGCAAATTTGTATCGAATGGTTCTTGGTGCACTAATTGAATTGGTTTCTATCCTGGTGACACTTGTTACAACGATGGGAAAAAAACGAACAAATGTTTTTTTGTCATAATCCACTGTATGTGCCACATAGAGTTGGGAACCATAGTTATTTCCGTCCTTTATCACAGCTGATATACTTTTCACTTTGTTGATCCTCGAAGTTTGAGGCTTTGTGTCGTTCAAAACGCTTTCGTCTATTATTATGTCATGTGTCAGGTCCTCCTGTGACTGGGATATGGTATGGGTCAAAGACATGCCGCTGTCGGTCAAAGATGTGACGTATAATTTGAAAAAGGACTGGTTCTCCTTTTGGGCATCCGTCATTAAATGTGGCGATATGTTATGTTGGGGTGGTCCCTCAATGGCCAAATTCAGTTGAGCATAAACATCCTCAAGCACACAGACATGTCTGTTGCGTACCACATCGGCTTCAAGTGCCATTATCATATCACGGATGTCTTTTTTCATCTGAAGACGTACGTCTTCGAGTTCAACACTTTTAATTAAATTGTTCATATCCTTCAAAGTGGTTTTTTTAGGCAATTTCTTGTATTTGGCGCTTTTGGACAATACATTGTATGTTGCTCTCCATTCTATGTTGTTGTTTGTACCCTCGTAGTACACATCACAATATTGGATGATATTTGCATTGAGACATCCGCCGCCGGTCGAGGATGCATCGCCCATGTATCGTTTGATGATGGCCAGTTTATTGGAGTTGTTCTCTGGCGGTATAAAATCAGAGCCAAGGTACACATACAGAATAATCAGACGAATCGACAACAACAGAGGAATCATGGGGAGACCTTGCAATATTTCGGTGTATCCCGATCCCACTTCTTCGTCATTGGTGGCGGTTTTTTTCTTGACGATAAAGGCCCCCAACATTTGTTTGACCGAACGCTCGACTATGGCTGGACAAGGCATTGACCAGGCAAATTTGATCACAGCCGGGGGCTCACGTTTTTCCAGTTCGCGACTTCTTCTCGCCAGAGCATTGGTAATGCCAATTTTAATCCGTTTGTTCGTTTTGATTTCTGCCAAGTACAGCCATGTGTACCAGTTTCGAATTTTGTTGGTGGGATAGGCGACATGTCCTAAAAACAATTCACTTTGAGTCAACGCCTCCCAACTATCAAAGATGTAGTTATTGTATTTTTTGTCCATTGCGCATTATGCACATGTATACTCATTTATATATGTCAAATGTCCTGATTTAACCGTTCCCGCCGCTCCACACTTATTGCCATCTTTGTCTTTGGGAAGGGACATCCACATCAAATAAACAGAGTAGCATCTCACAAAGAAAAAAGAAATGGATTTGTTTTTTATGGAAGTAGATTGTATTTGATCTATGTGGTACTTTACTTGCACTGTTTGCACTCGACACTGTAGCGAATATTTCTTTTGGTTTTTAAGACAGAACCCGAACCCAAACAGGTGCGGCAGCACTGTTGACTCATCGCAATCATTGCCACCGCCACATCGTTGGTCTCACGCTCCGCCGCCCTCTGACCATTGACCCACTTGTTGTGCCCTCGCTGCAAATGGACCAGTCGGGTTTGTTGTTCTCGAATGATGCGCTGCTGCTGGGTGAACAAAGTTTGAAAGGAGGCCAGATGTTGGCGAAGTTGACGATTGACGTCTTCCTTTCTTTTCAGGAGATTTGCGGAGGCGTTGTGGTCATTCGATGCCTTCTCGACGCTGCGAATCACGTTTTGATGCGTCTGGGCCAACAGTCTACGGTGTTTGACCGCTTCACGGCGAAGGGTGCGGACAGTACGATCAGAATTTTTAGGCATGATTGAGAGTGTAGGGCAAAGAAATTTTGTTGAAAATTGGTTGGAGAATTAGAATAGAATTTTTTTCTTTTCAGAATTTTTTCTCCATCATTGAGACACAAATCCTGAACAATGGATCAAAAATGAAATATTTATAGGTAGCACTGTTTCATTGAATATGTTCTGGTCACTGCTTTTGCTGCCAGTCGTCGTTGCTTATAACTATGACTGGGCGCGACTGCATCGGTGCCAGACCGTGGACGAGCTAATCGATACGGTGAACGACTACCACGAAAATTTTCCGTGTCTGGACTGTCGAGAACATTTTCAGTCATTGTTGTCAATGCATCCCTTTCCATTGGAACAGGTCCAGAGTCCAGCAGATGTTCGTGTCTGGACCTGGTTCTCTCACAACCTAGTCAATAAACGTCTCGACAAACCATGGGAACCTTTTGATGTCATGGACACGTACAAGTAGGTCGACCAATTGTTAGGGGGCAATCTGGAGCGACGCCAACCGTACTCGATATTCATTGCGGTTAGGGACTGACTCATGCATGTGGGTGCACAGACACAACGGTGTTCGTTTGGGAAGCCATGTCCAGTAGTATCCACGAAACAAAGGAAAGACCAATGGAATATTGGAAAACCAGGACAGTCCAACTCTCCATTGCAGTAGAGGCAGACGGATAAACGAGTAGGTAGCACATTCTCCCTTGACAAAGACACTCATGACAGGGACGCCGACCACTCGTGCCAACCTTAAGAACCCGTATCGGGGGTACAGGGCACAGTCGTTGCCGGTTTCTGCCAATACCAGTTCCGGAACACCACCAGGCACCACTAGTAGACTGTGTCCCTGGCGAAGAACTGCCTGCATGGCAGCATAGTTGGCGGGAATGCAACCCAGCAAAGGCAAGCACCAGCCCAGGACAGGAATGTAAAACAAGGAAGGAGCCACACAAATAAGAGTGGTCGAACCAGGAACGAAATGTATACCGACCAAGGCCCCACAACAGAGCAGGCCGTGTGGATGAACCGCCACCACCACCTGACGGGGTATTGGGACAGTATTGCACGGAAACCATTGGTGCAGCTGCATGGAAGAGACGAAACGCCGAAGGGAGGAGGTCGTAGTTACAGGACATCGGCGCTGGACCCACATCGAAATCACGAACGAAATGGGTAACAAGACCAGAGCTACTGGTGTCAGCAGTAGAGAGGAGAGGATTAACAAAGGCAGAGACCATATCCAAATAAAAATAACGACCATCACTACACAGATGTCTCTCCAGTACATGTTTCACACCATTACGGGTCAATTAAATAGTAATATTGATTAGAATTTTAATGGAGGCAATGGAGGCAATCTCATTTGATCATAGTTCCGAATGAAAGCAGCAGGAATGCATTTTGCCATTTCGTGGTTGTATTGTTTATGAAAGTTGGAAGAATCAATGATCTCACTATCAAATTGTTGGTAAAAAGTTAAGATTTCCAAAGCAAGGTTATAGATAAAGCCATCGTCCGAAACATGCTCATCACAATTGATCAGACAACTGGCAACAAGCATGGTCATGTCAAAGGAACGGTTGCTGCAAGTGTGGACTGTATTACAATCGTCACAGGTAGAATCGTACATGTCAGTGGTGGGAAATTGAAACGCAGCAGTTGCTGGTCTATCCCAGCTGAAACAACTTTCTCCAAAGTCAAATATTTCAATGGTTTCTGTCCGAGGGTCAAAACGAATGTTGCCAGTGTGCAAATCACGGTGACTAAAGCTAAAACGACGTTGTAGTTCTTCCAAACAAACTGCAGTTTGATACAGGGCCCGTTCCAGTTTCTTCTCGGGCAGACGACGAAGATGTTGGCCTTGCAGTGGGGACATGACCAGGATCGGGCACTTCGTAACGCCATTGCTATCCACATAGTCCATATCTGGGTATTGGAGCGACAATGTTGCATGACCATAACCGTATATTTTAGGTGTTTTAATGTTGGCCTCTGTGTGTTGCAGCAAAGCATGGACAATGACCCCCATCACCGCCTCGTACATGGCACGAAGTTGGACATCGTCACTGGATTGACTTGTACCAGTGTCAGTGTTGAACATTTTGACCGCCACGTCCTGTGTTTGAAACCGGGCTCGGGTAAAGACCAGTGCATTGGCACCCACGTCGGCACCTTCGTCGGTCACGGACAGCGGACCCACATGCTGTACAACAGCCGTCTGCAAAAATTCTTTAATTTTACCTCGATCACCATTGACGATTGTTGCGCAAAGTCCAGACCGATACAGTTTGCTCCACCCAAACACCGATTCAAAAGGGAGACTCATTAAAAAGTCCATGTAGTTATTGTAGCGTGGGAAACCATGCTCTTTGTTCACGCGACGTCTTTTGGGACTTGTACGATTTGCAAGTCTGGACATGTTATTCAATGTTTGTTGCTATAATTTATAGTCATAATATTTAACACCGGTGAACGTTACCTTTTTTGGAATATTGACAGTATATAACAAACACATATGTTTTGAAATGGCCGATATTTGTTTTGCTTGTTGCGAGGGATGTGGCCAATGCTGTGGTCAATTGGTGCAGGGCGTTTTGATGGTCAACTGTTTGACAGGGTGCAAATCATGCGGGTATTGTTGGCCGTGTAGGTCCAACAATGACAACAGAAAGGGTACATATGTAGAAGTCAACACCAAAGCACCACAGGAAAAAGACATGGAGAGAAATACATTACAGTTTTAAGTACAAATGTACCATATCAGTTACTAAAAAAAATCCTTGTCAGTACAAAATTCATATTCAGTGAAATAACAAACTGTGTTCAACGATGTTAATGCCCACACTACTCACAGAAAATGAACAGAAACTACACTTTCAACGCGCGCGCGCGCAACAACGCAAAAAGGTATAAAGCGTACAAATGACATAACATGAAATGAGATCTCTGTCTCTTTTTTCTGGCATTGGAGGGTTGTCGGTTGGTACACCTGTCATGTACTGCGAGAACGACGAGCGAGCAACAGCGGTGCTTCGGGCCAGAATGCGAGATGGTGTGTTACCAATGGCTCCAATCCACCACGACGTCACCACACTCGAGGCAATACCACCGAGAGTGGACTTGTTGGAAGCCGGTTTTCCTTGTCAAGACATCAGTTGTGCTGGAGTACAGCGAGGGTTTGAAGGAAAAAAGTCGGTTCTTTTTTACCATGTGGCCCGTCTTGTCGAGACCTCCCGTCCCAAGTGGGTGTTTTTGGAAAATGTGGATCGAATAACACAAATGCCTTTGGTGTGGCAACCGGTCCTGACCATCATGTCGGCACTGGGGTACGACTGTGTGTGGTGTGTAGTGGGGGCGGCCAACGTGGGTGCCCCCCATCGACGCAACCGATGGTTTTGTCTCTGCCAACGAGTCCGAGCCCAACAGACCGACCTGTCCCGTGTCCCATATTTTCCAGAACAACTCATGCACAAAAGTGGCTACTGCCAAGACTTTAAGTACGGTGCCATGCCCTTTGCAATGCCCAAAGCTTTCGAGTACTGCCCACCCATTGTACTGAACCATGTCGAAGGAAGAGAGAGCAAGGGTGTGGTTGTGACCACGCCGATGCTCAAAAGGCGTTGGGCCACCCCCCGATGCCGAGGAGGAACATTTGCTGCACGGAATCTGACCCGTCGTTGCAGTACTGATTTGTCAACACAACTTCGATTTGCCAACACGACGGACGACAAAGTCAAGTGGCTGGCCCAATCCAACGCGGACTGGGTCGACTGGTTGATGGGGTTTCCCATTGGGTGGTCCAATCCCGAGATTGCCCTGCGCTCGGATGCTTGCCACACTCCCTGGTCTACCGAGCCCAATGTAGCCCGTCTCTGTGCGACAACACCGTTAAACACAAAAAGACTGCATGTATTGGGAAATGCCTGTACATCACAGCAGTGCAAGTTTGCCTTCAACCTACTGATGCTACGCTTTCAAAAAATGACTGTCCACAAATCAGTTGAATGAAATGTCACATTGCAACAATACTATGGATGCATGTTCATTTCCACATCTGTATATAATATGTCGAAAAAATATTGACAGAGCCGACAATAGAGTACCACTGTATAGCTGCAACAAATGCTCCTGAAACACATTGACAACCTGCTGGATGGCACACCGGTGGACAACAGTACCGACGAAACCAACCCAACCATGGCAAAGACACCCACCATCTCCATCACCACCGACCTGGTACAACTTTGCAAAGGAGAGGATACCGTTCCTTGTTTCTTGAAAAATGACCGAACCATTGCCTGCATTGTGGCGGATGGCCACAGCGGCAAAGGGTGTACCAAAACCATCGACGACAACGCGGAAAGCATCCTGAACACAGTGTTGGCCAACGGTGTCGAGGCTGGAATGAATGTCTGTGCCAACTTGTGTTCGCAAAAACATTCGGGGGCAATGGTCATCATTACCCGCTTTGACATTCCTGACCGCACTTTGCAAATCATTTCAATGGGAGACGCCTCCTGTACCGTATATCAACACCAACAACTCTTGCACTCACAGCCACACCACGATTGCGAAAACGTGGCCAAAATGTGGCCTGAAGAAGCCGCCACCATTGGTGTCCGACTCCAGCCGCCGCAACCCACCATGTTTCCAATGCCGGACGGGAAAACTATGGTTGTTCAACCCCGCCGCGCTTATTTCAAATGGCGTTCCGGTCATCTGATCCAAAGTGCCTCCTTCGTAGGACATCAAGGCCTAAGTCGGCTCAAACCATGCATGACAGAAATAGTGGTGCCAGAAGGACCCTTTCATATGGTGCTGGCCACGGACGGTGTTTTCGACGTGGTTCATCCCGAAGACCGACTGCTGACCAGTGACCAGTGCACAGCAGAGACAGTGGTGAAGGCGGCTAAACAGCGGTGGACCGAACCATATTTCAACGCCATTGAACAAGAACAATTTAAGCACTTCAACTCGGAGGAAGGTTTTTTTGTGTTTAATTCGGTGGCCACGGTGGTTGCACAACACGCACTGTGCAACGGTAGAAATGTTCGTATTAAAGAACAACAAACTAATCCAGACGGTTCCGTTAGAGTGACATTTATCAATGGTGTGGAGAACAACATTGGCCCAACTTTGATTCAAGAAATAGAAAGAAACGTGGGGGCCGATGATATCTCTGCCTTGGTCATGAGCATCAGCAACTGAATTGTAGCATATGTATAATAACATGTTTATTTTTACTTTATTGTGTTAGATGCTAACTTTTCCTTCGTTTAACTCTGGGCCATGCCAGTCAAAGCATTGGCAAACAGAATCCATCCCAAAAAGGTTTTGGACGTGAGCGAATTGAGGCAGTAGGCCAGCTCGATCTTGCGGTTGAACGACGGGGAATTTTTAGGGGTAGAATACCAAATTTGGACAAACTGAATCAGTCCAAAACCACAGTAGAGAAGTGTGATCACACCCAGGACGATGTAGACGAACTCGGGAGGCTTGTTGTCGCCCGACTCTTGGAGGGTGTAGTAAAATTGTCGGCCGATGATGGACCAGACCCCGGCCAGAGAGACCCAGCCTGTCAAGTGGGCAATCCAAGCAATCTCCTTGCGGTCATTCTTTAATTGCTCAGCAATGAGGCCCAACAACATGGTGACCACCGTCAAAAAGGCAATGCCCACAATGACCAGACGGTGCCAGATGCCCATCACCAGAGCAATGGCAATCTGCATCAAAGTAGCCGACACACTGTACTCCACCATCCGTAACACATTTGTGCCCGCTTTGTCCACTTCCTCCACATAACTGCCGCGCACACAACGACGGTCGCCGCAACAGGGGATGTCCCATTGGAACATCGACAACGCTTGAAAGACAAACGACAACATGTGGAAAGCAATCACAAGCCACCAAAGAGACAGTTGACTAGTGCCCTTGTTCACACGGGAAATGCAAAATTCCTCAGAGACTTGGAAACTAAACGTTGCGCCATCGGGAAGCGTACCGTTGGAACAGTCGTTCGTCCCCATGTTGTTGGTCCACACAGCAGCGGTCTCCGTTAAATTGTACATATTGTCGCGATCCTCCGACGCCACCCACAACCCAAATGTGGCCACACCATTTAACAAATGTAGTAACGCTGCTGCCCAGTTGACGGACCAAAACGTTGGGGCAGAACCGTACGGCAAACATTTTTGCCTACAAGTCAATTTTTTTTCATAATTTCCCCAACTTATCATCTTATGGGACAACCAACACAGTTTATATACTACCAAAAAATAAAATGGATGTTCAATACTATTGGAATTGTGGACTTTGACTGGAAAGAAGCAAATGAATGTCGGTCGCAAAACGCAATCGAGCGCCCATCCCTCCCCTGTAGTAGGGGATGGTGTCCAACAGTCGTTTGGAGATGCCTGTGCGTGTTTTGGCCTGACCCGTGGTCAGCATGTATGCGTGAATTTTTCGTTTGGACGAGCGGCAATTTTTGCACAAATATGTCCCAAAGACGTTGGAGGTGGTGGTGACGCCACAGGATTGACATCGTTTCTGGGTCATGTGTCGAACAGCGGCGGCTCTCCACGACAGGTTCCACTCTTGATTGCGCGACCTTTGTTTGAGTCGACACACGTGGACTGCAAAGAATTTCCAAGACCAGGATGGCCTTGCACCCCACAATGTCAGGTAGGAAAACAGCAACCTCTTGGACTTCCAATGCCGCACCAAAATTCGTTTGTCCAGGACATGCCCAATCCAAATTTTAGACACTGGAGCAGCTCTCATCCACCAAGGAAGGAAATGCATTAGATAGTAGATGACATCCATGGGGAGGATTGGCAGAATCATTGTGGATGTGCTGCATGTACTGAGGTTCTGTCCACTGTTCAACCTATGACCTACATTTGTTTTGCAATTGAATTTCATAAATATTTTATTTTTTCACAGGCACACCATTGGTGACATGCATTGCAGTATATAAGCAAAGCTTCCCCCCATCACAAAGAGACCCATCATGGGGAATCATTTGCAAACCGACACCAATTGGTATGTGTACCGTCGTGTTTTGAGTACGGACGAGTGGGTGTACAATCCTGTGCATCAATGGAACGACATTCTCCTCGAGGAGGCGTTGTCATCTTTCAAGCACGAAGTGTACACATTTGCGTTGGACAAGGACATGGCGTACGCCGATTCAAAGGCAATTTATTTGTACCATGGCACCGAACGAGTGTCAAAAGTGACCATTGATCGTGAAAACCACCAGCTTGAAATCTGGTCCAAGTCAATTCGCGAATGGCTTACCAGTTCAGAGTGGACAAAATCTTCACGTACCCCCAAGTATGCTACTTTATTTTTCAAGAAATTCGTGGCCCAACATGCCTGGATAAACCCTCAAACCATCGTCTTTGCCCACAAAGAATGATGGTATGCTCCACACCATTTGTATGGATGACCAACAATTGTTCCAACAACTCCAAAAAAATATTCACAAAAGAAACAGAGGTATAAAAGCAATCCAACCATGATCAACAACAATGTTATTGCGTCAAGTTTGGATATACGGTTGGATCACTCTTGTTGTTTTTAATGTCGTCGCCCTGTTGGACGTTTCTACTCAGACTTGTGGATACATGTACCCAATTCTGCTTTCGCGTGCGTTAACCACCGACCCTTACCGCGGCATCACGTTGGGGTATTGTTTGTTGGCCATCGCCATGTCCTTTTCCATCAATTCCAGTTTTTTGTTGGCTGGTTTCCTGGGGTTTTTCAGTGCTTTTTTAGTGTCCATGTTTGAGACCAATGCCCACAATGCACTTATCCTGGTCTCGTCTATATTGGTTCTCTACGAATGCACCCCACCAAAGTCCTCGACAAATACGATTTGGAACTACCACTGGCGATTGACGATAGTGTCTGGCATGGTCTGCAATCTGTGGTTAGTGTATGCACAATTGTTGTGCAAAACACAGGCGTGTGAACGTTGTTCTCAATGGTACATTTCAGAATATGTGTTGTTTTGGTCAATGTATTTGCTTGTGTATTGGAGAATTCCAGCTGTGATGGTTGTACAAGACACAATTGTGCGGTCCACAACTCCAACCCTCAAGGATAGCATGGGCCTTACTTTTTAATTGGACACTAATAATATTTGTTGTCCAATTGTTTCTGATTCAATGGTTACTCTTGCAAAATTATCCACCAACCACTGCCGAAAACCGGGTCGACAAACGATACAAATGGACATGTGGATTGTTTTCCTTTTGTACTTGCATGTGGTTAATCGAGATGTGATTGCCTCACAATCTTCACATCGATGTAGCCATCCAACTTTGGGTAGTTGGGCCATTATTGATTAATTAGTATCATTATTTATACTTGTATTGTATTGTATTTGTTACTTTTTATTTGTACTCACTATGGTGTACTGGACTGAAAATGGTGTGTGAATTGAAAATGTGATGTGCTCAATGGCGTTCTGAAAAGAGTGTGAACGAAAAAAATGTAATGCCTCCTCTACCTGTGAAACATCAATGGTGTTCTGGAAATGGTACGTAATCCTCTCGAACGGTGCCTCCAAATCACAACCTGAGACGCTTTAGATGAACAGGACTCGTTCGCCACACACCCACTCGCCATTGGTGAACACAAACGACCATTGTTCCGGGGCATGGCCAATTCTTTTCGAAATCAAGGCCTCCACCACAATGGAGTTGGATTCTACCCGAACAACTTTGCCTTTTTCCACCCGCATCTTGTGGGTCATTGCGACAATCGTATTTGGAAGGGGGGGCAGGCATTGAGAAAGGGAGGTGGACATCTCATTGTTGAACGTGTTTGTCAATGCTTTGATTGACAGTTGCAAAATCCCACCATCGCCTTGGCCTGGTGCCTTTTCAATATCACGACGACATTTTTTTAATAAAGACAACGCGTCCCGTAGCGCTGTACGTGCCGCTAAATTAACATCGTTGGGTACAATTTTTCGTTTCTTTTGGTTCTTTCGTTTCTTTGGGACAGGTGCTCTGACCGGTGTTGGGGGCTCAATTTCTTGATCCAAACCCGA